>JACCDR011236190.1_pt1 | contig 21144 bp, 20 predicted proteins | sample 7446431 | NCBI WGS metagenome assembly JACCDR01 (sample SAMN15323443, study PRJNA562643) | freshwater metagenome | isolation source: river surface water | place: USA:Blue River Watershed | collected 2017-08-17 | reverse complement strand
GGTGGGCCTTGTGAACGACATTCTCGATCTCTCAAAAATTGAGGCCGGTCACCACAGTTTAGATTTACAGCCGACCCATTTGAAAAATGTTATTGTCGATGCCATCTCTTCTGTTGCTGTGATCGCAGAAAAAAAGAATATTCCGATCGAATTCAAATATGACGATCAGATTTCTCAAGCTGTCATAACGGATCCCCTGAGGGTGAGACAGGTTGCGCTGAATTATATTTCCAATGCGATAAAGTTTACTGAATCCGGCCAAGTCACTGTTTGTATGAATTTTGTTTCCCAGTCAGAATCGGAAATCGAGGTCAAATTTTCTGTCGATGATACTGGAATCGGAATGGAACCAGATCTTCTTAAAGAAATTTTCCGCCCCTTTGTTCAGGGAGACAGTTCTCTTTCAAAAAAATACAGCGGCACTGGCCTTGGCTTATCGATCTGCAAAAAACTAATTGAGAGCATGGGTGGTACTGTCGGAGTGACCAGTAAGCTGGGAAAAGGCTCCCAATTCTGGTTTCAAGTAAAGTTTAAAAAATCTGGTCCGCCTTCTGCAGTAAAATGATCTCATGATGAAATGGACCCTTTTTCTTTTGCTTATTTTTTCGATTAACATCAGTGCTTACGCACAGTTAAGCTGCCATAGCCTGTATGAGACCAGCACCCCAAAAAGGGTCGAAGAATGGGACGATGTCAAAGTCCTGGTCACTGAGCAAAAGCTCTTTGGTAAAGACGTGGAAATCCGCCAGGTTTCTCGAGATCAGCTTCTGCACGGGGAAACTCTGCTTGGCGAGAGTTTGGGTGGTGATGAGGCGATCTTTATTGGTCTCAATAGCCTTGGGCATATGTATCTCGTGGCGAACATTTATCGTTTCGACGGACAGTTCGCTTTTGAAAAACCAAAGTACAATCCCAAGTCTTCGCATCTTCACAAGGGCCTTGTTCTTCGTATTGAGGACAGAGATGGAAAGCTTCAAGATCAAATCATTGCTTATTTCAAAAAGAATGGTCCACCCCGAGCTATTGATTGTGCTTCAGGCGTTTGCAAAGTTCTGTCACGATCTTCTGAAATTCAGTTAGCAACAAGTTTAAAGCAGAAGCTTTTGCCTAAAGAGCTTTTCAAAAAAATAGTCGTTGATGGTGTTCGAGAAAAAGATGGAACGAAAAAAGAAGTTCAGGTTTTCGTTCTTGGAAACAGCAATCCTGAGTTGATTTTAAAAGCCGCCGATCGTTATGCCGAGAGCATGGTGAATACGGCGACCTCAGGAATTTTACCCACTTTTTTGATGGGCTTCTTAAGATAAACTACTGACGAGTCAATTTCCCTGAAAGAAAAACAGGTCTCGATTCTGGCAATGGACAGTTCTGATGGCCTTGCCAGTCCGGTATACAAGGTGGCTGATACCATTCATAGTGGCTCAGTAAGCTCAAAGAAACTTTGTCGTTCTTAAAATCCATGGTGACCTGGCGGCCTTCGATGCTCACGCAGTAGTTAGGATCAAAAGCGAAAACAAGTTGTTTTAACACTCCGTCTTTGACTTTCGATTTTAAGACCGCACCCATGGCAGATTCACAACGCGCGATAAGACCTTTTTGACCATTATTACCTGTGAAGCTCGCACGATAAGTCCCATTTGCTTGCTCCAGCGTGAGAACTCCGGAAACTCCATCAAATTTACCTGCATAACTAAAAGTCGCCGCATTGACCGAACTTGCCGAGAAAGATAAAAAAGCCGTCATTAAAACTAAAATAGATTTCATACTGATTCTCCTTACTTCTTTATCCTGCACCAAAACTGTGAGGGTCTCAAAGGGATTTTCGTCTTCTGCCGCGCTGATATAGCGGGTATCTATGCCCCGTTCTTTCGCCAAAACCCACTCATCCAGTTTAAAGATGGCATTTTGATTGCTTAATCACATGTCGAATAACCAAAACGGGCACCTAACAAAGGGGACACTATGTATCCATTACGCTATCTGATGATGATTCCGATGACAGCCTTCGCTGTTTTAACCGCTTGCTCCAGCAACGTGAAAAAAGCCGACATTGCTTCTGACGCCAATCCACAAACTGAAATTCAACGCTTGAACGATGACATGGCTCAAGCTCGCCGAGACAATGTCGACATCGCCTCTCCTCAAAACTATAACAAAGCGGACAAAGCCCTGAGCAAAGCGAAAACATGGGCTGAAAAAGAAAAAGATCGCCAAGACATCTTAGAGCAAGTCGCTATTTCACGCGGCTACCTGAATGAAGCGACAACTCGCGCAACTGCGACAAAAGAACAATTATCAGATGTTTTAAAGGCTCGTAGCGAAGCCAGAGCTGCCAACGCTCCGGAATATTACAAAACTCAATTTGCAGATATTGATCATAAATTAGAATCTGAGACTTGGAATTTTGAAAAAGGAAAAGGAACGATCTCTCAAGCAAAGAGAGAAGCTCTCCAAGAAGGATATATGAACCTTGAATCCAAAGCTTTGCAAAAAACTCATTTAGGAGATGCAAGAGCTTTGATCGACAATGCCGAAAAGAATGGAGCTAAGAAATACGCTCCCCGCTCTTTAGAATCGGCTAAAAGCAAAGTCACAAGCGCTGAAAAAATAATCGCTGCCAATCGCCATGACAGGACAGCCATTGAATCGGCTGCGAATGAAGCGACAGCAGAAGCTCGCAAACTTGTTCTAGTGAATCAGAACGCAAGAAAAGCCAAAGGCCTTTCGGCGGAAGAAGTTGGTTTATCAATGACTTCGAAAGATTTAGAATTGCAAAGTGCAGCTGAGCAAATTAATCGCCGAGAAGAAGCGCTCGAAGATTCTGCAAGCGCTAGAGAGGCTGCTTTAGCTGAAAAAGATGGCGAGATTCAAGCTCAAGGAGCGGCGCTGGCAACAGCCAAGCGACAGAATTCAGAATTAGAAAGAAAAGATTCTTTCAATCAAGCATTGGCCGATGCACAAAAAGAATTCAATAAAGATGAAGCGGAAGTTTATCGTCAAGGCGACAGTCTTTTGATTCGCCTTAAGGCAGGAAATTTCGCCTCTGGCAGCGCCGATCTAGCTTCTCCGGCCTTTGCGACCCTGAACAAAGTCAACTCTGTCGTTTCAAAAATTGGCGCTGACAAAGTCATGGTCGAAGGTCACACGGACTCGACTGGCAGCAAAGCAAAAAACCAAGAGCTATCCGAAAGAAGAGCGAAAACAGTCGCAGATTTTATCGCTTCTTCCAAAGTCATTGAGCAAGGTCAAATCCAATCAGAAGGCTTAGGATTTGCGAAACCAGTGGCTCCGAACAGCACTAAAGAAGGCCGTGCTCAAAATAGACGTGTCGATATCATCATCACGCCCAAATCACTCGAATAAATATTCCCTCGCCGACCCTCACCCAATGGCGAAAAAACAAAACCCGGTGACTGAAATCACCGGGTTTATTTTTTCTGATTGATGAATTGTCTCGCTAACTTCAAATCTGACAGTAATTCCATTTTTCTCTTTTGAGCCTCTTCTGAATCTATGGATCGCAATATCGCCGACGGATGCCAAGAGATCAGAACATGATAATCTCTCATCTCAATCAATTTTCCACGCTCTTCAGAAATTTTTGGTAAACGTCCGAGAATAGCTGTCGCAGCGGTCGCCCCCAGTACAACAATAAGACGAGGCTTCACGAATTCAATTTCTTTCTCTAACCAAGGTTTACAAGCATGCATTTCTCCGCCTGACGGCTTTTGGTGCAAACGCATCTTCCCTCGCGGAGTTTGTCTTTCAATCCACTTAAAATGTTTCACGGCATTAGTAATATAAGTATGCTCTCGCTTTAAAAGAGCATCTTTTAATTGTTCATTCAAGATCTGCCCCGCGGGCCCGACAAATGCTTCACCTGATTTATCCTCTTCGTCTCCTGGCTGCTCACCGACAATCATCAAATCACAGGGCGCCGGACCTTTCCCAAAAACAAGATGATGAGCTCTTTCTGCCAAGGGACAAGCTCGACAGCCATGAGCCGCTTTTTCTAGCTCTTGCCAAGTTTTTACTGCAGGAACTTGAGCATGGCCCATTTGATTCTTTGCCATTTTCTGCAAGCGTTGAGGAGATTGACGAATCATCTCTGAGATCAACGCAACCTCCGGTAAGCTTTGCCAATACTTGGTTGGCATCTCCGCTTTCATCATTTTTACTTTGATTCTGGCCGGATTAAAAATCGACGAGTAATAGGTTTTCCAAAGCTCATCAAAAGAATCTTTAGTTTCAAATTGATGTTGCTCAATTCCTGCAAAATATTTCAGTTCTTTGCCGTCCCAGGCGGCTGATTCATCAGGCGTATAGATAATCCAAGGTTTATCGCCAAAGCGTCTCATAAAAAAAGGGGCACCTAATTTCAGAATCAAATGTTCAGGTTTATACCAGGCCACATAAATTTCTTCCGCTTCGCTTTTCTTCTTAAAGCGGACAAAGGCGTGCATCTTGTGGATATCTCGGCGAATGGATTTCACCAAGAGTTGGGCTTTGTGAACGTCTGGATCAATGACGATTTTGAGTAAATTTTTATCTTCAAACTGAAGGCGGTAAAGCAAACGATAGAGCAAACTCCAGCGATCCGGGTCTCTCGCGCAGGCAATACATTTCGCCCACTCCATAAATTCATTAGGAACTGTGAGCTCCAGCTTTTCTTTAGCTGAGGATTCTACTCCGACTTCATTCAATTGAAAGAAACTGAGATTTTCTCCTGCTTCATTCCACAAAATATTCTCTGGTTTCTCTCTACTGAGCATCAACTCACGAGCTTTAGACCTCCAACCGTCAAAATCAGCTTGAAACTGAATTTCGATCATAGCTCACCAGAAACTCGAGAGATTTGATTTTCAGGGGTGACTTCAAACAGGCTGAGCTGCTGGCTCTGAGCTGGTTTTAATCTTTTTTCCAAATCTAAACTATCGAGCAAAAGCAGATCAGGATTGTGATCAGCCGTGATGACAAAATATCGAGCTCTATTCCAAGCAATTCTTAATTTCCGAAGATCATCGGCTTTCAACTTTCGATACTTTCTCACCATCAAAATGCGATCGACATTTTTCACACCAAAGCCAGGCACTCTGAGCAATTGCTCCCGGCTCGCGCGATTCACATCTACCGGAAAATAAGCCCGGTGACGAATACTCCACGAAGTTTTGGGATCGAGATCTTTATCTAAAAGAGGAAATTCATTATTCGCAATTTCATTGGCTTTGAACTCGTAAAAACGAATCAGCCAATCGGCTTGATACAATCGATTTTCTCTCACCAAAGAAGGTTTTTCTGTTGGCAAAGCCGCATCTGCATGGGGAATAGGGCTATAAGCCGAATAATATACTCGGCGTAAATGATGATCCTCATAAAGCTTTTCCGAAGTATTCAAGATATGAGCATCATTGCTCTCTGTCGCTCCGACAATCATCTGAGTTGTTTGCCCAGCTGGAGCAAATTTGGTCGTCGATTTTATTTTCTTTCGATCTTCTTTGTTTTCAATAATCTTTTCTTTGATTTGCTCCATCGAAGTGGTTGCGGCCTGAATACTTTTCGCGGGTGCGAGCAAATCCAAATCTTTTTGTACCGGCAGCTCAATATTCGCGCTGATCCGGTCAGCCCACAGACCTGCTTCTTGAATTAATTCTTGAGTGGCCCCTGCTACAACCTTGAGATGGATATAGCCATTGAAGCGATGCTTTTCTCTCAAGAGCCTGGCCGTGCGAATCAAAAGCTCCATCGTTTGATCCGAGCTCTCGACAATCCCGGAGCTGAGAAACAAACCTTCAATATAATTACGGCGATAAAATTCGAGAGTGAGCCAAACAATTTCTTCCGGAGTGAATTTGGCTCTTTGAGTATCGCTGGAAACGCGGTTGATACAGAACTTGCAATCGTAGATGCAAAAATTCGTCATGAGGATTTTTAACAAAGAGATACAGCGACCGTCCGGGGTATAGCTGTGGCAAATTCCCATTCCCTCGACATTACCCATGCCATTGGGGTCTCGCTTACGGTAAGAGCCGCTGGAAGCACAAGATGCATCATATTTAGCGGCATCCGCTAGGATCTTGAGTTTAGCTTGGATAACCGAGGGACGAGGAACTTCCATTTACACATAATTTACATATCTCTTTAGAGGGGTCAATAGAAGCTTTAAGACTTAGACCTTTTGACCGGATTGCATCTGCCAATAGGCATAATAGCTGCCTTTGAGATTCAATAAACTGGAATGATTGCCCTGCTCGATAATTTCTCCGGATCTCAGCACATAAATTTCATCGACGTTTTGAATGGTCGACAAACGATGAGCCACGATCAAAGACGTTCTCCCCTTCATCGCTTGATCTAAACCTTTTTGGACTTCGGCTTCATTCGAAGAATCCAGAGCACTGGTTGCTTCATCCAGTAATAAAATCGGCGCATCCTTAAACACTGCCCGCGCGATACTCAAACGTTGTTTCTCGCCGCCAGAAAGCAATCCTCCGCGATCACCCACATTGGTCTGAATTCCGGCTGGCATTTTTGAAATAAACTGGTTGGCATTGGCGGCCACAACAGCTGCTTCCATCCCCGATTTATTTTTTGAAAAATCGCCGGACCAAATATTATTCTCGACCGTGTCTCTGAACAAAAAGACATCTTGGCTGACCAAGGCAATATGGGAGCGAAGCTCTTTGAGAGAAAATTCTTTTGTCGAGATTCCGTCAATCAAAATTTCTCCAGAATCGGGATCAAAAAATCTCTCTAATAAATTCAAAATCGTCGATTTCCCACTGCCGCTCTCTCCAACGAAAGCAATGCGCCTTCCACGCTCAATAGTAAATGAAACATTTTTAAGAACTTTTCTTTCTCCGTAACTGAAACTGACATTTTTATATTCAATCTTTTTCCAATCTTGCGGGAAAGGCCTCGGCTGAGCAATCTGCGGAACGACTCGGTCATCTTCTAAAATCGAATACACTCGCTTGGCCGAAAGATTGAGCTCCTGGATACGCACAAAATTTTCTTGCACCTTTTTAATGGGCGCGCTGAGAAGCATGATGGATGTGATGTAAGCCAAAACAGTTCCCGCCGAGGATCTACCGGCTGCGATTTCATAGGTGGCATAAACCATGACGGCTAAAATCAAACAGGTTGCTAAAAATTCGGTCACAGGACTGGCCATTTCAATACGAGAGTGGACTTTCTTTCTTGCCGCTAAATATTCAGCCGCTTGAGATTTCAGCCTCTCATCAATGCTTTTCTCGAGATTGTAGGACTGAATAATTCGGACTCCGTCCAAAGCTTCTTTGATGGTCGAGGTCATGATCTCGACTTGGCGCTGTCCCATGGGAATGTATTTGCGAAGACTGCGAGTGATCGATCTGAGAAACAATCCTAAAAATGGGACGACGATAAAGAGATAAAGAGTGAGCTTCCAATCCAAGATAAATAAATTTGCTAAAACTAAAATCAATTGGATGGGATGAAGAAAAACATCGGCTACCATTCTTAGCCCTGTTTGAATCATACTGGCGTCAGCGAGCACGCGACTGAGCATCCCGCCAGAGCCCGTATCAAAGCCATTATGAAAACCAAGATTTAAACGTAAAAAATGGGAAAGCAATTTTTGGCGGTATTCTTGACCTACGCATTCGGCCACATAGTTCATGAGATAAATATGAATATATCGGCTGATCGCGGCCAAAAGACTGAGACCAACACCGATCATACAAGCTTGTTTAATGCCTTCAACATTTCCTGCCGCTAAGGAATCAATAATGGATTTAATAAGCAGACCCATCTGGGCCGTGGCCGCGCCAAAAATAATCCCAAAGATCGCAATGGCAGGAAGGTATTTTTTAAAAGGCTTGATCTCTTGAATGATCTTCTTAATTTCCGGTGACAACATAGCCGGATTCTATACACAATAACATGCCATGACTATCAAAAAAGTCCTCATCCAACTGAATCAACTAGGCTACGGCGGAACGGAAAAAGCCATTTTAAGCTTTGCCGAGCATCTTGATCGCAGCCAATTTGAGCTGTTTCTCTTTTATTGGGATGATCGCTTTTCTGCCAAGTATTATCGTTTGCGTTTCTTGAGTTTTTTTTCATCAAGAGCTGCCAAAAGATTTCACACTCTTTATCAAGAAAGATTTTCTCGCGAAGCCCGCTTTCAAGAGGTTTTTGGCCAAGCTCATTGTTTCTCGGGAGGCCGAGGAGATTTCCTGGAAACCGTATCCAAGGTAAAGCCCGATATTCTTCATTTTAATCGCGGAGTCGAAGAAGATTTTTATACCGAGGTCATGGGACAAATTGATTCTCAAATCAAAGTCGTTGAATCTAATATCTTCGGAAAATCTTCGAATCAAAATTATCTCGATCGTCTGAGCCATGTTTACTTTGTCAGCGATTGGCTCAAAGAGCACTCGGCTTGGGCTCAAGGCAAAGGGTATAGGCTTTACAATCCGATTCTTTTGCCGAAAACCCAAGAGAATCTCCGTCAAGAGTTAGGAATTTCTCCTTCCGCCATTGTCATTGGCCGAGCTCATAGGCCAGATCTGGGACATGATGACTTTCTCGAGCAAGTTTACAGCTCTCTGCTATCAAAGACTGATCAAGAGATTATTTTTCTCTCCCTGGGCTCTCAGCCTCATTATAGCTCCGATTTTAAAAAGAGATATGGCCATCTGCTCAAGAGCTTGGCTCCAACAACGAATGAGAAAAGAATTTCTCAATTCTATAATAGCTTGGATATTTTTTCTCATCGGCGAAAAGAAGGTGAAACTTTTGGAATGATTATCGCCGAGGCCATGATCCATGGAATCCCCGTTCTCAGCCACCGATCTCCTGTCGATAATGCCCAAGTCGAAGTTCTCGGAGATCATAGCCTGATCACTGATTTTGAAGATTCAAAAGCCTATACAGAAAAGCTACTTGGTTTGATTAAAAATCAGGCACAAAGAAAAATCTTGAGTTCATTTTTGCAAACACGGGCGATGGATCTCTTCAGCGCTCCTCAAGCGACGAAAGAGCTGGAGAATTTCTACCGACGGTTATAACCCGCGTCAGCCTTATATGATTGACCCCCGTTTGCAAATTCCCGAGAAATAAGGGGTCTCTAATTAACATGGATTTCGAAAGGAATTTTGAATGAAAACTTCTTTAATGACCACTGTCATCGCAACTCTTCTTCTGGCTGGCGCTTCTGCTTCGGCTCAAAGCGAGTCTATGAGTATGAACCAGTCCACGGAAACTTTTGAAAAATCAAAAGAAACCTCTAACATCTCTGCAACAAGCAAAGCTCAAGCCCTTCACACGGACTCTGTTTATTTCTCAATGCCTCGTGAAGATATGACTTATACAGAATTCGGCGCTTTCACACAAAAACAGAAATTCAATACTGATATTGAAAATTCTGAAGCGACTCGAAGCAATTCTGCGAACAACCAGGCTTTCTACTTTAAACACTCTCGCGGTTTGATGGAGAATTTGGCTTTAGATTTTAATTTGGATTATTTCATGAAAGATGAAGCGGCTTTCAGAAATTCTTCTGGCGTGAATGAGGCGATGATAGGTCTTCGCTCTTATTTCGAAGCGATGGATGTCAAATGGATCTATGGCGGTGCTTTGACTTATTTGCCTGATGGCGAGTCTAACGACAATTCCTCTAAATTAGCAGTCTCTGCCAAAATCGGTTTTGAAGAAGCCGTTGATATCGCTCGTTGGGGCGCTGAGATCGCAGCTTCAACTCAGGACAATGTTTATTTCCAAAACTCTTTGAACCTTGTTGGCTTTTTCGAAATGCCCTTTGTTAAAAGTGTTGATTTGGGCGTTACGGCGGGAGCGGATATCACTCGTGTTTCTGCTTCTGAGCAAGCGAACTTTGTCAAAGCTTACGGCCAATACAATATCGATGCCGTTTCAGCTGCACAAATTCACCTCCAACAGAACAATACCAAAAAAGATTCTCTCTCGATGACTGAATCTGAAGCGGGCCTATCATTGACTCGCGTATTCTAATTTATTGCTTGATATAGGTCGGGGCTCCCCCGACCTCTAAGTCTAGAATCTCTTTAAATACCTGTAAATCTTCGAAGTTTTTTGCAAGTCCCTCGTCTTTTTTCCCGAAAGGTTCTTCGGATAAAAATCCAAGGAGGAACCCCATGCAGAAGAAAATCGCTCTGCTTTTGTGCGCTGCTATGTTAGCCGGGACGGCAACAGGTTGTAAAAGTGATGGTCCACTTTTTATGATTCTCGGTCTCGATAAAAATAATAACGAATTGGAAATGAAAATTTCCGAGGCCGATTTTGGTGGACAGTTTTCAGATGTTCTTAATACCGCCTCGGTTTCCTCACTGAACTCGGTGACAGAACTAGATGCGAGCACCACAAATTGGAAGCTCTCCGAAGTCGAAGTTGGCATTAATCTTCAATTAGGCGGAAAAATCGAAAGTATCGTTGAAATTGGCGCTGGCTCTGGAGCTTCTCTCACTCTGTCCCGCGAAGGACAGGCTTTGATGAACGAAGGAGGCGACAATGAATAAGTTAATCCTTTTCATCTCGGCAGCCCTTATCATGACGACAGCCGCTCAGGCTCAGAATATGCAAATCCAAAAAGAGAACGAAGACTTTTTTAGGCAATTGGACCAGGTCGTTGAATCCGTGGCTCCAAGAAAGAATCAGAAATGGACGGTTTCAAAACTTTCCATGAATACGTCAAGAACTCATAAGGGTATCTTTGGTTTGATGCCTTTCAAAGGAACAGCGTCTTCGACTCTGACATGGATTCCAAAAAATGTTTCCAGCAAAGTCTTGAACTCTGATGAAGGGACACCCGTTTTCTCGTTGGCAACTTCCGAGCAAGAGCTCTCGGTTGTCGCAACCACTTGGTACCGCGAATTTTTCCGTGCGAAGAAATTACCTTGGTCGACAAATAACGAAAAAGATTTCATCTCTTTGCTGCTCAAAGCTCGACAAGTCGCTCAAGATATCGCTAGCGTCAATCATCCCGAGTGGACGATTGATCAACTGGTGATTGAAAGAGGTCTCACATTAAAGGGTCGTATCGCTCCCCTTCTTTCTGCTGAAGCTTATTTCTCGATCCGCTTCGCTTATGATCTAAAAACAGCAAGATCGACGGCTCGATCCGTGAATCCAGAGCTCACAGCTTTGGTTTTAGCTCTCGCCGAGGATCTTTCGAATTCGGCAAAATCTTTCTCCATGCCAGCATGGAAATTAGGCGGATTTAATTTGGGTCTGGGCATCCATCCTCTTCTTGGTGTCGGAGTCGTCAGCGCCAAACCGCGCGCCTTTGCTCATATGATTTTTAAAGCGAAGAAAAATCCAAGCATGATGACAGCTTCTCTTCGCGAGCAGATCCGCAATCAAACCCGTAGCAACATCCGGCTCTTTACTTATGAAGAGCCGAACGTGCTTTCGCTGAAAAGTTCCAATGAAAAGACCTACATCATTGACCGGGAAAAATTTCGTAAGGGGCTTACTTACGCTCTTAAGTTAGCTAAAGACATGACTGTCCAAGCCGACAAAGGCGAAAGCTCAGAAAGAAAATGGCGTTTAGGAAAAATCGTTTACCGCTTTGAAACCAGCGTGAATGGCGAATTGCTTTTCTCAGGCCTGCAAGGCCAAGTCGGTGCGGAAGTTGTGCTGAATAAAACTCTGGCCGCTACCAAAGTGTCTCCCAGCTTTTTTGCTAGCAATGACGTCAGTATAAACAATGCAAATCTTCAAAAAGCTTTGAAGATGGAGTTGCAGGACAATAAGACCATCATGGGTCTGACCCCAGCATCTTCAAGCCTCTCTCATGTCGAGAGCACGGCATTTTTAAAATTTAGCTGGGGATTAAATTCACCCCTCGCGGAACTGCAGATCTCTGCAATTCCCCAGGTGAGACTGAAATTCAATCCTTAAAAAATTCCCAGGATTTTATCACGTCCTGGTTGTAATTTAAAGACCTTCAGCAAAGCTTGCTGGAGGTCTTTGACTTTTGAACGAGGATTGATTCCTCGGCAAATGATAGAGAGTGCGGACGGTTGCATCTCTGTATCTCGAGCATAAAGTAGGATTTCGATAGAGCCTTTATCAATAAACAAATAATCGACCAAGGCATACGAAGTGCCTTTTGCTATATTGGCTGGCTTATCAAGTCGATTTGAGCTGACTTCACAGTTCTCATCACGGTAGAAATAATAAAATCTATTGGCCGAAGAAGCCACCGCACCCATTTTTAATTCATGAGCGACAACAAACTGGACGGCTTGACTCAATTTTAAATTCCACTTTTCCCAGTAAGCGCTATTCTGTCTTTCCATGGTCAGACCTTGTTGGATGTCTTGCTCCAGCAGCGTAACCCTACGAGCATCTTGAGCTTGAGCTTGGAAAGAAATAAAGAGGCCAATAAAAAGAGCTGTGATTTGAGACAAGTGCGTGTTTTTCATAGAGAGGGATAATATCACTCTTGCTCTGGGCCAGCCAATGTCAGGATCTTAGACAGGTTATTTTTTCAAAGTAGGATATAAACCATACTGCTCAGGAGATTGGCGATCCTGGGGATTAAAATAAGTCCCAAAAACCTGATCCCAAATCATCAAAGAAGCTCCAAAATTGGTATCTGTTTCCTTTTGAAAAGCCGAGTGGTGCCATCGATGCGTTTGATTGGTTGAAAAGACATAATTAAAGAAACCCAATTTAAAGTCAGCCCCTGAATGGGCGAACATTCCGACTGTAGATAAGACGGCTACGATAGAAATAGTTTCATAACTAAAGCCTAGAATCGCAAGCAGAGGAAAAGCGAGAACATTTCGCAAAACATAATCCACTGGATGAGTGTAATAGTTGTTCAAAGAATAGACTTTGCCAATACTGTGATGAACAGAGTGAAGTTTCCAGAGCCAAGGAATTTTGTGCTGCCAATAATGAGTCTTATATCTAACGAGTTCGGCAATTAGAAAAGCAAAAGTGACTTGGACAATCACAGGGGTCTGCCCCAGGCTTTTAAAAATCCCAAATGGAAGGAAAAAGTCACTGCTCTTTACCAACACCATCAGCATTAAGAAATCTCCCACGATCGCCGTCAAAGCAATATTCACGAAAACCATGAAAAGATCCCGCATGTAAAGCTTCCCTTCCTTTAATTCGATAAAAGGAATCAGATGTTCGACGATAAAACTAAAAGTGAGAGTCGAAGCTAATAGGCAAAGCAAAACAGTGACTCGGGAAATTCCTTCGTTCAAAGCGTAAATGGCCAGTGTGACTGAGAGAACATAGTAAGGAAAAAAGGCATATCTTAAGACTGATTTCATCTGTTTAGACTTCATTGACCTTAATCAAAAATCAATCCCCAGAAGGCCAAATCGGTGACAACAAAGTGAGAAAGCGTCACTGATTTTCAAATTCTACCAAGCGATACCCATGCGGAGCTGACTACTTTGCGCTTGGGTCTCGTGGGAAACTCCGAACTGAATTTGCGAACTGAGGGGATGATTCATTTCAAAGTGAAGACCTGTTCTCGTGTCAGCCTGGCAAACCATGGTCCAATGAGATCCTGTTTCCGAGAACAGCCGATACGACAGTCTCAAGCTTGTCGGGCTGGTCAGATCCATGCGTAAAAGGCCTGCGGACTGCTCTGGCGATGAGATCACAGATCCCGTCTGCTCATAGGCCTTGAATGATTGCGAGCTTCCTAAAAGAGAAACTCCGATCCCCTCTGTTCTTTTCAGCATGGGATCAAAATTATGACCAAGAATATGGGAACCAAGGTCGTTAAGATTATCCCCTGAAATATCGGATGGAAAATACGCTGCCATTGGATTTTCAAGATAAGCAGCAGGTCTTCTGGGCGCATAATCTCGGATGTCGACAAACTGGCTTTCATCAACGGGGCTCATATTTTGATAAAGCGGCAAGAGCAGGCAGCCCAGTATCAAAATGAGCCACTTTTTATGAAATAAAGCCTTCGTCTTAAGCATGTTCTCTTATCGGCAGAGAGAGTCTCGATCTTAAGACTTTGGGGCAGGTTTTGACGCGGAAAATAAAATTGAGGACAGATCAATTCATGAGTGTTTTTAGAGAAGCGGCCTGTTAGTTTAGGCCCGATTTTAATGACGCAAACAGAGGGGATACCATGTCAAAGTATTTTTGCGCCACGCTAATCATCGTTCTTTTCAGCTTCACTGCGGCCGTTCACGCAGCAAGCGAGGAGCAACTGGGCCAGTATTATGGAGCCGATCTTTGGCAGTCCATGAAATCCTTGAACGTGCAAGATGACGAATTGCGAGGCCGTCTCTTCAAGGTCATATCTAAAGATCATCATTCCGTTGGATACGATGAAGCTCGTCGGCAAATTTTTGGGCGCATCTCTCTTCAACAAAATGGCAGCGAATATTTTGTCAGGGATGTTTATTGCGAGAAAAATTTTGGTAACCGCGAATTTCCAGAATTAGGCATAGGTCCTGGCGCTTACCCGTCGAAAGGCGAAATCCTTAATACAGAGCACACATGGCCTCAAAGTCGGTTCACTAAACGCCATCCAGAGGGCGTCCAAAAAGCAGATATGCACCATCTCTTTCCATCCGACTCGAAAATGAATTCTCACCGAGGGTCGATGCAATTTGGAGATGTTGTAGAAACAGTTGAAACATTGAAATGTCCAGTTTCTCGCTTGGGTCACGAGGCAAAAACAGGAAGAATTGTTTTTGAACCACCTAATGCCCATAAAGGAAATGTGGCTCGAGCCATTCTTTATTTTGCGACACGCTATGAAATGCAGGTTTCTGATCAAGAGGAGCAATACCTCAAAAAGTGGAATCAGCTAGATCCCGTTGATGCCGAAGAAATTCGTCGCAACGACGAAGTTGAGAAAGTTCAAGGCAATCGCAATCCATTCGTTGACGTACCGGCACTGATCGATCAAATTCACAACTTTTAAACCCCTTTACCGGGAGTGAGTTTTGAATTCTTTAGGTCGTCACATTCTCGTCGAATTCATCGGCTGCAATCCTGATATCCTCAACGACGTGGCCGTCACGGAAAAAGGCATGATTGATGCTGCCACTGAAGCCGGCGCCACGGTTATTCAGTCTTCGTTTCACCATTTCTCTCCCTACGGGGTTTCCGGCGTTGTCGTTATCCAAGAAAGCCATTTGGCGATTCATACCTGGCCTGAATATCAATACGCGGCAGTGGATCTGTTCACCTGCGGAACGAGCGTGGATCCTTGGGTTTCTTTTGATTTCTTAAGAAAGGTTTTTCAAGCGCAGAATTATTCGGCTCTGGAAACTTATCGTGGATCTTTGTCTTTACTGCAAAGAGCCGACTACAAAGTCAAAGGCAGCCGTGAGGCGATGGAAAAGAAATTGGGACCTCAATTCCAGCGAAGTCTGTGGTTCACTGATAAAGATCAGAACCAGGCTCTTTCGCTTCGCTACTCAAAGGATATTTTGTTTCACAAAAAATCCCCTTTCCAAACAGTTCGCGTCTACGACACCGAAGCTTACGGAAAAATGCTCGCCATTGATAATATGATCATGTGCACAGAAAAAGATGAAGCTCACTATCATGAAATGCTCGTGCATCCAGCCTTGCAGACCCATGGCTCACCAAAGAATGTTTTGATCATTGGTGGTGGAGATGGGGGAACAGCGAGGGAAGCTCTTCGTTATCCTAGCATCGAAAAAGTCACCATGGTTGAAATCGATGAAGTGGTCGTGGAAGCATCCAAAAAATTTCTTCCTCAGTTATCGACAGCTTTTGATCATCCAAAAATGGAACTAAAAATTGGTGACGGCATCGAATTTGTTCAAAAATCAAAAGAGGCTCAATACGACGTCATCATCGTCGATGGTTCAGATCCCGAAGGACCTGCCAAAGGGCTTTTCTCGACTCAGTTTTGGAAAGACTGTCATCGCTGTCTCAAACCTGACGGGATTGTCGTGACCCAAGGCGAGTCTCCGATGTTTCATCAAGGTACTTTTAGAGATCTCAATCATTGCTTGAAAGGAATCTTTGGTGCTGAAAAGGTTTTTACTTCTCTCTTTCATGCAACAACTTATCCAACAGGAATGTGGAGCATTCAAATGGGAGTAAAATCAGGAAAAAATCCAGCCAAGGATTTCTCGATGGATCATGCTAAAAGCTTTTCTCAAGCCCATCCTCTGAAATACTATAATGCTGATTTGCATGCGGCTTCGTTTCAGATGCCCACATTTGTTAAAAAACTATTGAATGAGATCTGAGTTCTCATTGAGAGACTGAGGCGTCTCATCCTCAAACAAAAAGGCGGTTTTTCAACCGCCTTTTTTTATTTGCCGTATACTTGGCTTATATAAGGAGGCATCCAGTGCGTGACATCCGCCCTCCCGAAAATAAGCAGCGGAACTCCCGCATCATACTGACGGCGATCAGCGTCGGCATCCTTATGTGCATCGGTTACCTCTGGCTCGCCTTTAATATTATTGGCCTATAGGACCACAATCCGATAATTTTTCCAACCGAGCTCCAAAATAAGTATTCGCCTTATCCAACTTCCAAGGTGGATAAGGGTAGAACACAGCTTCGGCGCATTGACCTGGCTTCACCACAGCCCACTGACGATCCTCGGCAGAGGCCGTCACGATCTCGCCAGAAGCTTCTTTGATAGCCACCGCAAATGAAAAAAGCTGAGGGTTCAGATTCTCGTTGGCCGCGGTTTGCATCAAGGCCACATTCAAGTCCATTTTTTGAACGCTATCAACGACCCCTTTTACTTTGCGTGAAAAGATGATGCTGTAAAAATTGATCAGACCCATCATCAAAATAATGATGATCCCTATCACCAATAAAACCTGAAGATATCTCTTTATTGCCTGCATGATCTCTCCCTTTTTAATACTCATTGATTAGGCTGTTTTGGCCGGACCTTTCAGCTTATTCATTGCACGAACAAGCATGAAGACAGCAAAAGCCACGATCGTGAATGTGATCAAAGTCGTGATGAAAAGACCGATATTCATCGTTACGGCGCCCGCTTTTTGAGCGTCTACCAATGTCGCGTAAGGAGCTGGAGCGGCTGTTCCTTCTTTGAGCGTAATAAAAAGATTTTTAAAGTCCACATTTCCGATCAGGAGACCAATCGGTGGCATAATAACGTCCGTTACCAGTGAATTCACAATTTTTCCGAACTCAGAACCGATGATCAAGCCGACGGCAAGATCAACAACGTTACCTTTAACTGCGAACTCTTTAAATTCTGAAAGCATTCCCATTAAAAAAACTCCTTCTTTTGAAAATTGAGCTTGTTAGGTAATCCTTCGCTTAACAACTGACAAGGTTTATTTTGATTTGCGTTAAGAATAGACTAATTTTTTTGGCCATAGGATTGTCTTCGACTCAAAATCTACTCAACCCCACGAAAGGTTTTTATGAAATCGCTCTTTATCAGTTTGCTTATTTCTTTGGCGTTTTGCATGAGCGCTTCTGCGCAAGAAAAGTCTCCTTGGTCCCACGAATCTGAAGCGGCCGTGGTCAAAGTGGATGGAAACACGAAGTCCGACAGCTACAGCGCCAAGCAAAAAACGGTATATACTTTTGATTCCAACGCTCTCACAGCTGCCGGTCGCTATCTTCAGACAAAAGCTGCCGATATAGAAACTGCAAAATCTTGGGAAGCCTCATTACGCTATGAGCGCCTTTTTTCAGATGCTTGGTCAGCTTTCGTTCAGCATGGAGCTGAGAGCGACGCCTATGCGGGTTACGTGCAGAGAGATAATACGGATATTGGTGGAAAATATTATTTCATCAAGTCCGATGCACGAAATCTTTTTTCAGAGCTCGGCGCTCGTTTCACGAATACTCTTCCGACAGGCGCTGGCAAGAAAGACAACAATACTTCAGGTCGTCTTTACGCCGAGTATACGGACAAACTGACTGAAACTGTATCCGCTAAATTTTGGGTTGAATATTTACCTAACTTTAAAGACTCGGATGCTTATCTGGTGAACTATGAGCCTTCAATGAGCGTAATGATGAGCCAAGTTTTTTCTCTCAAAGTTGCCTACCTGGTGAAATACCACAACAAAACTGTGACAGCGACTGAGAAAAAAGAGGATACTACTTTTACAACAGCTCTTGTTGCAAAATTTTAAGAAAGGCTTTCTTTGTCTTTGACCGGATACCTTGCACCTGAGGATCTCATTCAGGATCTCGAACAAGAAATTGAGAGAGATCCTGACCTAAAAATCATCAAGCGTCTTCGCCGACTGCTTATTGTCGAGGGCCCTGAAAAAAATCTCGTCTTTGCCCAGGCCATTTGGTCCGATATTAAAAATCTAGAAATTATCTCCATCGGTGATGCGGTCAAAAAACTAAAAGCTGATGGAAAACTTTGGGCTTCTTATGCTTTCGAATGCCATCGCCGCATGGCTTTGATTCAAGAGCAATTGCCGAAGATTAAAGAATATTCTCTCAAGGTGACCGATGCTTTACCCCAAAGAGCTTTGGGTGGATGGACTTTGGAAAATGAATCGAGCATGTGGTTTTCCTCAAAAACGAATTCGGTTTTTCCGGAAGGACAATTGAAATTTGCTGAAGATAAAGATGCTCCTTCGAGAGCCTATCTGAAATTATGGGAATTCTTCTTAATGAGTGGAAAGCTTCCCCAAAAAGGTGATGTCTGCTTAGATATGGGGAGCTCTCCCGGAGGCTGGACATGGGTCCTCAGTCAGCTGGGCGCCAAGGTCATCAGCGTGGACAAAGCTGCGCTCGATTCCCGTTTGAAAAACCATCCATTGATCCAAAGTCTCAAAAAAGATGCCTTCACTGTCGAACCGACCAGCCTTGGAAAGATTGACTGGTTCTTTTCCGATATTATTTGTTATCCCAAAGATCTTTTGGAGCTTGTCGAAACCTGGATAAAATCAGGCATGGTTCAAAACTTTGTCTGTACCATTAAATTCCAAGGAGCCACGGATTTTGAAACCCTTGAGAAATTCAAAGCCATTCCCGGCTCCCACACCCGTCATTTGAGCGTGAATAAACACGAAGTGACCTGGTATTTACTAAAATAGGCGCCAGGCAGCTTTTCTTGTGGCCCCGCATTGACATTATTAATTTTCGTTCTTACTTTGTTGTCCGTGCCCGGGTGGCGGAACTGGTAGACGCGCTAGTTTCAGGTACTAGTCATCGTAAGGTGGTGCAGGTTCAAGTCCTGTCCCGGGCACCAATTCTCAAGGTATTCGATCAAGCGTCAGAAAAATATTTCGAAAAAGGTTGAGTATAAGGCCTCGTAAAATTGACGAGGCCTTTTTTATTTGTGTTTTATTCCTGCACAGGGGCCAACGCTGGCGCTTGCAAGGTCTCAGTTTCACCCAGTTCGCGTCTGTAATTAAATACCAGTGTTAGCTGAGCACTGATTATGAATTCTTTTAGTGAGGCGCTCCCACATAAAGCGCTGCTGCTGAGAGCGGAGCTACATTGATTGTCGCCATCCCGTCTGCGCCAACTGTGACTGTTTGCCCCGTACAACCCGGTTGTCTAAACTCGTCAGTAATAACATCGCAGTATTCACCGGCAGGAAGTTGTGTTCTAAACTTGCGAACTAGCGATGCATTTTCGTTGTTGATGACAACAAAACCTAGATTGCCTCTCCCAAAAGCGATTTGATTGCTGCCGTTTGTCCACCAGTCGGTCATTTGAAAATTTGCTTGTGTTGCGTTTCTAAATCCAACCATGGCGGCGATACTGTTCCACCGGTGCTCGCAGATCCATCCGTTAGTTGCAGCAGAAGCTGCAGTTGGGGAAATACATGACACGTTCTTTGTTCTTCCATTAGAATCCGAAGGTGGCCCTTTACTCGTATCTCCTGTGGCGAATGCATAACTCGACATTACCTGAGGATAACCGTACGGCCATGCCAACATAAATACACTGGCTAGCTCATATAATCGCCCGTCCTTATGGGTGAGAACATGCCCACCACCACCGTGACCTCTCTGATTATCGTGGTTGTCGATAAAAACAATAGCTTTATCACTTGGCATAAATGCCCAACCTTCTCCAAGAGCGTTCTGCCCGTTGAACCAGGCAATTTGTCCTTCACGAAATGTGCGACTGACGTCAAGACCGTATTTAAATTCAGTGACGTCACCATTTTGAAAGTATTCGTTGGCTTGAATGGGTTCTCCCCCCTGATCGATAACTTCTTGATATACATACGGAGATGGAAGGCGATTTAATATCGCTCTGATGTCATTTGTAGCTATGTGTTTGGCCGCATCGATCCGAAAACCCGTGACACCCAAAGATAAAAGGTCGGCAAGATACTTAGCAATTCTTGTCTGCACTTCCAAAGAGCCTGTATTTAAATCTGCAAGATCAACGAGCTCGCAATTCTGAACCTCAAATCGATCACCATAATTTCGAATATCGTCATTTCCATTACGACCACAGTGGTGAAAATCATTGAACGAATAAATTCCTGGATAGTCGTAGAATCCGTATCGGCTTCCGGCAATTCCAACTTTTGCATGGCTTTGAGGGACGACGCCGGTCATGTGATTGATCACGGCATCGACATAGATATCCACACCTACTTGCTTGCAGGTTCTGACCATTTCAGCAAATTCGGCTCGAGTTCCGCTTCGACTTTCTAATCGGTAGGAAACTGGCTGATAGCGCTGATACCAGGGAACGCCATCGACAACAGCATGCTCATTCGGAGGTGAAACCTGCACCGCCGCAAATCCGGCGGGCCCTAAATACTCTCGGCATTCTCGGGCTATATCATTCCACTTCCATTCGAAAAGATGAACCATCACGGTTCTCTCGGAGCAAAATGCAAAGGAAGTAAAGAACAAGGATGTCATTGCGACTGAGAACCTTAGAATAATTTTAGTCATAAGCTCTATTTTTATCATGCGAGATTGCTCTATTGTTCGATTTTTTAAAGGAGTGAAAATTGTTTTTAATTGTATAAAAGTTGGTCACCAAGTGAAAAAGAAAAAGATGATTTACTTTCTTGTTTTAATGTCACCTAGAAATTCATTATGGGCTTTGACCTGTTCAACAGCCAACCAGCTATCCCAAAAAATAAAGCTCGGGTTTTGATCCCGAGCCCTGCATAAATTTGAATTCGTCGACTGTGAATTCTACTGTCCATCCGCCGCT
>JACCDR010096023.1_pt1 | contig 21149 bp, 15 predicted proteins | sample 7446431 | NCBI WGS metagenome assembly JACCDR01 (sample SAMN15323443, study PRJNA562643) | freshwater metagenome | isolation source: river surface water | place: USA:Blue River Watershed | collected 2017-08-17 | reverse complement strand
TTTTTAAACTCCAAATATTTTTTGAAAAATATTTTTTCGCTCTCTCAATCTCTTTTCTGCTACCCCGTCGTTTGGGAGTGCAAAATTCCTACTTTTTATTCTTCTTTCCAAATAGTTTTGAAAAAAAAATGTAAAAAAATTTAAGTAATTACACCTACTAATTTTAGCATCAAGTACTTACAGCATAAATTTTTTTATAAAAAAATCATACCCTAATACAGGCAATTATCAACTACCTTATTAGGGTATAATTTTTTATTTATTTTATTATATTTTAATTTTTATCATACTTTTATTGAAACACAGGAAATGGGTCATTGAATGACTTTTTAGCCTGCATTTGTTGAATTTCTACTTCACTGCATAGACAAGCCTCCAACTCTTGCAGGATTTGGGCTTTGTTTAAATCTTGTCCGATGATGACCAATTCGTTTATTCTATCTCCAAAACGTTTGTCCCATCGTTTCATGAGTTCTTTTTTATTTTCTTTCCATGCGGCATAAAAAGGTCGTTCCCATTCAGGCACGCCAGCCCACCACGTACCAGCGGCATCCGCTCTCAACGACCCCCCAGCTTGTCCCCAATTGAGGGCATCTTTTGGGCGAGAAGCCAACCAAAATAATCCTTTAGAACGGATAATTCCTGCTGGCCAGTTTTCCGTGATGTAATTCCAAAACCTTTCGGGATGAAAAGGGCGTGCATCTCTGAACACAAATGAGCTAATACCATACTCTTCTGTTTCGGGAGTATGGTGCGGTTTGGTCAATTCCTGCATCCATCCTGCCGACTGTGAAGCTACTTCAAAATCGAAAAGTCCTGTACGTAAAATCTCTTGAGGAGCTACTTTACCAAATACACTGGTGAGAATTTTAGCCTCGGGATTTAGTTTTTGAATTATTGCTTTTAATTCTCCCAATTGGTGAGGCGTTAATAAATCCGTTTTGTTTAAGATAATAACATTGGCAAATTCTATTTGGTCGGTTAATAAATTGACAATAGTACGCCCATCATTGGGGTCGCTTTCATTGAGATTTCTGGTAAAAACCGTATCAAATGAACCAAAATCTTTGGCAAAATTAAAGCAATCAACAACCGTAACCATGGTGTCGAGATGTGCAAATTTTGACAAATCAATGCCACTGTTTTCATCTATATAAGAAAACGTTTGGGCAACAGGCAATGGCTCGGAGATACCCGTAGATTCGATGATGAGGTAATCGAAGCGATTTTCTTTGGCAAGTTTTTCTACTTCTACCATCAAATCTTCTCTCAACGTACAGCAAATACAGCCATTTGACATCTCAACGAGTCGCTCTTCGGTACGAGATAGCACATTTTCTTGTTTCACCAATTGTGCATCAATATTTACTTCGCTCATGTCATTGACAATAACAGCCACTTTTAAGTTTTCTTTGTTATGCAAGATATGATTGAGCAAGGTTGTTTTACCAGCGCCCAGAAATCCACTAAGGACAGTTACTGGAAGTTTTTTGTTTGACATTTTTTACAAAATTTTATATTAAAAATGTGTATAATAATCAACAAACTTGAAGCCCCATAACCCAAATATGGAGCAAAAATAAAGTCGTCTTCAAATAAAATAGCTACGGCAAAAACACCAAAAGCAAGCCAAAACGCCCACACAAAGCCCACAGACTGGTGCGTTCGGGTGGTATAAAAAACGGCGATGAAACAAATTAAAAGAAAACAATAATCCCACCAAGCCGCCTCTAAGAAATAACAACATTCATACCAACGCAAAACCATCAACACTGGCGTTGCCAAACAGTGGACCAAACAAAGACTCGAACCCGCAATGCCTACGTAATCGGCAGTGCTACTGATGAGATTTTTCATAAAATTACTACGTTTACTATATTTGCAACATTGTTGCAAATATAGTAAATAACATAATGTTTTTGCAATATTGTTGCGAAAATACCATAAATATATTTATTTTTGCAACAATATTGCATTGTATAAAAGGTATCAACAATTAATCAAATGAAACATTACACAAAATCAATCGTATTTCTTTTGTTATCAAGCTTTTTTGTCGTGACAAGTTGCAAAAAAGATGAGCCAGACCCTGTAGATGACAGTGAAAATCTTACAACGCTTAAACTTACGTTTACAGATAAAGATGGTAAAGCCAGTATTTTTACTTACAAAGATGCTGATGGGGTAGGAGGTAACGCACCCACTATCGACAAAATAACGCTCAAAGCCAACGCTACTTACACGTTGACAGTAGAGGTGCTTGACGAAAGTAAGAACCCAGCAGAAGATATTACAACTGAAATAGAAGAGGAAAGCGATGAGCATTTGTTTGTTTATACGCCAACGCCTACTAGCCTGATGACCGTTAAAAGAACCGACAAGGATAGCCGTAATTATGAAATTGGGCTGACTGCTTCGGCAGTTGTAGGTGCGGCAGGTACTGGAAAACTACAGGTGATACTTTACCATCAGCCTCCTCAAAACGGAACGCCAATCAAAGATGGAACAGCCAAAGGCAGTACCGATTTCAGTGCTGAGTTTGAAGTGACTGTAAATTAGCCATTGATATAAAGCATTAGGAGTGTACGAAAATGGGAAGACACCTTTTCGTACACTTTTTTTATCCATTATACTTGCCTTCTTTGTGTATATTGAGCGATTTGTTTGCGGTATTTATCTAGTAATGCTAAGACCCTAGCTCGTTCTGGCGATTGCACAATCAAACCTACTTGAAAATCTTCATCCATTTTCCAATAAATTTCAGGGTCTTCAAAAAGCAACGCATTGGGCAGTCGTTGTCGAGTAGGAGCGGTGAGCATTCCTGCGTAGTTGTAGAGCAAACTAGGCAATTGATAAGGAATACCCCATGCCACCGCCGTTTCGACCATAGCCCACTCATGCCAAAGATTGATACCCGACGAAGCCTCCACCATTTCGGCGGTGTGTACGCCTCCAACAATTGTTTCGGTATCTAAAAACAACAATTCGCCCGTTTCGGCATCTTTGATGTATTCAGAATGCAGAGCACTATATTGCATTCCGAAGGTTTTGAGAATTTTATCATTGAGTTGCGTTAAAAGTTGTTCTTCCTCTGAACCAAAAGGCAAAATAGCCGAGCGAAAAATACCCGAACTAAGCACCACATCGAAAGGAGCTTCGAGGTATTCGCTGCAACGAGAAAAAATGATACGGCCGTGCATCCCAAGGGCATCGACATGATAAACCGTACCTGCTCGAAACTGCTCTACCAAATAATCGGGGCGGTGCTCGCCCAAATGATGCACCACTTCCCATAATTCTGCCGCATTATTGACCTTTTTTACACTAAAAACCGAGGTATTAAAGCGAGGCTTTACCACACAAGGGAATTTCACTTTTTGGGCAAAAACAAACAAATCGTTGTCGTTGAAAAGCGAGGAAAAAGCTGGCACAGCAATACCTGCCTCAATTGCCTTGATACGCATGGCAAGTTTATCACGGAAATGGCGACTGGTACTTTGCCCCATGCCTGGAATTCTAAAATGTTCTCGCAAAGTTGCTGCCGTTTCTACATCTACATCGTCGAGCGCCACAATCCTGTCGATGCGTCGGGTACGCATCACATAGCTTATGCTCAAAATGGTGGCTTGTAGGTCGAGCGAACCATCGTATTTTTCTTCTAAATAAAACGTATTGTCAATGCTATCCCAGGCCCAAGGGCGATGCTGTAACTGCCGATGGGTAAGTAAATAGACTTTATTCCCTGCTAATTTGAGGGATTTCAGAAAATCATTTCCTTTAAAATGGGTCGATATACAAAGAAAAGAGAAGGAATCAAACATAATTTACAGTGATTTTCAGCTCGGGTAAGGACGTTCCAACTTATCTAAAGTTAGGAATTATACGTGATTTTTAAAAGAAGAATGCTGAAAATAATCAAAAAAGCTGAAGTATTAGTATAGAATTGTGCATTGCAATGTATGAAACAAAGTTCTTTATTTTCAAGGTGTTACAATATTTGTAAGTCAAATATAATGCTATACAATTGCTGAATTGTGCATTTATTTATAACAATAACATATCTGGCAAAGCTATGCGGTTTTAGGTGCTTTCAATAAAGGATATACCAAAACAGCAACCAGAATAATACCTGCTCCCCAGTAAAAACCTATTGACATTTGTTCTCTTGAACCAAAAATAAAATAGGCCAACAAAATACCATACACAGGCTCAAGATTTAAGGTAAGGTTGAATGTAAAAGCGGAGAATTTTTTGAGTAAATCAACCGTACTTGCAAACGCATACACCGTACAAACTAAGGACAAAATAGCCAACCAAAGCCAATCCCATGTTTGAGGAATGATTTGGTTGAAAGGCAATATTGGCGTGCCTTGCAAAACCAACAGTGTAGCCAATGTGGTGAGTGCCGCCCCAAGCATTTCGTAAAAAGTAATCACTTGTGGACTGTGTTCGTGGGCAATTTTGGCATTCATTACTGAAAACAATGCACTGAGTAAAGCCGCCAAAATACCAAGCGAAAGCCCTAAAATATGGCGAAATTCAAACAAAAAAATCAAATATAATCCTCCGATTACAACCAAACCCAAGGCTACTTCCAAGAGGCTGATTCTACGTTTAAACCACAGCGGTTCTATAAAACTTGTCCACAAACTAGCCGTTGAAAAACCAGCCAATGAAATAGCCACATTCGAGACTTTGGCCGCATAAAAAAACAAAAACCAATGCAATGCAATGATAAATCCGATACCTGTGAGTTTGATAAAGGTTGTACGAGGAACGGTCAGTTGAATCCCTTTGTACCTTGTATATAGCCACAGCCCGACAGTTGCCATACCTGTACGAAAAAATACCGTACTTAGCGAATGTACAGAAATCAATGCGCCCAAAATGGCTGTAAAGCCAAGTATCAGTACGATAAAATGTAACTGCAAGTAATCTTTTAGTGGTCGTTGCATGATGGTTTTTAGGACAAAAGTATGTTATCGAGGCACAGTATAATACATAATCACTCCTATACCGCCAAAAATGATATTAGGCAACCAAACCGCTAAAATAGGTGGCAAAGCCCCCGACTCGGCCATTCCTTTGCTCATCATAAAAAACATAATATAGACAAAAGCCAAAATAAAACCCAAAGCTATCTGAAAACCAACGCCTCCTCTTGCTTTTCTTGCTGATACAATCAGGCCCATCGCAGTGAGAATAATAATGGTAAAAGGGTTGGCAAAACGCATGTATTTTTCGACAATAAACACTTCTATGCCATCGGCTCCACGAGCATTTAGTTTGTTGATGTGAGCATTCAATTCGGGCAAAGTGAAGGTTTCGTGTAATTGATAATTGCTATCAAAATCTTTGGGCGTAAGATTGAGCGTCGTGTCGATTTTTGTTCCAAACTGAAGCTTTTCTTTGCCATCGGGTAAAAAGGTACGAATCCTGTAGTCATGGACTGTCCACTTACGGCGTGTCGAATCCCAAGTAATTCTATCGGCCGAAAGCTTCGTTACAAGCGTATTATCTGTAATTTTTTCTAAGGTAAACCGATAGCCTACATTAGAATTGCTATCGTAGGTTTCCATATAAGAATACACTTCGGGAGCAACTTTGATATGGACATCTCTTCCGCTGAAATAATAGGTTTCTTTGACGTACTTTCGCTCGAATGCAATACGAGTTTTGTTGGCAATCGGAATCACCCACGCTACCATAAAAAAAGTAATAATCGCCACAATAGTTGCCCCAATGAGGTAAGGACGCATGAGGCGTAAAAAACTTACACCCGTACTCAGAATGGCTATAATTTCGGTGCGAGCGGCTAAGTTTGCCGTAAAAAAAACCGTGGCAATAAAGACCATCAAAGGACTAATATAATTGGCCCAATAAGGAATAAAATTGAGGTAGTAATCAAAGAGAATCTCTTTGGTAGGTGCTTTTCGGTTGATAAAATCATCTACTTTTTCGGTATAATCAATTACCATAATGATACTCACGATGATTAGTACCGCAAAAAAGTAGGTTTTTAAAAATTTTTTAAGAATATATAAATCAAGAATTTTCATCATACAGAAAGTTAGTCATGCCAGTTGTACAAAAGCCTGTACCCATGCTTGGCTGGCGATTTTAGCCCAGTTGTTTTGCATTACAATCTTTACAAACGCCCTGTACCAACAAATTGGTTTCTACACGCTTGTAGCCTTCGGGTAGCACTACTGCCGGAATAACCACGTGGTCGAGGCAAGTAGTAAGTCCGCAAGAACTGCACTTAAAATGTACATGGTCGTGGTGGTGATGATGGTCATCTTGGTGGCAATTATCTTTACACAAGGCATATTTGATACTCCCTTCATCATCTAAAACTTTATGAATCAACCCTTTATCCAAAAATGTTTTGAGCGTTCTATAAACAGTCACACGGTCGAATTTCTCTGACATCTGGGTTTCTACATCGGCATGAGCCAACGCATGAGCTTTGTTGAGGAAAATTGCCAATATTTCTTCTCGGCACTCTGTTTGACGAAGGCTATATGCCTTGAGTGTATGTTTGATAGCCTTGGTATCCATAAATTATTCGCCTATGAGGCTGCTTTCGTATTGTAATTTAACCAAATTTGCATAAATTCCTTCTTCGAGCAAAATTAAATCGTCGTGTTTACCCGATTCGGCAATTGCTCCATCTTTGAGTACATAAATGGTATCGACGTGGCGAATGGTTGCCAAGCGGTGAGCGATGATAATAGTAGTGCGGTTTTGCATCAATTTATCTAAAGCATCTTGTACCAGTTTTTCCGATTCCGAATCTAACGCACTGGTTGCTTCATCTAAAATCAAAATCGCAGGATTTTTCAAAATGGCTCTTGCAATAGCAATGCGTTGGCGTTGGCCACCCGATAGCTTCACGCCTCGTTCGCCTACAATTGTTTGGAATTTTTCGGGGAAAGATTCAATAAAATCTAAAGCATTGGCTTGTCTTGCGGCTTCTCTGATTTCGGCTTCGGTGGCTTCTGGTTTTCCGTAGGCAATATTTTCATTAATTGTGCCTCCAAAAAGCATCACTTCTTGCGGCACAATGGCAATATGATTCCGTAATGCCGTTATGTTGTAAGATTGTATGTCTTTGCCATCGACTAAAATTTGTCCTTCAGACAAGCGATAATAACGCATGAGCAAGGATACAATCGTCGATTTTCCTCCGCCCGAATAGCCGACTAAGGCAATTTTTTCGCCTTTTTTTATTTGGAAAGAAATGTCTTTCAATACGGGTACATCAGGTCGAGATGGATAAGCAAAAGCCACTTGCTGATAGGCAATTTCGCCTTGAATTGGCGTAGAAGGAATAGGACTTTGTAAATCTATTTCTTCTTTTTCGTCCAAAATTTCTAAAATCCTTCCTGCCGCCCCGATGGTTCTTTGAATTTGCGCATACATATCGCCCAAGCCACCAACCGAGCCTCCGATAAAACCTGTATAAATGATGAAGGTCAAGAGCTTATCAAAAGTCAATTCATGGTTTTGTACCAAATGCCCGCCATACCACACCACGCCTACAATCGCACCAAACAACACAAAGATGATAAAAGAGATAAAACTGCCCCTAAATGTTGCCGTTTTTAAAGCCCAATTCAACACCTTTTCGAGCGACGAGCCATAGCGTTGGATTTCTAGTCGTTCGTTGGTAAAGGCTTTTACTACGTGTACCGACTGTAAGGTTTCTTCGACAATCACATTGGTTTGGGCCAATTCGTCTTGTACTTTTTTGGCATTTTTACGAATAAATCGACCAAAGAAAAAGGCTGCTATCACCAAAAAAGGAAAGGTAGAAAGCATAAAAAGCGTAAGTTTTCCAGAGAAATAAATAATCAAACAAATACCTCCAATCAAAGTGAAGATTTGTCTGAAAAACTCTGCCAAGGTAATAGAAAGCACATCTTGCAATTGCGTAACATCAGAAGTAATGCGGCTCATTAAATCGCCCACCCGATTTTTCTCAAAAAACGTCAAAGGCAACGACATGATTTTGCTATACAAAGCTTTACGGACATCACGCATCGACTTTTCAGATACTCTCGAAAAAGTATATACCCTAAAAAACGAAAACAAAGCCTGAGCAGCTAAAATCACCAAAAACAAAATGGTCATTTGGTCGAGCGATAATTTAGGTAAACCCAGTACCGTATCTTTCATTTGCTGCCCCAACGGACTTGCCCCAAGCATCGCACTGCTAGGTAAGGCTTGATTAGAGGCTGTTTGATTAGGGCCTAAAATCGAAGAAACCATTTGTCCCATGAGCAACGGAACGCTCATCGAAGTAAGTTGAGAAAGTATCAAAAAAATAAAGCCGATGGCAAATGTTCCTTTATAGGGGCTAGTAAATTTGAAGATAGACCACGCTTTTAGTAAGCCGTCTTTGTTGATTGTCTTTTTGTCTTCGGGCTTTACTTCTGTCCCGAAATTATTCTGTCGTTTTGCCATGGGTTTTAAATCTCCAATAGGTTTATTCCTATTGTGTTATTATCGTGCTTTTCAAAAAGCGATGTTTAGCATATAAACACCTTTCTGCTTATTTTGGTTGATTAAAATGTTAAAAGAAGTAATAAAAATCATATTCGATACCTCTCTTTTTAGTCTTCATCGGGTAGTCCTTTATAACCCGATGCTTCAAAAATTTGTTGGGCATTGGGGTTTTTCATCAAATCTTGAATACTTAGTTTTTCATCTTCGTAGAAATATTTCGATACGATTCGGTAGCCAAGCCAGCGACCTATCGAACCTGGGCACGCCGTGGCTATTTCTGGCGTAGAAGGTCGCTCGCCAACATACTTCGCTTTGATGGGGTCTTGGGTATTGTACAGCAATTTTTCGTCTATAAAATGAGCCCAAATCACCGATTGGTTATCATACGTATCGTCAAGTTGTTTACTTGTGTAGCCAATAAATACGCTATCGGCTTTGGCGGGCATCATGGTCTGGGCAAAAACATAGCTTTTACCATACCAAATCATCTCTGCTAAAAGCGTTTTATCGGTAGCAGTGTATTGATTAAACAGTGAAGATAATTGCAACATCACCTGTGGCACAAGTGTTTGTGGATACATTTTTTGGAGCTGATATTCATACACATCTGGAACGTATTTGCCTTTTTTTCCCATAAAAAAATCAAGTCCAAGCAAAATGGCATCTTTGTGTACTTGTAATTCGGGCGAAGACGTTTTTCCTAAGCCATAAAAACCCGTGAAAAAAACATAAATCGTTGGTTCTTTGAATTGCGGATAATAATACTTGATATGTTGAAAAGCATTCGTAAAATCTTGTTCGAGTATATTATTGCCAAAAAAATCAGGTTGTTGACTTTGAGCATAAAAAGCCTTGAGGGCAGGACTGCTAACCAACGCATAGAGTTCTTGGGCTAAAGCTGGAAAATCAGTAGCAGGTTTATTAAAATATTGGCTACAAGCATCGGGGTATTGCTGTAAAAGACGCAGGATTGCATCCGGATTTTGGCAGGCAAATAATTCTTTGTCGATTCGCTTAATATGTAAACTAATTTTTACGTTACTAACATCAGGGTCGGAGTCGCTTGTATTGTCATATTGGCAAGAAGCCAAGTTTATGCCCAAACACAAGAGAAGTAGTATTTTTGTAAAGTATTTCATCAATTTATGCTTTATGTTGAAGTATTTAGTCTAAAATTTCGAGCATAGCTTCTACTTTTACAACTAAATTGGTACAAAGCTCAATCTCCTCAACTTGGATGTTCTTTGGACCCGCAGGTCGGTATTGAGGAGGCAGCACTATTTTCAATCATTATAACTACAAAATTATGAAGAAAAACGTATTATTACCCCTTTTTATTCTATTGATAATTGCAAAGGCACAGGGGCAGCAATGGTTAGGGGCATCGTCTTATCCAACTTTTGCTCGGATGTATCCTCGTAGCAACTTTCAGAGCGTAGCCATTGGCTTTAAATTTTCGCCCGTAATTGCTTATGCGTCTTTAGAATCGAGCAAAGAAATGAAGGACTTATCGGCTGGCTCGTCAGGTTTACGCATGACACTCGGCCCTATTGTCGATTTCTATTTCAGCGAGCGTTATGCTTTTAGTACAGGACTTTGGTACACGGTAAAAGCCGTAAATTTCGACGTAAACGCCAATTTTTACAACAACCAAGCATTTGTAAGTAACCCACTTACGACTGACGAAGAAAAAGGCACAAAAGCCGAGTTCAACCTGCAATATTTACAAGTGCCTGCTACGGTAAAAATGTTTTCGAGCGATATTATTGATGGCTTACCTTTGTTTTTACAATTTGGTGGCACATTTGATTTGAAAATTGCAGAAAAACCCCAAAATATCGCAAGCAATGCCTTGGTTCAATACCGTGACAGAGTAGCACAAGGCGACAAGATTTTTGGTTTAGGCGACGTAAACGTACTCTTGGGCGTTGGAGCCGAAACGCCGCTTGGCAGAGGTTCTGAGAAGCTTTTCTTCGGCGTACAATACCAAAGAGGCTTGGTAGAAATCAATTCTTTCGACAACATGATTACCAAAAACAACCAGTTTGTGTTTGATTTAGGCATCAAGTTCTAAAGATTTTACAAAAGGCAAAAGTGCATAAACACTTTTGCCTTTTGTCTTGAATTAAGCGACCAATTCGTTGGCAATCGCCAAAACGCTTTCGATATACTCTCTCGAATTACTCAGCCTTGGCACTTTGTGTTGCCCTCCGAGCTTTCCTTTACTGCGCATCCAAGCATAAAACGTTTCTTTAGGCACAACATTTACTTTGGGCATACACAGCACCATATCTCTGTAGCGTTTGGCATCGTAATCGGAGTTGACGGCACGCAGACTTTGGTCTAATATTTGGTTGAAATACGCTTGATTTTCAGGAAGTTTGTCAAATTCTATCAGCCATTCGTGGCAACCACTTTTGCCTCCATTCATATACACTGGGCCAGCCGTGTAATCGTTGATAATAGCACCTGTTGCTTCGCAGGCTTTGGTAATAGCCCAATCGGCATTTTCAATAATGACTTCTTCGCCAAAAGCATTGATAAAATGTTTGGTGCGCCCCGAAATTTTGAAGCGATAAGGATTTTTGGTCGTGAATCGAACGGTATCGCCAATTTTGTAACGCCACAGCCCAGCATTGGTAGAAATCACGATGGCATAGTTTTTTCCTAATTCTATTTCGCCTAGAGTATAGGCACGAGGATGAGGCTTATCGAGTTCTTCTAAAGGAATAAACTCATAAAAAATGCCATAATCTAGCATGAGCATCATTTCATCTTGGCGGCTCATATCGTCTTGTACACCAAAAAAACCTTCAGAAGCATTATAAATTTCGAGGTAACTAACTTGTGAAGAAGGAAAGATTTTTTGTTTAAACATATCACGGTAAGGCTGAAAAGCCACAGCACCATGAACAAAAAATTCAAAATTAGGCCATACTTCTAAAATGTTGTCTTTACCTGTAATTTCTAATATTTTCTCAATCAAAACCAACGTCCAAGTAGGTACACCCAAAATACTCGTCACATTTTCTTCGGCGGTTACTTCTGCCATTTTCTGAATTTTATCTTCCCAAACATCCATCAAAGCAACATCGAGCGAAGGCGTGCGGATGATTTGAGCCCACACGGGCAAATTTTTCATCACCACCGCCGACACGTCGCCCATGACACTACGGGCATTCAGTTGGTTAGAAGACAAACTTCCGCCTATAGACAAGCCCTTGCCACTAAAAACCTCGGTGTCTGGTTTGTTTTCAACCAGTAAAGTCATCATGTCTTTGCCTCCCATAAAGTGACATTCTTCGAGGCATTCTTTAGACACAGGAATAAACTTGCTGCGGGCATTGGTCGTGCCAGACGACTTGGCAAAAAATTGAATGGGAGAATGCCAAAGGAGATTTTGCTCCCCTTTCATGATACGGTCGATATACGGGAATAAATCTTCATACGACGAAATGGGTACTCGTTCTTGAAAAGCTCGAATCGAAGAGATACTACGATAATCGTATTTTTTTCCCCATTCGGTTGCTTTAGCAGCCTGAATCAACTGCCAAAATACAACTTCTTGCGTATCCATTGGTCTATCCATAAACGCCTTAATACGAGGAAGTCGCCGTTTCAATAACCATACGAGCGTTTCATTCAGAAGATCCATGCTTCAGCCTTTTGTAAGATATGATATGATGAGTAAACTTAACAGAAATATTTGATTCTGTCAAGCCTGCGTAAAAGAAGTATTTTGTACAAACAATCGAAATAATATAAAAAAACAAAGCACAAAATGACTTATCGCCTGAGCTTGCTACTGCATCCTCTACCGTACAATCACTTTGTGCCTTTTTTTGTGCTGGTTTTATTTTCTACGTTTCAACGCAAGGTCATGAGCGGTGTCGTAGTAAGTACGCAAGTTCGACCAATCGAACGTATCCGAGATACTTTCTACACGGTTACGTTGGGTGATGCGTTCACGCAGGCTTTGTTTCACAAATTTGAGCATAACCTCCGAAAGCTCTTCGGCTGCTTTATAAAAGTCTTGCGTTTTTCTGTTCACTACCATTACGCCCCACTGCTCATAATCACGCATGATTTGCATGATATAATCGCCAAAACCCGACAAGTCGGATGTAATGGTTGGCACACCTCTAGCGATACACTCCAGCGGCGTGTAACCCCAAGGCTCATAATAACTTGGGAATACGCCAAGGTTACAACCTCTTACAAACTGCCCATAATCAAGCCCAAACAAAGGGTTGGTCGAAACGATAAAATCAGGGTGATACACGATTTTCACTTTATCGTCGGGGTTGTTCATCAAGTTTGATTTTTGTAAAAAGTTTACAATACCATCCTCTTGTTTGAGCAAGTGCGTCACCACTTTGGGGCGTTTGTTATTCTTCCAAGTTTGAATCGTTCTTCTCAAACGCAAACGCCAGTATTCGTCCACAAAATTATTGAGGTCGGGCATTTTCAAGTCATTTGACGAAGCCGAGGCTTTGAATAATTGGTCGCCAATTTGCTTTTCGATAGAGCCACACGTTTCTCTAATTTCGTCCATTACTGCTCTCGAATGTAGCACTTCGGGGTCGATAGAATGATACGGCTGTTTTGTAATAAAAAACATCACGACCGTTTTATCAATGCGAGCTTGCTTCATTTTCCAGTTCAAACGAGCCAAGGCTTCGAGCGTCAGGTCATAGCCTTTGTTGGTGTATTCAAAACGCCCAGAAGTAAAGAAATACAAAGTCTTTTCAAGGCTAAATGGTTGGCTTTGGAAGAAATGCCCCATCACAAACTCATTGATGCGGTCTTTGTATTTGGTATGCAAATTTTGGTGTTCGTGCATTGCCGAAAACCTCGTGATATTCAAGCCATTAGGAAGAATTAAGTCGGGTACTTTTCCTAGCAAAAACTCACATTCACGGGCTGTCACGTCGCTCACCGTTGTCATGGTATGTGCCTGTTGAGCGGCGAGTCGTTCGATAGTCGCTTGTGCTTCGATGCCATAATGTTTAGCTTCTTTCAGCCAGTCGAACGTATTTAATTTTTCGTAAAAATCAGGAACATTACCAGCCAAATAACGTCCTAGCATCGTAGCGTGGGTCGTAAAAACTGTAGCAACCTTTACTTGGTCTTTTCGTAAATCTGGAATAGCCGAAGCTGCCATCCACTCGTGAAAATGGGCTACAATATCCACTTTGTTTTGCTGTTCTTTGGTAAGCTCTGTCAAAAATAATCTTACCATTTCACCGAAAGCAATCACATGACCAACCAACTCTTCGGCATTGAGGGTTGACACCTGATGGCGTTCCCATAGGCCTGCTTTCATGGCATTGATATTGCCATAAATCGACCAAAAGTCAAATAAAACGATACGAGGTTTGCCTGTTACTAGCCAATAACCATAATGCACACTATACCCCATCGAACGCATTTTTTGGATAGTTTTGCCCAAAAGAGAGTCATCCAAATCATGAATGGGTTCAAATTCTGCCGAGGCAGTTTGCGGAAAATAAGGGCCTAATAAAAAATAATCGTCACCCCACTTTTCAACCATAGAAGGCACTTTCGTGCGAATTACCGTATAAATTCCTCCTACTTGATTGCAAGTTTCCCAAGCGATTTCGATTAAGATTTTAGGTTTGTGGGTAGATGATTTCAAAGGATTTTGTATTTCCATTGTTTATTAGTTATAAGGTTTGGCTGCTTGTCCTATATGTAAATGATTGCTAATATAGGATGATATTCATGGATTAAGAAATGATTGAGAAAAAATCTATTTTAACAAAAATTTAATATTTTATAATTTTTATGTAAATAATTATAAAATATTTTTAATAAAAACAGGTTTTTATCTTAAATAAATACTATTTAAAAGAACTATCACAATATATAATTCATTTATTTTTAGATAATTACAAACCAAAAGACATATAAAAACTTTTATATATACCATTTAATCACACCTTTGATGTATAGGTAGATTCATATTGCTAAAATATTTTTAAAATGCGTTTTTTTCTCTTTTATCAAGTTACTTGGTAAGCAAAGTGTAGCTAATATATTAGAATTTTGTGTTGTTACAGCATACAAATTATACCTCGCAAATAGCCAATTTTTATTCATCATTCATGTTTGGCTAGTCTATGCGAAGAGCCATATAGCCAGAAAAGCACACAATACTTCACAGGTTGCCAATCGAACATAGTACATATTTCTGTATCTTGCGTTTTCAATCGCAATCCTAAACAATTGGCATGAAACATCCATACAACTTCATCAAAATCGTATTGTTGCTAAGTTTTGTTAGTTTTGGCGTACAAGCCCAAAAAGAACTTTTTCCTAACGCCAACGAAAAATGGGTAGATTCGGTTTTCAAAACCCTTTCGGTTGACCAAAAGATTGGTCAGTTGATGATGCCCAGAGCCAATTTCAACGCTACCACTTACGATACCACTCGTTTATATCAAATCGTAAAAGAGTATCATGTAGGAGGTTTGGTATTTTTTGCGGGCTATCCAACTCGTCAAGCTACGTTGGTCAATGCCTTGCAAAAGGTAGCCAAAGTTCCTTTGCTCATTGGCATGGACTTGGAATGGGGCTTGGCGATGCGTCTTGATAGTACGGTACGGTTTCCGTATCAAATGGCTTTGGGGGCGATGCAAGGCAACGAACAGCTTATCGAGGCAATGGGCTATCAAGTCGCTTTGCAATGCAAGCGTTTAGGAATACATATCAATTATGCTCCTGTGGTTGATGTCAATAATAATCCGAATAACCCTGTCATTAATTTTCGTTCTTTTGGCGAAAACAAAATAAAAGTAACCCAGAAAGCCATCGCCTATATGAAAGGGCTACAGCGAGGAGGTATTATCACTTCGGCCAAACATTTTCCGGGGCATGGCGATACCGGCACCGATTCGCATTACGATTTACCATTGATTGCCCACGACCGCAAGCGACTCGATAGCCTCGAATTGTATCCTTATAAAGAACTGATTAAAAATGGTTTACAGGGTGTAATGGTGGCTCATTTGAATATTCCTTCCTTAGATACAAGCAAAAATTTGGCATCGACTCTCTCTCGAAAAGTGGTGACAGATTTACTCCGAAAAGACTTACAGTTTAAAGGTTTGGTCTTTACTGATGCGATGGATATGCAAGGGGCTGTTAAGTTTTTTCCCGAAGGAACAGCCAATGTAAAAGCCATTTTGGCAGGCAACGATGTCTTAGAAACCTTCTCAGACGTACCTGCCGCTTTTAACGCCATCAAAAAAGCTTTACTCAATGGCGAAATCACCCAAGCCGACATCGACGAGCGTGTCAAGCGTATCTTGTTGGCAAAAGCGTGGGCGGGTTTAGATGCTTACAAGCCTATCAAAATCGACCATCTGATAGAAGACCTCAACCCTCGCCACTCCGATGCACTCAACCGTGCCTTGGCTGTTAATACTGTCACCTTGTTGCGAAACCAACAAAACATCGTGCCATTACAAAACCTCGATACCCTGCACATTGCTTCTTTGGTTATTGGTACGCCTGCTTTTGGCTCGAAACCTACAACTGATTTTCAAAAAATGTTGAGCAATTATACGACGATTGACCATTATAATTTAGACGAAAATTCGGCTGATTCTACGGTAAAACAAGTACAGGAATCCCTAAAAGCCTATAATCTTGTGCTGGTTGGCGTAAACGGACAAAACATTCGTCCGGCTAAAAACTACAGTATTTTACCTCGTGTGCAGGAATTGGTTAAGGTTTTTTCTAATGAAAAAGCCATTGTTACGCTTTTTTCTAATCCTTATACGCTCGGAAAGTTTGAAAATTTAGACAAAGCCAAAGCTTTGATTCAAACTTTTCAAGAAACGCCTTACACCCAAGAAGCTGCCGCCCAAGCGATTTTTGGGGCTAATGCCATTACAGGAAAATTGCCCGTGACGGTCAATGCCCAATTCCGTTATAACGATGGGATAAACACCACTGCCTTAGAACGATTGGCTTATACCGTACCCGAAGCTGTGGGAATTGATGGCAAGTATCTACAAACACGCATCGACTCGATTGTCAACTTGGCGATTAGCCAAAAAGCAACGCCAGGTGCAGTCGTATTGGTTGCCAAAAATGGTAAAGTGATTTTCCATAAAGCCTACGGCAAGCATACCTACGAAGGAGCAAAGGCTGTAAACCTAAGCGATTTGTACGATTTGGCTTCTGTCACCAAAATTAGTACTTCTGTGCCAGCCATGATGCGGATGCAAGACGAAGGCAAGTTTAGCCTACAAACCACGATGGGCGAGTTGATTCCTGATTGGCAAAATTCAAACAAAGCTTCTTTGGTTTACAAGGACATTCTTACGCACCAAGCCCGCTTGAAAGCGTGGATTCCTTTCTGGATGGATTGCATCGACTCTACCAAAATGGTGTTGGCAAGTGAGCAATATCGACAAAAGATAGCGTCAGGCGAATATCCCAAAAGTTATAAAATTGGCTTTTTTGAAAAAATATTTAGCCCTAAAAAAGCAATGGCAAGAATCAATCGCTTGATACAACAAGACAAAAAACTTTGGAAAGAAACGGTCAATATTGCTACGCAACCAACCATTTGGAAGACCAAAACGTTTGCTAACCGTAGCTCCGACGACTATCCGATACAAGTCGCCGACCAGCTTTGGATTCATAAAAATTATGCCCAAACCATTTATAAAGCCATCGAAGAGTCGCCTCTACGAGAGAAAAAAGAATATGTTTATTCAGATTTGTCGTATTATATGTATCCACAAATCATTCCTCGCCTGACAGGCAAAGATTGGGAAAGCTTTTTGAAAGAAACTTTTTATAAACCTTTAGGAGCAAATTCTCTCACCTATAATGCTCGCTTGCACTATGACCTTAGCCGCATTGTACCCACCGAATACGATTCGTTGTTTCGTAAAAACTTGATACACGGACGAGTACACGACGAAGGTGCTGCTATGCTCAATGGCATTTCGGGTCACGCAGGCTTATTTGGCAATGCCAACGATTTAGCCAAACTCATGCAAATGTATTTGCAAAAAGGCTATTACGGCGGCAAACGATACATTCAAGAACAAACCTTACAAACTTGGACAAGCTATCCGTTCTCGGCAGAAGAAAACAGCCGCAGAGGCATAGGTTTTGATAAACCCGACCGCAAAAAAGCGGGCATCAGTGCGGCACCAAGTGCCAGTGCTGCCAGCTTTGGTCACTCAGGATTTACGGGTACTTACACATGGATAGACCCTGAGCATCAATTAGTTTATGTCTTTTTATCAAATAGAGTATATCCAACCCGCAACAATAGCAAGCTTTCGGATTTGAATGTAAGAACCAACATCAATCAAGTGATTTACGATGCGATTAAGACAGGTGTAAAATAAAAAAACTTGTAAGCTAGTTTTCTGATAGTTAGGCTTGTGCATTTTCGATGTGCAAATAAAAAAATGTTTTCACAATCCATTTTTTAACAGTATTTTTACAAAGAAATTCTAATATGATTAAGGTTTTATCACTATTTTACGATTTTGTACGATAAAAACCTTTTCCATCATACCATCATTCAATCAACATTTGCGGAAATGGCAACAGCAACTTTCACGCTCGAAAGAGATACTGAAATTTTCAATTTGATTCAAGCAGAAGCACACCGTCAGGAGTTTGGCATCGAACTTATTGCTTCTGAAAACTTCACTTCAAAACAAGTAATGGAAGCACAAGGCTCTGTGCTGACGAATAAATATGCAGAAGGTCTTCCAGGCAAACGCTATTATGGTGGTTGTGAGGTGGTTGACCAAATTGAAACCATTGCTATCGAACGTGCGAAGGCTTTGTTTGGGGCAACTTGGGCAAATGTGCAGCCTCACTCTGGTGCACAGGCAAATGCTGCGGTATTTTTGTCATTCTTGAACCCTGGTGATAAAATTCTTGGCTTCAACTTGGCTCATGGCGGACACCTTTCGCATGGTTCGCCTGTAAACTTTTCGGGTAAATACTTCCAACCGTTTTTCTATGGTGTAGAAGAAGAAACAGGCTTAATCGACTGGGATAAAGTAGAAGCAACCGCTTTGAAAGAACGCCCAAGATTGATTATCTGTGGCGCTTCGGCTTACTCTCGTGATTGGGACTACGTGCGTTTGCGTGCCATTGCCGACCAAGTAGGAGCACTTTTATTAGCAGATATTTCGCACCCTTCGGCTTTGATTGCCAAAGGTTTATTGAATAACCCTATGCAACACTGTCATATCGTAACAACTACAACCCACAAAACCTTGCGTGGGCCTCGTGGTGGTTTGATAATGATGGGACAAGATTTTGAAAATCCATTTGGTTTCAAAACACCAAAAGGCGATTTGAAATTGATGTCGGCTTGTTTAGATGGTGCTGTATTCCCCGGTACACAAGGTGGCCCATTAGAACACGTAATTGCTGCTAAAGCCGTAGCATTTGGCGAAGCATTGACCGACGATTTCCAAGCGTATGCCGAGCAAGTAAAGAAAAACGCTCAAGTAATGGCTCAGGCTTTTGTTGATAAAGGTTACAAAATTATCTCTGGTGGTACAGATAACCACTTGATGTTGATTGACCTTCGTCCGAAAGGATTAACAGGTAAATTGGCCGAAAACACCTTGGTGAAAGCCGATATTACCATCAACAAAAACATGGTGCCGTTCGATGACAAATCACCATTTGTTACGTCGGGTATGCGTGTAGGTACTGCCGCTATGACTACTCGTGGCATGAAAGAAGCAGAAATGTCGCATATCGTTGAATTAATCGACAGCGTGTTGATGAACCACGATAACGAAACCTATATCGCTTCGGTAAAAGCAGAAGTAAATAAATGGGTAGAAAATTTCCCACTTTATAGATAAGCGAGTAGCCTTTATTCTTGTAACAAGAACGAAAAAACCTTGACAACGACAAACGCTGTCAAGGTTTTTTGCGTTTTTGGTGTAACTTTGCGAATAGGGTATGGTTTTTGTTTCGAGCAAAAGCCACGAAAGAGGCAAAACACCGTTGTTGAGTGCATGTTAGGTAACTGCCCCAAAGCTAATACCAAAACACTAACTATCTCATTATTAACCATTAAACAAACTCATGGCACTAGACCAAGAATTTGACGAAGAATTAGCAGAAGGTATTGAAGGAAAAGAAATGACCTTCATTGAGCATTTAGAGGAGCTTCGCTGGCACATAATCCGTTCATTGGCTTCTATATTGATTTTTACCATTGCCGCATGGATTTACCGTACCGAAATATTTGGCGGTATTATCATGGGACCTGCTCGTTCAGACTTCTGGACAAACAAGATACTTTGCAAGGTTTCGGCACTGACAGGTTTAGAAGGGCTTTGTTTCGAGCAAGCCAATTTTATTTTACAAAGCCGTGAAGTTTCGGGGCAATTTATGATGGCCCTTACGCAATCAATCATTGTAGGCTTGCTGTTTGCCTTTCCTTATTTCTTTTGGGAAGTATGGCGATTTATCAAGCCCGGGCTAAAAGATACCGAGAAAAAAGCCGCTCGTGGGGCTGTGTTTTGGGTATCATTGTTGTTTTTTACAGGCGTATCTTTTGGGTATTTTGTGGTAGCACCTATGGCTATCAACTTTTTAGCCAATTTCAAACTAGATGAAAGCATTCAAAACCAATTCGACATCAACGACTACATTTCGTTGCTTTCAATGCTTACCTTGGCTTGCGGTATCACGTTTCAGTTGCCCATGATTTCGTATGTACTCTCGAAAGTTGGTATTCTTACACCCACTTTTATGCGAGAATACCGCCGTCATGCCCTGATTGTCATTTTGATTGTAGCCGCCATCATCACCCCCTCGCCTGATATGATTTCTCAATTGCTGGTAGCAGTTCCTCTATTAGGTTTATATGAAATTAGTATCTGGGTTTCGGCGAATGTGAACAAACAACGAGAAAAAGAGTTGCTAGAGTAATCGCCCAAAGAAATAGCGGCAAAATTATAACTAAGCTATTGATTTATAAATCATTATTACAAAAGAGGCATAAAAGGTTCAGAAAAAACTTTTATGCCTCTTTTGTATAAAATCAGGTAACTATAAACGGTGTACATTTAGACAAAAATAACATGGTAAATTTTAAAAAAATACTCATAGTAATTTTGCCTTTACTATGTAGCGGTTGCTTGTATCCGTATGAATATCAGGTCAAGAATGAGCAACCTGTTCATTATCATTATTATCCAATCTTAGAAACAGATTCGGTAGATATTTATTGTGGCTATACAGAACTAATAGCGTGGAAGAGAAAGATAAAAGAGGCTTATATTGAAATGATCGTAAATAATAACACTAAGAGTAATCTTACACTTGAAATTGACTCTACTTTTTTGGTTAAAATAGGAGATGTTTCCTTTGATAATTGGCAGCGCAAAAAGGTAAGTCTATCCTATATTACACTTGAAAGGGGACTCCGAAACATAAGTTTAGTACACAGGGGAAAGAAATTAAAAGCGATACGAATAAAAGGCAATAAAGTTATATTGCCGTCTTTCAGAGTCAAAACAAATAATGCTATAGAACAAACAAAATCTTTGACATTTACTCCTCCTGATTATTTACAATAAGATTATTTATAGTTGCAAACG
>JACCDR010013653.1_pt1 | contig 21149 bp, 14 predicted proteins | sample 7446431 | NCBI WGS metagenome assembly JACCDR01 (sample SAMN15323443, study PRJNA562643) | freshwater metagenome | isolation source: river surface water | place: USA:Blue River Watershed | collected 2017-08-17 | reverse complement strand
GCCGGACAGCCGGCTGCCGCGGCGGAACCCGCAACGCCGCAGGACGAGATGGCGCGCGCGCTCGAGCGTGCGCTGGTGAGAGAGGGCGGGCTGTTGCTGCCGGCCTCGGCGGCCGAGGTCGAGCCGCGCTGGAGCTACTTGCATCGTTCGCAGTCGGGGCTTGAGCTGTTGCAGGCCGGTGGCCAGCCGCAGCTTGCGCGGGTGGACAGGCGCGCGGACGTGCAGCAGCTGGCCGTCGGACTTCGTCTCGGCCTGCCTGCGCAGATGCAGCTGGACTTGCTGCTGCCCTATGCGAGCGTGCGCGAGCGAGTGACTGCGGGCGGAGCGTCGTCGGTCGATACGATGTCCGGCGCGGGGGCGAGCGAGCTCGGCCTGAGCTGGCAGCTGTGGCCTGGCTCGGCCGGCGCCGGTGCGGTCGCGTCGCTGCGCTGGAGCGAACCCGGTGCGGCCGAGTTTGCGCGTGCCACGGTGCTGCCGGCATCGAGCAGCTTTCGCTCGCTGCAGGGCAGCCTGCTGGTCGTGCAGCGCAGCGATCCGGTCGTGTTCTTCGGCGCGCTGTCGTATGCGGACCGGCAGTCGCGCCGCATTGCCGGCCGGCTGGTCGAGCCGGGCGATGTGACCGGCCTGCGCGCCGGCGCCATTGTCGCGCTCAGTCCCGAGATCTCGCTGCGGCTGGGGCTGGACCTCGGATGGGCGGGCGACTTGCGCGTCGATCGCGTTCGCGCGCCCGGAAGCGGCACGGTCACGGCAGAATTCAGCACCGGCTTCTCGATCGCGCTGACGCCGCAGGCCCTGCTCGGTGTGGAGACCGGCATCGGCCTGACCGGCGCTTCGCCGGACTTTCGCATCGGCCTGTCGTTGCCCTGGCGGTTTTGACGCACACGCAGCGCTTTACATGAGAATAATTCTCATTTAAATTGGCTGCCTGTTCATTAATGTTCATCCTGCCATGTGTGATCGCCACGATTTGACCGCGCCGCCAACGCTGCGAGCCGCTACATCGCTGATGGTGAGCATGGCCGATGCCGCTCGGGTGACCGGGTCGCGGCGACGCCGGCTGTGGGAATTGCCGGAGCGCCTGCATTGCCCGGTGATTGGCGTTTGCCTGTCGGCCGACGCGATACGCCGCCTGCTGAACCGTGTCCATCCGGACAATGGCGCGTCTGGTGACTATGACTGCCATTCGGCTTGCGTGAACGCCGCCAGCCGCCGCACCCCGCTCACCGAGCAGTTGCAAGATGCGCTTGAGCGCCGGCACCGGCTGACTGTTGCGCGCTTCAGGCAGGCGCGCGAGCGCTCGGCGCTGTTTGCGCAGTGGCAGGCCGCGAAGCAGGGCGGAGATATTGCAGGGGCGCTCTGGGCCATCGTCACCCATCCGCAGCTCGACGCCGAACTGGAGGAGGCGGTCTATCGCGACGTGCACATGATCCAGCACCAGGCAGGCGCGGCCGAACGCATCGACCGCCATGCATTTGATTCGCTTGCCCGTGAACATGCGACGCTGGTGCGTGAGTTCGGCCGGGTGCAGCAACGGATGACGCAGTTTGCCGAAGAGAAGTCGGTGCAGCTTGCCGAACTCGGCGAGCAATTGCTGAGAACGCGCGGTGAATCGGCGCGGCAAGAGGCGAGGGCCGACCGGGCTGAGGCCGAATTGCAGTCGTTGCAGGCGCTGCGCGACGCGTCCGGTCGCATCGGCGCGCTGGAGCTGGAGATCGCGCGCCTGCAATCGCGGCTGGCCGAGCAACGCGCGGCCAATGCCGGACTGGAGGACGCACTGGCGACGGCACGGCGCGAACATTTGCAGGCACACGGAGCATGCGTGGCCGATGCAGCGGACGCGAGCGGCGACGACGCCGTGCCATCGGCTGGCGTTGGCCTGCCTGCGCGTACCATCCTGTGCGTCGGCGGCAGGCAAGGCAGCCTGACCAGCTACCGCGCCGCGGTCGAGCAGACCGGCGCTTCTTTTCTCTATCATGATGGCGGCCTCGAGCAGAGCACGCAGGTACTGGAGGCCGGCCTGTCGGCCGCGGACCTCGTCATTTGCCAGACTGGCTGCATCAGCCATGATGCGTACTGGCGCGTGAAGGATCATTGCAAGCGGCACCAGAAGCAGTGCCTTTACGTCGACAGCCCGAGCCAGAGCGCCATCAGGCGCGAGCTGGTCAACTTCGTGAGGATGAAGCGGCCGGCGAAGCAGCCTGAGTAAGGTTCGGGCGGGCATCGCCGCCCGGCCGCTGCATCGTTCGAGGCAAGCGCACCCGTCTCTCCGCTGCGGGTTGCCAGCCTATGCCTGTCCCCCATTCCCGAGCTGATTTTTTTATTCGCACCCATGCGCCATACCGTTTTGCCGGCAGCATTGCTCGCCGCTGCCGTCGCTTCATCTCACGCCGCCCCTTTCATCGGCATCGAATACTCCGCAGAAGAAAAGCGTGCCACCGGCCAATCGGGCATGTCCGCCGCAGCGAGCCTCGGCTACAAGGCGGCAGACCAGGCCGAGTACTCGGTCAAGGCCGGCTTCAGCCAGCATGCCCTCGGGCATGGCCAGGCTGCGGAAAGCGTCGAGGCGCAAGTGAAAAAGCCCTTGTTTGCCACCGCCGCCTGGTTTCCTTATGCGGCGGCGGGCGTCGGCGAGAAGTTCAGCGCGGCCGACCATTATTCGTACTACTTCGTCGATGCCGGCATGAATGTCCGGTTGACCGCGCGGTCGTCACTCGACGTCGGCAGCCATTCGGTGAATGCCTTCGACCCGGCCCGCAAGTTGTATTCGACGCGTTTTCATACTGCGATGTCGTGGCGCGTCGGCGGGGCGGATTCGATCGGGCTGCGCTATTCGAAGAGCTACGGCATGACTGCGCAGGAGAAAGACGCGTGGCGGGTCGCCTATACCCACAGCTTTTGAACGGTTGAATAGCTTACCTAAATAGACACGAAGTAAGTAATAGAATTTTATAAACCCTCTTTCCTGACTGTTCCCTGACAATTATTATTAATGATAATTGTTCGCATTCACATTAACAAAATCAGGAAGGGACATGATGAGGAATACCCGACTTCTCGCGGGGCACGATGTTTTGCGGCCGATCCCGATGGCGGTCGCCATCCTGCTGGGCACGGCAGCGCCGGTGCTGCATGCGCAACAGGCCGAAACCACCGAAGAGCGGGTGCTGCCGCGCGTGGACGTCATTGGCACCGCCGCTGCCATCAGCGAGGCAGCCGGCTCTGCCGCCGTCATTGACAGCCGCACGCTCGAGGAGAGCCGCGTGTTCAACGTGAACGAGGCGTTGCGCAAGGTGCCGGGCGTGCATGTGCGCGAGGAGGAGGGGGTAGGCCTGCGGCCCAACATCGGCATCCGTGGGCTGAACCCGACGCGATCGACCAAGACCCTGCTGCTCGAAGATGGCCTGCCGCTGTCGTTCGCGCCGTATGGTGACAACGCCAGCTACTACCACCCGCCGATCGACCGCTATGACGCGATCGAGATCAGCAAGGGCAGCCAGGTGATCCGTTTCGGCCCGCAGACTGCCGGCGGCGTGATCAACTACATCACGCCGGAGCCGCAAAAGGAGTTCGGCGGTACGGTCGGTTTTGCTGCCGGCACGCGCGGGTACCTGAACGGCCACCTGATGGTGACTGGCAATGGCGCGATTGCCGACATCTATCACAAGGAGTCTGACGGTGCGCGCGACAACATGCGCAGCCGCCTCGACGACGTGAACTTCAAATGGGCCGGCCAGCTGAATGACGACCATCGCCTCGTGCTGCGCGCCACCCACTTCCGCGAGGATTCGCAGCTGACCTATTCCGGCCTGACGCAGGCCGAGTACAACAACCTCGGTCCGCGCTACAACCCGTTCAAGAACGACTTTTTCGATGCCAGCCGTACCGGCCTGTCCGCGACGCACGAGTGGCGGCTGAATGCGGACGCCAAAGTGCTGACCAGCGTCTATGGCGCCTTCTTCAACCGCGACTGGTGGCGGCAGGCATCCGACACCGGCAGCAGCGGGCTGAACTGCCAGTCGGGCACGCGTGATGCGGGCGGTACGCTGAACGATGCCGACCTGAACGGCTGCCGCATGCAGGGCCGCCTGCGCCAGTACACGACCACTGGCATCGACTCGCGCGTGCAGCTGCGCCACCAGACCTTTGGCATCGCCGGTGAATTCGAGGCGGGCGTGAAGTACCAGCATGAGGTGCAGGATCGCGTGCAGCAGAATTACACGACCTATACCAACTACCTGTCCGGCACCGGCATGACGCTGGGCGAAAACCAGCAGCGCCGCACCAACGCGACCTCGGCCTTCGTGGCCAACCGCTTCCTCGTGAACGAACGCTTCGCCGTCACGCCGATTGTGCGCGTCGAGCACATCCAGCACGAGCGGATCAACTTCCTCAGCGATACGCGCGGTGGTTCGTCGTTCACCGAGTTCATCCCGGGCGTCGGCGCAACCTACCAGCTGAGCGCACAAACGCAGCTGTATGGCGGCGTGCACAAAGGCTTCAGCCCGCCGCGTGTCGAGGACGCGATCAATTCGAGCGGACAGTCGATCGACCTCAGCGCCGAGCGCAGCGTGAACGCCGAAGTCGGCGTGCGCAGTTCGCCGATGAAGGACGTCGCGTTCGATGTCGCAGTCTTCCGCAATGACTTCAGCAATCTCGTGCAGGTCGGCAGCATCGCCGGCGGCAACACGTCCTATCAGGAGGGCAAGGCGCTGTTCCAGGGCGTGGAGATGGCCGGCCAGTTCGACAAACTGACCAAGGCGCTTGAGGGCAACCTGTACGCACGCGTGTCATGGACCTGGCTGCCGACGGCCGAGCAGAAGTCGGCGTTCAGCAGCGGCGCGGGCACCGGCGCGGTGGGCAACCGCCTGCCTTATGCGCCCGAGACCCTGCTGAACCTGACGCTGGGCTATCGCGCGCCGACGAACTGGAATGCGCGGGCCGAGTATGTGTACGTCGGCCGCCAGTACAGCGATTTCGACAATACCGTTACGCCGGCGCCGAACAGCAACGGCCAGGAAGGCCTGATCGCCAGCTATGGCATCTGGAATGCGGTGGCCAACTACACGATCGGCAAGGCGACTTTCTTTGTCGCGGCCAAGAACCTGACCGACGAGACGTACATCGTCGACCGCACGCGCGGCATTCAGGTGGGCATGCCGAGGACCTTCCAGGCGGGGTTGAAGTACGCGTTCTGATCGCGGCTGCCCGTTCTGATATGACGGCCCTCGCTCAGGAGCGAGGGCCGGTTTCGCAAGACTTGCAAGAACCCGTCCCCACGCCGCACGCTGAACGACCCACACAGGCGATGACATAGCCATCGGCGCAATGACTGATGGACGTTCAGAGCATATCGATCTATATTCGATACCGTATTCTCCGGCGTCAGCCTGGTACCGGATTTCTGTTTCCATAACTTCCCGACTCCTTGCTCGGGTCCGCGCGTGCAGCCCGGCTTCGCCCGCTGCTCGCAATGCATGGGCATGCCTGCTTCGCGATGCCCTGCAGAGGTGTCCGCGGGATCGGGCAGGCAGGCGAGCCGGGCATTGACGATCCGATGAAATCACTGTGAGGCTGACCCGTCCATGGCGTTCGTGCGACCCCTGTCCAAATCCAAGCTGGTGGCGTTTCGCCAATGCGCGAAGCGGCTGTGGCTCGAAGTGCATCGGCCGGAATTGCGACAGGACTCCGCCACCAGCCTCGCGGCTTACCGGACCGGACATGAGGTGGGCGAGATCGCGCAGCGACTCTACGACCCGCAAGGTCTTGGCGAGATCATCGACTTCAAGAAAGAGGGATTGGCTGCGGCATTGGAACGCACGCGATCGCTGCTGCAATCAGGTCGGCCGATATTCGAGGCAGGTTTTGCCGCCGAGGGTGCGCTCGCATTTGCCGATGTCCTGCTGCCGGACCAGACGGATGACCAAGCTGGCTGGCGGATGGTCGAGGTCAAGTCGTCAACGTCGGTGAAGGCCTATCAGCGAGACGATGTGGCCATCCAGAGCTTTGTCGCTCGCGCCAGCGGCGTTGCGCTTCACTACGTATCGGTTGCGCACATCGACAGCACATGGGTATATCCGGGCGGTGGCGACTATCGCGGTCTGCTGACCGAGGTCGACTTGAGCGCAGAGGCGTTTTCCCGCGCGAGTGAGGTGCGCGAATGGGTCGACGGCGCGCAGGCGGTGGCTGCGTCAGCGCAGCCGCCGCAGGTGGAGATGGGCCGTCATTGCACGCAGCCGTTTGACTGCGGATTTGCGGCGCATTGTCGTGAAGGGCGCCCGCTGCCCGAATTCCCGCTGGCGTGGTTGCCGGGCGCGCAATCGCGTGGGCTACGGGACTACGTCGACCGGCATCGCGTTGACGACCTGCGGGACGTGCCAAATGCTCTTCTGAATCCGATGCAACAGCGGGTGCGCGATGCCACGCTCTCTGGCACTGTTTTTTTTGATGCGGCGGGTGCCGCAGGCAAGCTGCACGCCTATCCGCTGCCTGCTTATTTCATGGACTTTGAAACGATCCAGTTCGGCGTTCCGCGTTGGGCCGGGACGCGTCCTTTCCAGATGCTGCCGTTTCAGTTCAGTGTGCACCGGCTGTCGGAAGAGGGGACGCTGACATCGGCGGGCTTTCTGGACCTGAGCGGCGACGATCCATCCGAAGCATTTGCCATCGCCTTGACGGAAGTCTGTCATGAGCCTTTGCCGGTCTTTGTCTACAACGCCAGCTTCGAGGGCGGTCGGCTGGATGAACTGGCGCAGCGTTTCACGCGTTTGCGAGAGCCCCTGCTCGATATCAGGCGAAGAATGGTCGATCTTTATCCCATCGCGCGTCAGCATTACTACCACCCTGCTTGCGAGGGAAGCTGGAGCATCAAGAAACTGCTGCCCAACATCGCGCCCCATCTGGACTACGCGGCACTGCCGGGCGTGCAGGACGGCAGCCTCGCAATGCAGGCCTATCTGGAAGCCATCGATCCTTCAACTTCGGCTGCGCGCAAGGAAGAGATCAGGCGGCAGCTGACCGCTTACTGCGCACTCGACACATTGGCGATGGTCGAGATATGGAAATACTTCGCAGGGAAGTCACGTTAAAAGCTGGCGAGCAGGGAGTAGTCATGCGACTGGTCGACGCACTGAAGAAATTCAATCGCAAGGAGCGCTACTGGCTCATCCGGAGCGTGCTGGGTGATGCCGGCAAGCCGCTTGGTCGGCATTTTATCGTCCGGCTGCACAAGCTTGGCATCACGGTTCCCCGGAATGCATGGTGGGCGATGGACTACCATTTTGACTGGCTCGCCGGCGCCCTCTATCTTTGTCAGTCCGGCGGAAACTCCGATGCCGTTCAGTCAAACGAACAGGGCGCCGTGAAAGGAAACCAGGAAGACGTCGACCTGATCATCGCATTCGACAATACCCTCGTTCTCATTGAAGCCAAAGGTGACAGCCACTGGGATGCCGAGCAGCTGGAATCAAAGCGGCGCCGGCTTGTGGCGTGCTTTGGTGATCAGCCGGAGCGGCTGGGGATACATGTTTTCTTTGTATTCATGTCAACCGGCGCGCCGCCCGTCGTCAAAGGCTGGCCTGCATGGGCACTGCCGAATCAAGGAGAGCCCTACTGGTTGGAGATGCCCATGGCCGAGAAGGATCAGGAGCCGGCGTTTTACCGGGTCGTGCGTTGCAGCGACGCTGAAGGAACGGTCAGCGAGGTGGGCAAGTACTGGAAAATCGTCCCGCAGCCCGCAAGGTGGTCAAGAACTGAAGGAGAGTCCATGAACGACGACGCAGCATCAGTCAGGGAAACGTACGGGCCGCTATTCACCGATATCCTGAAACTGCTGCACGAATCCGACCCGGCCCGTATCAATTACGGGGACAACCAGGATGAATACGAGCCGGAGGTACGGACTATCCTGCCCCGCCTGCACTCGGCGCTGTCGCTTGATGACGTGCACACCATCGTGCACGAAGAGTTCCTGCGCTGGTTCGATGCCGATACCGTGGGGCCGAAGGACGTGTATGCATCGATCGCCGAGCAAATCTGGGCGAGGTGGTGTGACTTTCGGCGCCATCCCGGCGCGGCCGGTTAGTCAGCGGGAAGTTCGGAGTCGAGCGGGAATGCCGGCTGCCGGGGAGGCCTGAGCGCGAAGCCGGCGGTACGGTTCAGCCGCTGGTCACGCGATTTGGCAAATAAAAAAGCACTTGGGCATTGCTGCGCCAAGTGCTTCGAATTTCTTGGGGTGGCCGATGGGACTCGAACCCACGACGACCAGAATCACAATCTGGGACTCTACCAACTGAGCTACGGCCACCACTGAAACAAGCCCGCAATTATACAAAACTTTCGGACATTCGCCAGCATTTAATTCACGGCGACCGCCGCCGCCACTTCCTCGACCGGCGGATCGAGCGCCAGCAGCCGCCGGAAAGCATTCGCCAGCGCGCTCCGGCTGCCGGTCGTATACCCGGACAGCGCCCCCGCTTCGCTCGCATTCCGCAGCAGTCCGCGCTGTGCCAGCAGCCGCTGCAGCTGCCGCGCGACCGGTTCGCCGGTATCGACGATCTGCACGTCCGGCCCGGCCGCCTCGCGTATCAGCTGCTCGACGAAAGGGTAGTGGGTACAGCCGAGCACCAGCGTGTCGGCCTGCTGCGCCACCAGCGGCGCTACATAGCGGTTGACCAGCTGCGCAGTCTCGCGCGAGCGGATCTCGCCTTTTTCAATCTGGCTGGCCAGTCCATTGCAGGGCTGCAGCAGGAAATTCACCTGCGTCGCGTCGGCCACCTGGCTTTGCAGTTTCAGGAATTTGTCGCTGGCCAAGGTGCCGGCCGTCGCCAGCACGCCGACGGTGCCGCTGCGGGTCAGCGCGGCGGCCGGCTTCAGGCCGGGCTCGACGCCGACCACCAGCAGTTCCGGATAGCGTTCGCGCAGCGCGGCAATGGCTGCGGCCGTGGCCGTATTGCACGCGACCACCAGCGCCTTGACGCGAAACTTCATAAAAAAAGTCGCAATCGCCAGCGCCCGCTGCACGATCACGGCTTCGGGCTTTTCCCCGTAGGGAGCGAAGCCCGAGTCCGCGAAGTACAGCAGCTCTTCATGCGGCAGCAGCGCGCGCGCATGGCGCAGCACCGACAGGCCGCCGATCCCCGAGTCGAAGATGCCGATCGGGGCGTCAGCCACGGGTTGGATTTTGTCAGGCAACGCTGACCGGAATGCCGCCGATGTTGCCGCTGGCAATCCGCTCCTGCCACGCTTTCGGGCCGGTGTTGTGCACCGAGGTGCCGCTCGAATCCACCGCCACCGTGACCGGCATGTCCTTCACGTCGAACTCGTAGATTGCTTCCATGCCGAGGTCTTCGAAGCCGACTACCTTCGCGCCCTTGATTGCCTTCGACACCAGGTAAGCGGCACCGCCGACGGCCATCAGATAGGCCGACTTGTGACCCTTGATCGATTCGATCGCCACCGGGCCGCGCTCGGCCTTGCCGACCATCGCGATCAGGCCGGTCTGCTCAAGCATCATGTCGGTGAACTTGTCCATCCGCGTCGCCGTGGTCGGACCGGCCGGGCCGACGACCTCGTCGCGCACCGGATCGACCGGGCCGACGTAATAAATCACTCGGTTCTTGAAATCCACCGGCAGCTTCTCGCCCTTGGCCAGCATGTCCTGGATGCGCTTGTGCGCGGCGTCGCGGCCGGTCAGCATCTTGCCGTTCAGGAGCAGCGTCTGGCCCGGCTTCCATGCAGCGACTTCAGCGGCCGTCAGCGTGTCGAGGTTCACGCGCTGCGACTTCTGCGTGTCCGGCGTCCAGTGCACTTCCGGCCACTCGGACAGCGCCGGCGGCTCGATGTAGGCCGGGCCCGAGCCGTCGAGCACGAAGTGCGCGTGGCGGGTCGCCGCGCAGTTCGGGATCATCGCGACCGGTTTCGACGCTGCGTGCGTCGGGTACATGTTGATCTTCACGTCCAGCACCGTGGTCAGGCCGCCCAGGCCCTGCGCGCCGATGCCCAGCGCATTGACCTTTTCGTACAGCTCGATGCGCAGCTCTTCCAGCTTGTTTTGCGGGCCGCGCTGCAGCAGCTCGTACATGTCGATGTCGTCCATCAGCGACTGCTTCGCCATCAGCATCGCGCGCTCGGCGGTGCCGCCGATGCCGATGCCCAGCATGCCCGGCGGGCACCAGCCGGCGCCCATCATCGGCACGGTCTTCAGCACCCAGTCGACCAGCGAGTCGGACGGATTCAGCATCACGAACTTGGTCTTGTTCTCCGAGCCGCCGCCTTTTGCGGCGACCTGCACGTCCACCGTATTGCCCGGCACCAGCTCCATGTGCACCACGGCCGGCGTGTTGTCCTTCGTGTTCTTGCGGTCGAACTGCGGGTCGGCCACGACCGAGGCGCGCAGCTTGTTGTCCGGGTTGTTGTAGCCGCGGCGCACGCCTTCATTGACCGCGTCTTCGATCGAGCCCTTGAAGCCCTCGAAGCGCACGTCCATGCCGATCTTCAGGAAGACGTTGACGATGCCGGTGTCCTGGCAGATCGGGCGCTTGCCTTCCGCGCACATGCGCGTGTTGGTCAGGATCTGCGCGATCGCGTCCTTTGCTGCCGGGCTCTGCTCGCGCTCATAGGCGCGCGCGAGGTGGCGGATGTAGTCGAGCGGATGGTAGTAGCTGATGAACTGCAGTGCGGCGGCGACCGATTCGATCAGGTCGTCTTGTTTGATGATGGTCATGTCGGGCGTGCTCAGTCGTTTGGGTCGGGAAAATCGTTCAGTGGTCGCCGGCGTTCGCATGCAAGGTCGCTGCCATGATGCGGTCCGCGTAAGCGATAGCCAGCGCCGATACCAGGAAAACGCAGTGGATCGCGCTCTGCGCAATCAGCGTCTTGGTGTCATGCGCGCTGGCATTGATGAAGGTCTTCAGCAGGTGGATCGACGAGATGCCGATGATCGCGGTCGCGAGCTTCACCTTCAGCACGGACGCGTTCACGTGCGACAGCCATTCCGGCTGGTCCGGATGGCTCTCGAGGTGCATGCGCGAGACGAAGGTCTCGTAGCCGCCGACGATGACCATGATCAGCAGGTTGGAAATCATCACCACGTCGATCAGTCCAAGCACCACCAGCATGATGGTCGTCTCGGTGAGCTTGGCTTCGGCCGGCGCGATGCCGCCGACGCTGGTGGCCTTCAGGATGTGGTCGAGCGAATCGCCATGACCCATCAGCGCGCCCAGCAGGTCGACCAGCTCCACCCAGAAGTGGTAGACGTAAATGCCTTGCGCGAGAATCAGCCCGAGGTACAGCGGCAGCTGCAGCCAGCGGGTCATGAATATGAAATTGGCAAGAGTGGGGATCTTTTGGGCGACCTGTTTTTGCTCTGGCATCATCGGAAATCTCGGTGAAACAACGGGTTTCCGCACGTAAATCGTGCAGCGCGACATTTTACACGCAGCATTGCCCGCGATTACCCTCCGGGCGGAAGAAGCTGCAGGAATGGGTAGTTATGTAAGGGTTGAGTAAGAGAGTCCCCTTATCTTTTACCGAAAATTACTATCACCATGGAGACGCCATGTCCGAGATTGAATCTCTGATGCACGAGCATCGTGTGTTCCCCCCGTCTGACGACTTTGTCAAAGGCGCAGCCGTGTCCGGCATGGACGCGTATGCGGCGCTGTGCCGGGAGGCCGAGCAGGACTACGAAGGCTTCTGGCGTCGGCTGGCGATGGAAAACCTGGAATGGAAAAAGCCGTTCACCCGCGTGCTCGACGAGTCGCAGGCGCCGTTCTACAAATGGTTCGATGACGGCGAACTGAACGTTTCCTACAACTGCCTCGACCGCAACCTGACCAACGGCAACGCCGACAAGGTCGCGATCATCTTCGAGGCGGACGACGGCACCGTCACCAGGCTGACCTACCGCGAACTGCATGCGAAGGTCTGCAAGCTGGCCAACGGCCTGAAGTCGCTCGGCATCAAAAAGGGCGACCGCGTCATCATTTACATGCCGATGTCGGTCGAAGGCGTGGCCGCGATGCAGGCCTGCGCACGCATTGGCGCGACGCATTCGGTGGTCTTCGGCGGCTTCTCCGCCAAGTCGCTGCAGGAGCGCATCATCGACGCCGGCGCGGTCGCGGTCATCACCGCCGACGAGCAGGTCCGCGGCGGCAAGCATCTGCCGCTGAAGGCCATCGTCGACGAGGCGCTGGCGATGGGTGGTTGCGAGGCGATCAAGAACGTCGTCATTTACCAGCGTACCAAGGGCAACATCAATTTCGTGGCCGGCCGCGACCTGTGGCTGCACGAGCTGGCTGACAAGCAGGCCGAGCAGTGCGAGCCGGAGTGGGTCAGCGCCGAGCATCCGCTGTTCATCCTTTATACGTCCGGCTCCACCGGCAAGCCGAAGGGCGTGCAGCATTCGTCCGGCGGCTACCTGCTGTGGACCATGCTGACGATGAAGTGGACCTTCGACATCAAGCCGTCCGACATCTTCTGGTGTACCGCAGACATTGGCTGGGTGACTGGCCACAGCTACATCGCCTACGGCCCGCTGGCGGTAGGTGCGACGCAGATTGTTTTCGAAGGTGTGCCGACCTATCCGAACGCGGGCCGCTTCTGGGAAATGATCCAGCGCCACAAGGCGACGATTTTCTACACCGCGCCCACGGCGATCCGCTCGCTGATCAAGGCATCGGAAGCCGACATGAAAGTGCATCCGCAGCACTTCGACCTGCGTTCGCTTCGCCTGCTGGGTTCGGTCGGCGAGCCGATCAATCCGGAAGCCTGGATGTGGTACTACCAGAACGTCGGCGACATGCGCTGCCCGATCGTCGACACCTTCTGGCAGACCGAGACCGGCGGCCACATGATCTCGCCGCTGCCGGGCGTGACGCCGATGGTGCCGGGTTCGTGCACGCTGCCGCTGCCGGGCATCATGACGGCGATCGTCGACGAGGCCGGTAATGACATGCCGAACGGTCATGGCGGCATCCTGGTGGTCAAGCGTCCGTGGCCGTCGATGATCCGCACGATCTGGAACGACCCCGAGCGTTTCAAGACCAGCTACTTCCCGCCCGAGCTGGGCGGCAAGCTTTACCTTGCCGGTGACGGCGCGATCCGCGACGCATCCAACGGCTACTTCACCATCACTGGCCGCATCGACGACGTGCTGAACGTGTCGGGCCACCGCATGGGCACGATGGAGATCGAGTCCGCGCTGGTTGCGAACCATCTGGTGGCCGAAGCCGCCGTGGTGGGCAAGCCCGACCCGACGACAGGTGAGTCGATCTGCGCTTTCGTCGTGCTGAAGGGCCAGCGCCCGGCCGGCGACGAAGCAGCGCGCGTGGCGAAGGAGCTGCGTGACTGGGTCGGCAAGGAGATCGGGCCGATCGCCAAGCCGAAGGAAATTCGTTTCGGTGACAACCTGCCGAAGACCCGTTCCGGCAAGATCATGCGCCGCCTGCTGCGCGTGCTGGCCAAGGGCGAGGAAATCACGCAGGACGTGTCCACGCTCGAGAACCCGGCCATCCTCGACCAGCTCAAGCAGGCAAGCTGACGATGCGGCGGCGCAGCGTTGCCGCCGGCTCGGGTTTGATGTTGAATGGCTAAAACGGTTTGTGGGGGAAGGTCGTAGGGTCCACTCCGATGGCCCTATTACCGGATTGCCGCTCCATCGTGTGGTGGAGCGGCTCTTTTTTTGCCGTTTCGATCAGAATCACCCGCAAATGGCCAGATCGGCTCAAGCTTTGCTATAATCGCTGGCTTCGTCCTGATGCAAGCTGTCAGGCACGGAATCCGGAGAGATGGATGAGTGGTTTAAGTCGCACGCCTGGAAAGCGTGTATAGGTTCATAGCCTATCGGGGGTTCGAATCCCCCTCTCTCCGCCAGTACATAGAAAATCCCGAATTTTTCTTTTAAATCTGAGATTTAGAGGGTTCGGAATTTTTCATTTCTACATATGTTTTCTACACATGTGTGAAAGCAAGTCAGCGTGAGGCCGAGAGCGATTGAGTTCTCGGCTCAGTCAAGTCTGTCTGAACCTTTCAACTTCACTGAAAGGACTTGGCATGTCAAAAGTCGTTGCGACCTAAGCACGAGTTTCAACCGACAAACAAGCCGCAGAAAACCAGCTTCAAGAACTACGTCGTTTTTGCGAACGTCTTTGGCATAGGATTTATCAAGAGTTTGCCGATAATGGCATCTCGGGAGCAAAGGGACGCAATGATCGCCCACCTCTCGCTGCGATGTTGAAAGCAGCGACACAGCGCAAGTTCGACATGGTGATGTGCTGGAGCATTGATCGACTCGGCCGCAGTCTTCAGAACTTGATTTAATCGCTCCGCGATTCCCGCGGCGATTCAGTGCTGCAACATCGTCCGGACTTCAGCAGTGCGATCAACCATCGCCTTTACCTCATCCTGAACCTCATTTTTGAAAATATCGTATGGAAATCAAGGTCAACTTTCTCGACAAGCTACGTCTTGAAGCCAAATTCGATGACTTCACCGTCATCGCCGACCAGCCTGTACGCTATAAGGGCGACGGTTCAGCGCCGGGGCCTTTCGATTATTTTCTGGCGTCATCTGCCTTGTGCGCCGCGTACTTCGTGAAGCTGTACTGCGACACCCGCAATATCTCGACCGAAAATATTCGCCTGTCGCAAAACAATATCGTTGATCCGGAAAACCGCTATCAGCAGATTTTCAAGATACAGGTCGAGCTGCCGCCGGACATTCCTGAAGTCGACCGTCGCGGCATCTTGCGCTCGATTGAGCGTTGCACGGTAAAGAAAGTGGTACAGGCCGGGCCCGAGTTTGTGATTGAAGAAGTCGAGAGCCTCGATGCGGATGCACAGTCGCTGCTGACCCTGAAACCGAACCCTGATTCCAGTACCTACATCCTCGGCAAAGACCTGCCGCTGGAGCAGACCATCGCCAATATGTCCGGCGTACTGGCAGACCTGGGCATCAAGATCGAAATTGCATCGTGGCGCAACATCATTCCGAATGTGTGGTCGCTGCATATCCGCGATGCACATTCGCCGATGTGTTTTACCAATGGCAAAGGCGCGACCAAGGAGAGCGCACTGGCGTCGGCGTTGGGTGAGTACATCGAGCGCATCAGTAATAACCATTTTTACGCTGGCGCTTTTTTTGGCAACGACATCGCCAATGCGGAATTCGTGCATTACCCGAATGAGCGCTGGTTCCAAGCCGGTCCGGCCGATGCGCTGCCTGTTGAGATTCTCGATCCGTACTCTCTGGAGATCTATAACCCCGATGGTGAGCTGCGCGCATCGCATCTGATCGATACCAACTCCGGGAATGTACAGCGCGGTATCTGCTCGCTGCCGTTTGTGCGGCAATCCGATGGCGCGACCGTGTACTTTCCGTCCAACCTGGTCGAAAACCTCTTCGTCAGCAACGGCATGAGTGCCGGTAACACGCTGGTCGAGGCGCAGGTCCAATGTCTGTCTGAAATTTTTGAGCGGGCAGTGAAGCGAGAAATTCTCGAAGGCGAGATCGCATTGCCGGACGTGCCTCAAGAGGTGCTGGCGAAATACCCCGGCATCGTGGCCGGCATTCGGGGGCTGGAGGCGCAGGGGTTTCCGGTGCTGGTGAAGGATGCGTCACTCGGTGGCCAGTATCCGGTTATGTGCGTCACCCTGATGAACCCGCGTACCGGCGGCGTCTTCGCGTCGTTCGGCGCGCATCCAAGCTTTGAAGTGGCACTGGAGCGCAGCCTCACGGAATTGCTGCAAGGCCGGAGCTTTGAAGGTCTGAACGACCTGCCCGCGCCTACTTTCGAGAGCAACGCCGTTACTGAGCCCAACAACTTCGTCGAACACTTCATCGATTCCAGCGGCATTGTGTCGTGGCGGTTTTTCAGTGCCCGGGCAAGCTACGAGTTTACCGAGTGGGACTTCACCGGCAAGGGCGATAACCCCAATGCGGAAGAGGCTGCCTCCCTGTTCGGCATACTCGAGGATATGGGCAAAGAAACTTACGTGGCGGTGCATGACGCGCTGGGCGCGATCGCTTGCCGCATCCTGGTGCCGGGCTATTCGGAGGTGTATCCGGTCGAGGACCTCATCTGGGATAACACCAACAAGGCGCTGCTGTTTCGCGCCGACATCCTGAACCTGCATGGTCTGGATGATGCCGCCCTGGCTGCGCTGCTGGACCGGTTGGAAAACAGCGAGCTGGATGAGTTTTCAGACGTGGCCACGCTGATCGGTATTGAATTTGATGAGAATACCGAATGGGGACAGCTGACTGTTCTTGAGCTGAAATTGCTGATTCATCTCGCCTTGCATCAACTGGAAGAGGCGCACGAACTCGTCGGCGCCTTCTTGCAGTACAACGACAACTCGGTCGAGCGCGGATTGTTTTATCAGGCGTTGAACGTGGTGCTGGAGGTGACCCTCGACGACGAGCTCGAGATGGATGACTACGTCGTCAACTTCCGACGGATGTTTGGCGATGCCCGGATGGATGCCGCGCTGGGCTCAGTGGATGGCAGCGTGCGCTTCTTTGGATTGCCGCCGACGAATATGGAATTTGAAGGGCTTGATAGGCACCAGCGGCTGCTTGACAGTTATAGGAAATTGCACAGGGCGCGGGCAGCGGCTGTGGCTGGAGGCTGAGTGAATCGCTATTGAAAACCTAGACACGTCGGAGCCTGCCATTTGGGCATCAAGGATGTGTCATGAACAGCAGCCCTACGTCGGCAGGCGCACCAGCATCTAGAAATTTCATAATTAAGACTTCTTCAGCGTAACCGGCTTGCGAATTCTTTTTCCGCCGACAAAGCGTCGTTGCCTTCAGCGATGTGCGCTTATCTCTTCAGGGCGAAGCTGGCCCCCATCGTCACACTGATGTTTCTCTTGACGCCCTCGGCAGGCATGTCAGGGGAGGCGGCGCTTCCTGCTGTAGCGCGCATCATCAGCGGCATTACGGGGCCTGGCTGGCCGATGTTGTCGCTGATGTTGACAAGGGTGATTTCAAAGCTTTCAAAGCCGAGCGATTTCACGGCAACCTCTGCCTTTCGTCTCAGTTCGGCGCCGGCTCTGGTAATCAGGCGGTCGACGACCTCGCTCTTCTTGTCCGCCGACAGGTCGAATTCGGTGTGTCCTATCATCACCCCGGGGCGCGTGACCAGCCGTCCAACGAGTGCGCCAAGTTCAGGCGTGCTGGCCGAGGTGAGCACGACCTCGCCGCGCACGCGCCAGCGAGCCTGCTGGTCCTTTTCGGTCCGGTATTGGCCTGTATGCGTGGAGCCGAGGACGGCCTCGATGCCCGGGACCTTCTTTGCCTCGGCGATCAGGGCGTTCAGCTCGGCGAACACCTCCGAATTCACTGTGCTGGCCACTCGAGCCTCCTTCTCGATGAAGAGCGTCACACTCATCTGGTCATTGGCAACATTTTCGCTCAGGAATACCTGAAGGGTCATCTGCGGGTTATTGGCATCTCCCGCGGCAGCCGCCATTCCAACGGTTGAAGGCTGGGACAGCACCGCAGTTGCGTAAAAAGTCGTCACGGCTGCCATGGCAGCGGTTGCCAGCATCTTCCTCATTCAGTACTCCTTGTCGAATGGTTAGGTGAATCGCTCCGGGAATCGAGGAGGCCGCTTGGTTTAAGCTAAGGCCACCGGGGAGGCCTCAGTGGCGGGTTGCCGCCGGCAGTTTGCCTCCGCTTCAGCCGGCGGAACAGGGGCTATGCGACCTTGATGATCACCTTCCCCTTGGCTCGACCACGCTCAACGTAATTCAGTGCGTCATTTGTTGCGTCAAACGGGAACACCTTGTCGACCACCGGACGCACAGCGCCAGATTCCACCAGTTTGCTGATTTCCCGCAGTTGATCGCCATTGGCTTTCATGAACAGGAACGAATAATCCACTTCCCGTTGCTTGGCCTTCTTTCTGGTTTCCCAACTCAGCAGCCTCAAGATTTGCTTCACCCCCCAGTTAGCCTTGATTTCTTCAGCAAATACGGGATCAGGTGGGCCGGAAATTGAGATGAGCCTTCCTCCCGGCTTGAGGATGTTCAAAGACTTCTTCAGTGACTTGCCGTCCTGGCTGTTCAAGACAAGGTCGTAATCCTTGAGCACATCTTCAAAATCGTTCTGGTGATAGTCAATGACAACGTCGGCTCCCAGTTCCTTGACCCATGAGGCATTGCTTGCGCTGGTAGTCGTGGCAACGGTCGCCCGCAAGTGCTTGGCCAATTGGATGGCAAAGGTACCTACGCCGCCCGAACCCGCCTGAATGAACACCTTCTGACCTTTTTTGAGCTTGCCCTTTTCAACAAGTGCTTGCCACGCGGTCAGACCTACCAGAGGCAACGATGCCGCTTCCTCCATAGTGATGTTGCGAGGCTTTAATGCCAATGCGCTCTCTTTGACCGCCACGAATTCGGCAAACGTACCGATACCGAGATCATCGGGTCTTGCATAGACCTCGTCGCCCTGTTTGAATCGCTGCACGCGCGGCCCGACTCGGACAACAATTCCGGCAACATCGTGCCCGAGAACGAAGGGGGTTTTGTAAGGCAGGAGGAGCTTGAACTCACCACTGCGGATCTTGGAATCCAAGATATTTACGCTGGCCGCACAGACTTTTACCAGTACCTCGCCCTCTCGTGGCTCTGGCTCCGGGAGGTCAGCCATACGCAGTGGCTCGGATTTTCCATAACGATCAAGGATGAATGCTTTCATGATGCTTGCCTTTTCGACGAGGGAAACGGTTGGGGAGGCATTTCGTTGATGTTTTTTGTATGATGATCGTCATATGTAGGGCAAAAAAAGAGATCAGGGCGACTTGGTGATCAAATGCTTCATCCCCGCTGCGCAAAACTCCTCCGATAGCGCAGGATCATCCACCGCTCGGGCCAGAATGAGTGTGCCGACCATCGTGGCCACAGTAACAAGACTCTGCTCACGTGCTTCAGCAGTTTCCAAGGCCTGAGCTTCACGAGCGATAAGAGCAATCATCTCGTTGATTCGACTGGTGGCGACTCGGCGTACATCAGGAGATTGGCGAGGCATTTCGGAGCCGAGTGCGGCCACAGGACATCCACCCTCAATGTTCTTGAGATGGTCTTGCGACAGATAGGAATGAATCAGAAATTCCAGCGAGCGCTTTGCGGGAGCGGCCGAAACAGCCTCGCGAGCGCGCGCAATGGATTCAGCACCGGCTCGATCAGCGGCCTCTGTAAGCATGGCATCACGGGACTCAAAGTGCGCATAAAACGCACCATGCGTTAATCCCGCTTCTTTCATGATGTCGGCAACCCCGGTGCCGGCATACCCACTCCGTCGTATCGCGCGGGCGGCCGCAGACACGATGCGTTCATGGCTTGCATCCTTTGCAGAGGCACGAGCATGAGGGTGTTTTCTTCGCATGACGCTCATCATATCATGTGCGCAACACAAGCCAAATTGATCTCAGGCCAGAAGCCTCTTTGTAATTCTTGGGGAAATCCTGGGGACGACAAATGAATCGCTATCGAAACGATTGCGTCTTCTCGGGTTTGATGCCCTGCCTGAGGCGCGCTCCCTGAACGTGATGACAGACGATATTTCATCAAGACACAGCAACGAAACAGGCTATTTGTTTTGCATATAAAATCAACACCGGTGTGTTTTCCCCAATCGAATGCCAGCGAGGACACCATGGAAACGGCGGAAATCTCCTTTGCTCAGTTCACGAAAATGATGCTTGCAGCCGGATACAATCAGGTCATCGAGCGAATTTGGGAGCCCGATTTAACGCTTGAGGAGCATACGCATCCTTATGACGTAAATGCCATGGTCGTTCAAGGCGAGTTTGTCCTGACTGTCAAAGGCGAAGAACCAAGAAAGATCGTTGCTGGCGAATCGTTTCATGTACTGGCGAATACGCCGCACTCTGAGCAATACGGAGCTGTGGGTGCCACCTTCTGGGCAGCGCGCAAAGGTCGGATACCGAGCTGAGTGGTTGGTGCATAAAACCACCGGCGGGATTGCGAATCAGTATCGAAAAGCTGGAAGGTTCGCTTGGTCAAGCAAGCCCCCCGTGGCAGCTGCTAAAAACCTGGTCAGGAAGCGAGTTCTGACACGGCGCCAGATGCGTTCAAAAAATTCAGGAAAAAGATTTTTCCTTGACATAGCCTCGTTCCGGGATGTCACATGAAAGCACTACTCCTCGCTGCGTCGTTATTCTTCACTCTTCCTGCCATCGCTGCCGACGACGACCCTCCAGTCAAGAAGTCTTCAACAGGCATCTGCCATGCCAAGGGCAGCACCTACTACGCGAAGACAAAGAACTTCACTCCTTACCATTCGGTGGACGAATGCCTGAAGTCTGGTGGCAGACTTCCGAAGCGATGATTCTCGGTAGCTGTTTTCCAGTGTGCTGCCGGGCTCGATTGGCGCCTGCCACGTCAACACGTCGGAAAACTTCATAATTCATTTCTCTTTGAAAGCGAACATCCGGATCGCTTTCGATAAGCCTTATTCCAACCGTCCGCAGCACCGCAGCATGTGGCCTTGATTGCGTTCCTTGGCCTATTATGTCTCCCTGCCAATAAATCCCCTTGGCCCGACACCGCGGGCAGGTCATCCGCCTGCCTGATTTCATCTACCTCACAAAGGACGTTCGATGTCTGTACCGCACATCATTGGCTGGGGCCATACCCCGTTCGGCAAGCTCGATCAGGCAGATCTGGAGCAGCTTTTCCGGGATGCCGTTCATCCCGCACTGGAGCGTGCGGGCATTGAAGCCGCGGACATTGACGGCATTTTCGTAGGCACCTTTAACGGCGGCTTCGTGCCGCAGGACTTCAGCGCATCGCTGGCCGCGGTCGCGATGCCCGAATTTCGGCATACGCCTGCAGTGCGGGTGGAGAACGCTTGCGCGACCGGCTCCGCCGCCATCTGGACTGCGCTGGATGCCCTGCTGAGCGGGCGGGTCAAGCGCGCGCTGGTGGTGGGCTTCGAGAAGATGAACACCTTGCCGGGCGCGCAGATCGGCGACGTGCTGCTCAAGTGTTCCTATGTTAAGGAAGAGGCCGGAAAGCCCGGCGGCTTCGCCGGCATTTTCGGCGACATTGCCAGCAATTATTTCGAGCGTTTTGGCGACCAGTCCGACGCGCTCGCCGCGATCGCCGCAAAGAACCATCGCAACG
>JACCDR010661886.1_pt1 | contig 21152 bp, 10 predicted proteins | sample 7446431 | NCBI WGS metagenome assembly JACCDR01 (sample SAMN15323443, study PRJNA562643) | freshwater metagenome | isolation source: river surface water | place: USA:Blue River Watershed | collected 2017-08-17 | reverse complement strand
TACAGAATTTGCTCGATAACCTGAACCTGCCGCCGGAGTGGCAGGTCAGCGTGCGCGATGGCGCCGGCGCCCTGCTGGCACAGCACCCGCAAGGCGCGCCCGAGCCTGGCCAGATGAAGACCTGGAGCAGTGCGTCGGAGGTCTCGCGCTGGCAGGTCACGGTCGGCATACCCGTCGCCGTGTTCTATCGCAAGCACATCGAAACCGCGCTGTGGACGCTGACGCTCTTGCTGGTAGCCGTCGGTGCCAGCGTGCAGCTGGGGCGGCGCACCGGTCGCAAGTTGTCGCTGGCGATGACGACGCTGTACGGCGAACATCGCGTCCCCGCGCGCAACGACATGATCGCGGAAGTGGAAGGCGTGCGCAGCGCATTGGAAGCCGAACAGGCATCGCGCGCCGAGGCCGAAGCTGCGCTGCGCGAGAGCGAACAACGCTGGCGTTTCGCGATCGAGGGCACCGGTGATGGCTTGTGGGACTGGGACATGGAATCCGACCATGTCTTTTACAGCCATCGCTGGAAATCCATGCTCGGCTATGCGGAAGAGGATATCCCGCCCCACATCCTCGCCTGGGGCGAAATGGTGCATCCGGACGACAAGCAACGCGTGCTCGATGCGGTACAGCAGCACCTCGATGGCCATACGCCGGAATTCGTGCAGGAGTACCGGATACGCTGCAAGGACGGCAGCTGGAAATGGCTGCTCGCACGCGGCATGGCCCTGCGCGACGCTACCCGGCCGGGCAAGGTGCGTATGTTGGGAGTGAACTCCGACATCACTGCCCGCAAGGAGAGCGAGGCGCGCATCGAGTACCTCGCCTATTACGACCCGCTGACCGGGCTGGCCAATCGCAAACTGTTGGCGGACCGGATGCATCAGGCCATGTCGGCAGCCGAACGCAGCCTGCACTATGGCGCGCTGATGTTCATCGATCTCGATGGCTTCAAGCCGGTCAATGACTTGTGGGGACACAGCGTCGGCGATCAGATGCTGGTGCAGGTCGCCCAGCGCATGAAGCAAAGCCTGCGCACCGGCGATACGGTGGCGCGCATCGGCGGCGACGAATTCGTGATCCTGGTGCAGAACCTCGGCACACTGCGCGATGAGGCCGCACAACAGGTGGCCACGATTGCGGACAAGGTATTGAGCGCCTTCTTCCCGCCCTTCCATATGGGCGAGCATGAATTCCATGGTGGCGCCAGCATTGGCGTGACGCTGTTCAGGGAAGAACACATCAGCCTCGACGCCCTGATCGGGCAGGCAGACTCCGCGATGTACCGCGCCAAGTCCGAGGGCGGCAATCTGGTGCGATTCTTCGATGCCGCGCTGCAGGCAGCGCTGCTGGAGCGCTCGGCCTTCGAGGCGGATCTGCGCCAGTGCATCCACCGCAACCAGCTCAAGCTGGTGTACCAGCCGCAATGTCACCTCGATGGCCGCATCTTTGGCGCCGAAGCGCTGCTGCGCTGGCAGCATCCGGAACTGGGACTGGTGTCGCCGACGCGCTTCATCCCGCTGGCCGAAGAAGGCAATTTCATCGTCGAGCTGGGCCGCTGGGTCTTGCGCGAAGCCTGTAACACGCTGGTCGAACTGGCGCGCGATCCGGCGACGCAGCATCTGACCGTCGCCGTCAACGTGAGCCCGAGACAATTCCTGCAGCCGGCCTTCGTCGCCGAAGTCCGCGACCTGCTGCAAATGACCGGCGCACCCGCCAGCCGCCTGAAACTGGAGCTGACCGAATCCATCTTCGCACGCGACATCGACGATATCGCGCAAAAGATGGCGGCCTTGCATGAACTCGGCGTCAGCTTCTCGCTCGACGATTTCGGCACCGGCTACTCCTGCCTTGCGTACCTGAAAAAACTGCCATTCGACCAGATCAAGATCGACCAGGTCTTCGTCCGGGAACTGCCCAATGAGCCGCATGATGCGGCCATCGTGCATGCCGTGATCGCACTCAGCAACAGCCTGGACATCGCCGTGATTGCCGAAGGCGTCGAGACCGCGGCACAGCGCGACTTCCTCGAGCTCAATGGCTGTCATGCATTCCAGGGTTACCTGTTCAGCCATCCGGTCGACAAGGCTGAACTGATGCAACTGTTGGCAGCGACGACCGTCTGACGTTGACCGGCAGCAGGAATGCTGCGCCCCACTGATGCAGTGACGAGGAGTTGCACCATGCAAACCAAGTCCCGCCTCCCCTCCCCGTACCGGCCCGAGGCCGACGTCGCCGCGCTGGCCTTGCGTGCTCTCGGCGACGCGCTTGCCTGGGATCCGGTGGCACGCCGCGCCAGCCCCTGGATCAGCGCCGTGCGCGACCATCCGCCGCCGTTCTGGGCCATGGAGACCCTGCTGCATGAATACCCGCTGACCAGCGAAGAAGGCAAGGCCCTGATGCGACTGGCCGAGGCATTGCTGCGCGTGCCGGATGCCGAGACGGCGATGGCGCTCACCGCCGACCAGCTGGCTCACCTGGCCCATGACACTGCGCCGGCAGCAGCGCACGAACCCGAGGGTACAAGCGACGAAGCCCGGCATGCTTACTCCGCATCTGCATTGGCGCGCCTGTCGTCGGCAGCACTATCGCTGTCGCAGAAGCTGTTGACCGGCAAAAACCATCTGCTGAACCGCCTTGGCGCACGCGCCGTCGTCGCCACGACACTGCGCGCCGTGCAACTGCTGGGCCGTCAGTTCGTGCTGGCCGAAGATATGCCGGATGCGCTGGCGCGCGCCCGCGTGTTGCGTCAGGCCCAGACGTCGCTGTCGTTCAGCTTCGACATGCTGGGCGAAGGTGCACGTAATGCCAGCGATGCGCAGCGGCACCTGCAGGATTACCAGACGGCGATGGCGATGCTGCGGCAGGAAGGCATGCAGCGTGGCATTCATGCCGCCGGCCATGCGGCCAGTGAGGGCGATGGCATCTCGGTCAAACTGTCCGCGCTGCACCCGCGCTACGAAGCGCTGCAGCAGGCGCGTGTGATGGATGAACTGCTGCCGCGCGTCTGGACGCTGTGCGAGCAGGCCGCCGCCGCCGGACTGCACCTGACCATCGATGCCGAGGAAAGCGACAGGCTTGAGCTGTCGCTCGAAATCTTCGAGGCGCTGCTCGCGCGCATCGCCCGCCACCATGCCAGCTGGCAGGGCTTTGGCCTCGCGCTGCAGGCCTACCAGACCCGCGCGTTGCCGCTGGTCGAGCATGTGATCGGTCTCGCGCGCCATTACCGCGTGCGCCTGATGTGCCGGCTGGTCAAAGGCGCGTACTGGGATGCCGAGATCAAGCGGGCGCAGGAACTGGGCCTGCCGCATTACCCGGTATTCACGCACAAGCACCACACCGACCTGAGCTACCTCGCCTGCGCGAAGGCGCTGCTCGATGCCCCCGATGTGATCTACCCGCAGCTGGCCACCCACAACGCCGCCACCATCGCCGCCATCGTGCAGCTCGGACAGGGACGCCGCTATGAACTGGGACGGCTGCATGGCATGGGCGAAGGCATCTACCGCGAAGTCTTGCGTGACCCTGTCTTGCGTGACCACACCTTGCGCGACCCGGCCTTGCATGCCCCGCCACTGCGCTGCCGCGTCTACGCGCCGGTCGGCCCGCAGCGTGACTTGCTGGCCTACCTGGTGCGGCGCTTGCTGGAGAACGGCGCCAATTCCTCGTTCGTGCACCAGCTGCATGACGAGCACGTACCGGTGGCAGAACTGCTGCACACGCCCCTGCGTGTCAGCAAAGAGACGGCGCTGCCGCTGCCACGCGACCTCTACCGTCCCGCCCGTCGCAACAGCGAAGGGCTGGACCTGGCCGTGCCCGAAATGCGCGCGACGCTGGAGCGCGCGATGGCGCAGTTACAGCTGCCGCAGGTACCCGCCGCGGGGACGACCGGCGAACACGCTGTGCAAGATGCGGTGCTGGCCGCGATGCAAGCGGCCGATACGGCCTTCGCCCGCTGGAGCACGACCGATGTCGTCGATCGCGTGCGCCTGATGTGCGATGCAGCCGACCGGCTGCAGGAACGCCTGCCGCTGTTTTCCGCGGCGCTGGTGCGCGAAGGCTTGAAGACCTGGAACGATGCCATTGCGGAAGTGCGCGAAGCCATCGACTTCCTGCGCTATTACGCCGCCGAAGCCGAGCGGCTGATGATGCCGCGCTGGCTGCCCGGCCCCACCGGTGAAGCCAACACCTTGCAGCTGCGCGCGCGCGGCACCTGGGCCTGCATCAGCCCATGGAATTTTCCGCTGGCGATCTTCACCGGCCAGGTCGCCGCGGCGCTGGTGACCGGCAATACCGTGGTCGCCAAGCCCGCCGAGCAGACCCCGCGCATTGCGCTGATGATGGGCGATTTGCTGCGCGCCGCCGGCCTGCCGGAGGGCGTGCTGCAGGTGCTCGTCGGTGACGGCGCCACGGGCGCTGCGCTGGTCGCGCATCCGGCCATTGCCGGCGTGGCCTTCACCGGCTCTACCGACGTCGCGAAGGCCATACAACGCGCGTTGGCCATGAAGGATGGCCCCATCGTGCCGCTGATAGCCGAGACCGGCGGCATCAATGCAATGCTGGTCGATTCCACCGCGCTGCCGGAACAGGTGGTCGATGCCGTCATTCAGTCGGTATACCGCAGCGCCGGCCAGCGCTGTTCGTCGCTGCGCGTGCTGTGCGTGCATGAGGCGGTGGCCGACCGGCTGATCAGCATGCTGGCTGGTGCCATCGCCGAATTGCGCACCGGCCCGGCCGATGACTGGCGCACCGACCTCGGCCCCGTGATCGATGCCGATGCCCATGCGAAGCTGCAGCGCCAGCTGGCCGCGCTGGCCCCTTCCTCATCACCTACGGCATCGTTCGCGCCGGTTGCCGACACCACGGCAGGCCACCTGATGGCGCCACAGCTGCGCCTTACCGACCGCATCGCCGATGTACGCGAAGAGATCTTCGGGCCGGTGCTGCAAGTGGTGCGCTGGTCCGGCGATCCGCTGGACGTGATCCGACAAGTGAATGCGCTCGGCTATGGCCTCACGCTGGGCATCCATACCCGCATTGACAGCCGCGCGCAGGCACTGGCCGAGGCCGCGCGCGTCGGCAATGTGTACGTCAACCGGGGCATGACGGGCGCCGTGGTTGGCGTACAGCCCTTCGGCGGCGAAGGCCTGTCCGGCACCGGCCCCAAGGCCGGCGGGCCTTATTACCTGCCGCGCTTCTGCTGCGAGCAGACCCTGACCGTCAACCTCAGTGCCGCGGGCGGCGATTTGGCGCTGATGACGGGCTGAGGTGGGCATGCAAAGTGCTATGTGATCGTTAAAGCCTGCGCGCACCATTCTGCGGCATCAAGGTCGTGCAAAGCCTGCATCCGGCACCCGTTCTGCGCCGGCTGCAGCGCTGCGCCGCACCTTTGCAGTGCGCGTGATGCAGCACAGGCGACCGATCCCGATAGCCATTTTTTAACATGTCCATCCACGTCGCCCTCAATCACGTCACCCATTACGTCTACGACCGCCCGGTCGAACTCGGCCCGCAGGTGATACGGCTGCGACCCGCGCCGCACTTCCGCGGCCGCATCCTGTCGTATGCACTGAAGGTCGAGCCGGCGAACCACTTCATCAACTGGCAGCAAGACCCGTTCGCGAACTATCAGGCGCGACTGGTGTTCCCCGAGAAGACGACCGAGTTCAAGGTGACGGTCGACGTGGTGGCCGAGATGGCCGTGTTCAATCCCTTCGACTTCTTCCTCGAACCGAGTGCCGAGCACTATCCGCTCGAATACAGCCCGCTGCTTCAAAAAGAACTGGCGCCCTACCTGCATGCCGCGCCGGCCGGACCGCTGCTGCAACGCTATCTGGACCGCATCGATCGCAGCAAGGCACGCACCATTGACTTCCTCGTCAACCTGAACCGGCAACTGCAGGAAGACATCCGCTATCTGGTGCGCATGGAGCCCGGCGTGCAGACCCCGGAACAGACACTGGGCCTGCAAAGCGGTTCCTGTCGCGACAGCGGCTGGCTACTGGTGCAGTTGCTGCGCCACCTTGGGCTCGCGGCGCGCTTCGTGTCGGGCTACCTGATACAACTGACGCCGGACGTGAAAGCGCTCGATGGCCCATCCGGCACCGCGGTCGATTTCACCGACCTGCATGCGTGGTGCGAGGTCTACCTGCCGGGCGCAGGCTGGATAGGTCTCGATCCGACCTCGGGCCTACTGGCCGGGGAAGGCCACATACCGCTGGCCTGCTCGCCGGACCCGTCGAGCGCAGCGCCGATCGAAGGTGGCGTCGACAAGTGCGAAGTCGATTTCAGCCATCACATGGCCGTGACGCGCATCCATGAATCGCCGCGCGTCACCAAGCCCTATACCGATGCGCAATGGCAGCAAGTGCTGGCGCTGGGCGAAGCGGTCGACCACAGGCTGGCTGCAGGCGACGTGCGACTGACCATGGGCGGCGAGCCGACCTTCGTCGCTGCCAATGGGCGCGACGCCCCGGAGTGGAATACCGATGCGCTGGGCCCGACCAAGCGCGGCTATGCGACTGAACTCGTGCACAAGCTGCGCGAGGAGTACGGCGCAAATGGCTTCCTGCACTTCGGGCAGGGCAAGTGGTACCCGGGCGAGCAGCTGCCGCGCTGGGCCTTGTCGATCTACTGGCGCGAAGACGGCCATCCGATCTGGCACAACCCGGCCTTGTTCGCCGACGAACGCGATCCGACGCGGTATACCGCCGACGATGCGCAACGCTTCATCAACACGCTGGCAACGAAGCTGCAGCTGAGTGATGACTTCATCCAGCCCGGCTACGAAGACACGATGTATTACCTGTGGCGCGAATCGCGGCTGCCGGTGAACGTCGATCCCTTCGATTCGCGGCTCGACGATGAACTGGAGCGCGTGCGCCTGCGCCGCGTGTTCCGGCAAAAGCTGGATGCCGTGATCGGCTACGTGCTGCCCCTGCAGCCGCTGCAGTCCTCCAGTCCTTCGCTGTCGGGCAACCGATGGACGACGGGTCCCTGGTTCTTCCGCGATGAGCGCTTGTACCTGGTGCCCGGCGATTCCCCGATGGGCTTCCGGCTGCCGCTGGACTCACTGCCCTGGGTGACGAAGACGGACTATCCCTACCTGATCGAACAAGACCCGTTCACGCCGCGCGATCCTTTGCCATCGCAGGCGCGCTATCGTGAACAATACCGCCAGGATGGCGCGTCGGTGGCGCAGGCCGCGGCCAATGACCGCGCCGGCTTCGGCCACGGCATGGCCGCGCGCGGCACGGTCGTGCCGGGGCGGCTGGCAACGGCCAACATGACCGACATCGCCAATCGGCATCCGGATCGTCATCCGGATCGCTTCGAATCTGCGCACTGGATCACACGCACGGCCTTGTGCGTGGAGACACGCGACCCGATGCGCGCCAATGGCCGGAAGGCCGAGCGCGAGCATGGCGGACAGTCGGGCGCGCTGTACGTGTTCATGCCACCGCTGGCCCGTCTGGAGGACTACCTCGACTTGCTGGCCGCCGTCGAGGCCACGGCCGAGGAGCTGCGGGTGAAGATCGTGCTCGAAGGCTATGCGCCGCCGCGCGACCCGCGCCTGAAGCTGCTGCAGGTGACACCGGACCCGGGCGTCATCGAAGTCAACATCCATCCGGCGCATCACTGGCAGGAAGTCGTGCAGCACACCGAGTTCCTGTACCAGGCTGCGTTCGAGACGCGGCTGTCGGCCGAGAAGTTCATGACCGATGGCAAGCACACCGGCACCGGCGGCGGCAACCATTTCGTGATGGGCGGCGCGACGCCAGCCGACAGCCCCTTCCTGCGCAAGCCCGAGCTGCTGGCCAGCCTGATCCTGTACTGGCACAACCATCCCAGCTTGTCCTACCTGTTCAGCGGCATGTTCATCGGCCCGACCTCGCAGGCGCCGCGCGTCGACGAGGCGCGCAATGACCAGATCTACGAACTCGAGATCGCACTCAAGCAGATCCATGCGAACCACCGCAAGCACGGGCAGGACATGCCACCGTGGCTGGTGGACCGCACGCTGCGCAATATCCTGATCGACGTCACCGGCAATACCCATCGCAGCGAGTTCTGCATCGACAAGCTGTATTCGCCCGACAGCAGCACCGGCCGCCTCGGCCTGCTGGAATTGCGCGCCTTCGAAATGCCGCCGCATGCGCGGATGAGCATCGTGCAACAACTGCTGCTGCGCGCACTGATCGCGCGCTTCTGGGAACAGCCCTACCTTGCGCCGGTGACCCGCTGGGGCACCGAGCTGCATGACCGCTTCATGCTGTCGACCTTTGTGAAACAGGATTTCGATGATGTGATCGCCGAGATGAACCTGGCCGGCTTTGCCTTCAGTGCCGACTGGTTTGCGCCGCACTTCGAGTTCCGTTTCCCGCTGATCGGCAAGCTGCAGAGCATGGGCATGGAGCTGACGCTGCGCAATGCGCTCGAGCCCTGGCATGTGATGGGCGAGGAAGGCGCGCCCGGCGGCACGGTGCGCTATGTCGATTCGTCACTGGAGCGCATTGAAGTCCGCGTGACCGGCATGAACCAGAGCCGCTATGCGATCACCTGCAATGGCGTGCAATTGCCGCTGCAGCCGACCGGCACCGCCGGCGAGTATGTGGCCGGCGTGCGCTACAAGGCCTGGAACCCGCCGTCGAGCCTGCATCCGTCCATCGGTGTGCATGCGCCACTGGTATTCGACGTGATCGACACGTGGATGAAGCGTTCCATCGGAGGCTGCCAGTATCATGTCGCGCATCCCGGAGGCCGTAACTATGATACTTTCCCGGTCAATGCCTATGAGGCGGAGAGCCGGCGACTGGCGCGCTTCTTCCGCATGGGCCACACGCCGGGCGACTTGCCGGCGGTGGTGCCCGACAGCGAGGCGACCGTCAGCCGCGAGATGCCGCTGACGCTGGACCTGAGGCGACACTGATAACAACAGACCGTGGACAAGAAAGAGAACACTGCTGAAGGAGAACCTGCTCCGCCATCCGTGGTCTCGGAGGTAGCCCGCATTGCGCGACCGGCCAACGCCGGCCATTACGACGAACTGCGCGCGCAGGACAGTCCTTCGACGCCCGGTCAGGCGCTTGCCAGTGACTGGGCCAGCTTCTTCCAACAAGCCGACGGCGGACTGGCCGACATGGATCGCCGCAAGCGCGAGCTCGAACGCCAGATCCGCGACAACGGCATCACCTACAACATCTACGCCGACCAGGATGGCCCGCAACGGCCGTGGTCGGTCGACCTGTTCCCGCTGATCCTCGGCGAGCATGACTGGCGGCAGATCGAAGCCGGGGTACTGCAGCGGGCACGGCTGCTCGAAAAAATCGTCGCCGATACCTATGGCGAGCAGCGCCTGCTGCACGAGGCGCTGATACCGCCGGCCCTCATCCAGGGCCACCCCGGCTACCTGCGCGCGATGCATGGCGCGCCATCGATCGCGAAGCACCTGCACATCGTCGCCTTCGACCTGGCGCGCGAACCGGACGGGCACTGGTCGGTGGTGTCGCAGCGCACCGAGGCACCGTCGGGACTGGGCTACCTGCTGGAAAACCGCATGCTGATCTCGCGCCAGTTCCCGGCCGCGTATGACGCCATGCAGGTACAGCCGCTGACCGAGGTCTATCGCGACCTGATCGATACCCTGAAGCGCCTGTCGCCTGCCGGTGCGGCGTCGCACATCGCGCTACTGACGCCGGGCCCGCACAACGAAACCTATTTCGAGCATGCGTATCTGGCGCGCCAGCTCGGCCTGACGCTGGCCGAAGGCAGCGACCTGACCGTGCGCGACCAGAAGGTCTACCTGCGCACCTTGCGCGGGCTGGAGCCGGTGCATGTGCTGTTCAAGCGCCTTGATGATGCCTTCCTCGACCCGCTGGAATTGCGCGCCGACTCGACACTGGGCGTGCCCGGCCTGTTGCAGGCGGTGCGTGCAGGGAATGTGGTGATGGCCAATGCGCCGGGCAGCGGCTTCCTCGAATCGCCTGCGCTGCTTGGCTTCCTTCCGGCGCTGTCGGAGCGCTTGCTCGGCGAGCCGCTGCGACTGCCGGCACTCAATACCTGGTGGTGCGGCGAGCGCGCTGCGATGGAAGAAGCGATACCGCAACTGCCGCATTGCGTGATCAAGCCGACCTTCCCATATTCGCAGCTGCATGACAGCTTCGAAGCCGTGCTCGCGAAAGAATTGACGCAGGCGCAGTCGGATGAATGGCTGGGCCGCATCATGCGCAACCCCGAAGCCTTCACGCTGCAGAGTTACCTGCCGCTGGCACAAATGCCGACCTGGCGCTCGGGACAGCAGGGCGAATCGGGCATCCTGCCGCGCTCATTCAAGCTGCGCGTGTTCGCGCTCAGCAACGGCCCGGACAGCTGGTATGTGCTGCCCGGCGGCATGGCACGTATCGCGACCCATGAAGGCGAGATCGCGTCGATGCAGCGCGGTGGTAGCAGCGCCGATGTCTGGGTGCGCAGCAGCGCGCAACTGAAGCTGCCGATGGCGACGCCACCGGCAAGCTCAGCCGCATCTGGCGCGTCTGGCGCCACCACCGCATCTGCCGCAACTTCGACATCTGGTGCATCTGCCGCCTCAGCAACAGCGCCCGCCACGGCGTCTTCGTCGTCGGCAACGTCCACCATCGCTCCGCGCCGCCGCATCGTCACCAGTCGCGCCGCGGAAAACCTTTTCTGGTTGGGTCGTTATACCGAGCGCGCGGAAAATTCGCTGCGCCTCGCGCGGCTGTGCCTGCAAAGCCTGAACAGCGAATACCCGACCTCGCGTCGCGCATGGCAATGGCTGGCGCAGCTGGCGCAGCTGGCGCAACGCGAAGGACTGATGCCGCACGGCGTACCGGTGGCTATCGCCGCGGTCGACAGCAACGCCGATGCATGGACGCCGGTGCAAGCCACGCGGCGGCGCATCTTCGAGCGCACGCTCATTGGCGGGCTCAACGCCAGCGAGCAGACCAGCATCGGCTACAACCTGCGCGCGCTGAAAGGCGCGGCGTCCAGCGTGCGCGAGCGCCTGTCGAGCGAGCAATGGAACACCATCGTCGATGGCGTGCGCCAGTTCGGCGAAGCGTGCGAAGACACCGTGCTGCGCCACGACTATTCAGCCGTGCAGGCGCTGGTGGTGCTGTCGACCACCAGCCATGCGCTGGCCGCGATCACCGGCGCGCAAACTGACCGCATGACCCGCGACGATGGCTGGCAATTGCTGTCCATCGGACGCCACATCGAACGTCTCGGTTTCCTCGCCAATGCGCTGGAAACCGGCGTGCGGGCCGGCATCCTCGATGTGCCGACGGAAGATGGCTCGGGCTTCACCGCGCTGCTGGCGCTGTTCGACAGCACGATTACCTATCAGGCGCAGTACCAGCAAAGCCGCGAACTGTGGGCGCTGCTGGACTTGCTCGTGGTCGACCGCGAAAACCCGCGCTCGCTGGCCTGGGTCGCGCGCAGCCTGCGCTCCCGCCTCGCGAAACTGGAGCACATGCCGCTGGGCGAGCTGACCGGCTGGGACGTGCCCGCACCGGGCGACTGGGATCTCGGCGCGCTGTGCACGCCGGATGCGCAGGGCCAGCTGTCGGCCCTGCTGCGCCAGCTCGCCACCTGCCCGCAGGCCGCGTGGCAGATCTCGGACACCATCAGCGCGCGCTACTTCAGCCACACGCGCGACTACAGCGTGGAGTCCTGAACATGCGGCTGCAGATTACGCACGACACCCGCTACAGCTACACACCGATGGTCGACATCGCGCAGCATGTCGGCCACCTGAAGCCGCGCGAGCTGGGCACCCAGCGCGTGCTGCGCTCGTCGCTGGAAGTCAGCCCGGAACCCGACTGGCAGGAACAGATGCTGGACGTGTTCGGCAATGCGCGCTCGTTCTTCTCGATCCAGAGCCGGCACGACGCGCTGCAGATACGCGCGACCAGCCTGGTCGAGACCATGGCCAGCCCCATCGCCACGCCCGCGCCGGCCGCTACACCGGGCTGGGAAGAAGTGCGCGAGCATTTCCGTTATCGCTCCGGCGCGCGCTGGGACAGTGCGACCGAATTCAGTTTCCCATCGCCGCATGTGCGACCGCACCCGGAATTCGTGGAATTCAATCGCAGCATCTTCACGCCGCGCCGTCCGCTGCTGGAAGCGGCGATCGAGTTGATGCAGAAGATCCACCACGATCTCGAATACCGCAGCCTCAGCACCGACATCCACACGCCAGCCCATGAAGCGCTCGCACGACGCGAAGGCGTGTGCCAGGACTTCGCGCACATCTACCTGTCCTGCGCGATCAGCGCTGGCCTTGCGGCGCGTTACGTCAGCGGCTACCTGCTGACCGAAGCGCCGGAAGGGCAGGAGAAACTGATCGGCAGCGATGCATCGCACGCATGGGTATCGGTCTATCTGCCGCAGGTAACGGATGAGGGCCTGGCACCCGGCGGTTGCTGGATAGACTTCGACCCGACCAACAACCGCTGGGGCATGGGCTCGCCGGGCGAAGACTATGTGACGCTGGCGATCGGTCGCGATTACTCGGATGTATCACCGCTGCGCGGCGTGATCCGCGGCGGGGCCAGCCACCAGCTGGAAGTGGGCGTGACAGTGATGGAGGCAGAAGCCGTGTGACGCTTCAGTCATCGGCGGCGTCGGGTGTACTGATCTTGATGACACCCTCAGGAAAACGGGCGATGATTTCGAGCTCCCCGCCCATCGCTTCGACATGGCTGCGCAAGGTCGATAGATAGACATCGCTACGCTTTTCGATCTTTGCCACCGAAGGCTGCTGCACGTTAAGGATCTCGGCGAGCATTTGTTGTGACATGCCGCGCGCTTGTCGAAGTTCAGAAAGCGGCATTTCAGCAATCATTGCAATGGCCTTGGCCATCGCCTTCGCCTGCGACTCGGGCGACATTCGCGCTCTCAATTCAGAGAATTTCTTAGCCATCTTCCCAGCCCTCCTTTCTCAACTCCGCCAGATATTCGTCATAAAGCCGTTCGGCAAGTGGCAAATACCGTTCATACCAACGATCTGCACCCTTCTTGTCGCCGCCGATCAGCAAAATCGCAGTTCTTCTTGGATCGAAGGCATACAAAGTTCGCAATGGCCTGCCCTGATGCTGGGTACGCAATTCGCGGATATGACCGTGCCTTGCGCCGCGAATGTCACTGGTGTGCGGAAAACGAAGTCCGGGGCCAAACATCTCTAACAATCGCACTGATGCGGAAACCGATTCCTGCTCAAGTAGGGACAGACCCAGCCACCATTGCTCGAATTCATTGGTGTATTCGACTTCCCAAGTCATGGACAGCATACCTTTCACGGAATATGCCGTCAACGGAATGTATGGCCGTTAACGTAAGGCCATGATTGACGAAATCGGGATCTGGTTTAATTGGCTGCGCGTGATGCGACAGCGACTCAGGACAAAGTTACGCTGAGTGCAAGCAGGTGATGCAACATCACAACAAACTATCCGTTCATCACGAAGCAAGTACTGGAGTTCGATGTACAAACTCGTACCAAGATTACTTCGAGTGTTCGCGACCAGCAAAGAAAGTGGTGACCGAACAGCACGATGAGAAAGACCACGAGGAATTTTCGGGATCCGGACGCTCAGGCGCGGACATCGATGGTCCCGCCCGTGATCATTGAAAAGCGATCGTCATGCTCACGCGTTGCGCGCGAGGGTGGCGCATAGAATTCATGCACGACTTTCGGCGGGGTGACTGCCCCAGCCTTGGCCGGCTGTACCGAAGGCGCTGCTGCTGATGCGATCGAGGTCGCATCGGCGGCGGCCCGGGTATCTGCCGCAGCTGCTGGAGCGCCAGCGCCCGCCTTCGCCTGCGTGACAGCCGGCCTCGCTGACGGCGCCACGCTGCCCGGCTCTTGCCGAGCCTGCACACGAGCGGCCTTGGAACGATCCTCGGTGCGCTTGGCCATTTCGTCCGACAAGGCCGGACCCTGCACGTCCTTGCGATACGTGGTCAGGCCCTGGTTGCGATTTTGGTAAATGTCGGATGAAGTCGAGATGCCCGGCACGATGCGCTCCGCTGCAAGCTGTCGATAAACTGATTATCACCCCAATTGCGCTGGCAGCAAAAAGTGTAAAGGCCGCTCAAGTGGCGCTGGACACGCAAACCGTTGATTTATAATCAAAGCTGCTTGCGCTGTTTCACATTTTGCATCAAAGGTTCGAACTCATTATGCGCAACGGAGGATGACATGCACGTCTTGTCAGTTGCAGACATACAGTTGATCGTCGACCTGTACGAAACACAGGATGTCGTGCGCGACCCTGCGGGTCGCGAGCGTCAGCTCGACAGTTTGATCCGTATGGGCTACCTGCGTCCGATGCGCGGCATTTTCACGCTCACCGAGCTGGGAGAAAAAACGGCGCGCTCCTTGCAGGCACGCCGCTTCGTTCCTTCGCGCGCCGAAGACGCGCCGGCCGCGCCAGCCGCACTGGCCAATGCCGAGACAACTGCGGAGCAAACTTCCGAGACGCCGGCTGAGCAGCCAGCCGACCAGCCATCCGACGAAGCGGCCGCCGAGACCGAAGCCGCCTGACCTGCCCCCCCTGAGGGAGTCCTTCCGGGAGCCCTTCCGGGAGCCCTTCCGTAAGCCTTTCACGAAGCCATTGAGGCTTCCTCTTCGACGCTGGCCGCAAGCTGCTCGAACGGCATCGGCTCTTTCACCAGTACCACCGTGCACGGCGCATGCATCGCCACCTTGATCGGCACCGTCGCCACGAAACGCTGCATCGACAGTCCGTGCGTAGCCGCCCCCATGATGATCAGGCTGACGTTGTTGCCTTCGGCATAGCGCAGCAGCGCCTGCGCGACATCATTCGACTCGATCACGTGGTACGACACCTGATGGCCTGACAGGTCCAGCCCATCGGCCCATTTCCGGAAACCGGCCAGGTGCTGGCGTTGCAACCAGGTTTCGCTCTTGTCCTTGTGCTCGCCGGCGCCAAAGAGGCCGGTATTGACCACCGTGACCACCGCGAGCTGTGCGCCGGGACGCGTGCCCAGCGAGCGCGCCGTCGCCTGCCGCAGCGCATACATCGCCACGTCGCTGACATCGTAGTTCGGCACCGCGACCATCACGATCGGCACTTCCGAAATCTGCTGCGAAGGCAGCGGGCTGGGTTCGTACTGCATGCCGGCTGCGCGCAGCCAGCGCTTGAAGTGCCACCAGAATCCCTTGCCCTGGATGCGCTTGCCGCGCTCGGTGACTGTCACCTGCCCCGGATTGCGCAAGTCAAACATCAGGTGCGCCGCCGACGGATAGCGCTGGCTGGCCTGCGGTTCGAGGCAGCGCAGGATCACTTCCTGCAGCCACTCGGGCAAATCGGGACGCCAGGCGCGCGGCGGCTTGGGGCTGGCCCACAGCCGCTGGCGCAAACCGCCGGTGGTGGTCGGCGAGCCGAACGGCGTCTCGCCGGTCGCCATTTCGTACAGCATCACGCCGATTGCAAAAATATCGGAGCGCAGGTCACCTCGCATGCCGACCACCTGCTCGGGCGCGATCCAGGTCGGCGAGCCGACTGCCTTGCGGAATTCCTCGGCCAGCAAGTCCGGGTAATCCGCATGGCAGGACAGGCCGAAGTCGAGCAGCACGATGCGCTCGCCATCGACGCCGATCGCCGCCACCATCACATTCGCTGGCTTGAGGTCCAGATGGCAAACGTTCTGCTGATGCAGGCTGTGCACCGCCTGCGCGAGGCCGGCGCCCAGGCGCACGATGGCCTCGACGGGTATCGGCTCGCGTGCCTGCGCAAAGCTCTGCATCCATGTATCGAGCGTGATGCCATGCACATGCTCCATCACGAGATAAGGTACGCGGTGCAGGTCGCCGGCGGCGACAAAGCGCGGCACGTGCGGCCCGTGCAAGACCTGCAGCAGCTGGTGCTCGACCTCGAAGCTGACGATGTTTTCGCTGCCGTCACCTTCGCGCATCAGCGGCACCTTCATCACCATAGGGAACGGCGGCTCGCGGCCGTCCGCGTAACTCACTTCGTAGATGCGCGCCATCGCCCCCGCGTGGATGCGGGTACCGATGCGGAACCCGTCGAGTTCATCGCCCTCGGCTGGCATGCTCATCGGCCGCTCTCCAGTCGGGTGGCCAGCACCTCGGGCAGGCCTGCAATGCGCATGTCGCGCACCACGGACAAATGGTCGTAAGACACGCGATGGAAGGTCAGCATATTGGCGCCAAGGTCGAGCAGTGCGTAATTTGCGCGCGTATCGCCGTCGCGCGGCTGGCCGCAGGAACCGACGGTCGCCAGCCAGTGCCGGTGCGGCCCCACGGGAATGGCGACGCCGGCGCGCGGCTTGAACGGCATCAGCTGGCGGCCGGTGCCGCGGTAATACAACGTCTGCTGGTGCACATGGCCGCCGAACACATAACGTATCACCGCATCCTTGCTGGCCGCGTCCAGACTGCGCGATGCCAGCCGCTCATCCAGTACGTAGTGCCACTTCTCCGGCGCATCGGCCGTTGCATGCACGAGGAACACGCTGCCGCGGGTCGCGGTCAGCGGCAGCTGCGCCAGCCACTCGCGCTGAACATCATCGATATGCTTGAAGGTCCAGGCCGCCGTCATGTCGCCCCAGGTGGAGCCGGTGAGCACCGGGTTCACGGGCAGCACGTCATGGTTGCCGCGCAAGACAATCGCGCCTTCCTGCTGCAGCTCGCGACAGCGCTCAATGACTTCGGATGGATGCGGACCGTAGCCGACGATGTCGCCCAGGATCGCGAACTCCGTCGCCCCCTGCGCGCGCGCATGCGCGATGCAGGCGTCAAGCGCGGGCATGTTGGCGTGAAGGTCGGAAAGCAGTGCGAGTTTCAACGGACGGTCTCGGCATCCATGGGCGGGTCGGCCGACAGGTCGACCCGCGGGTTGAATGTTATCGACATTATGATCGTCGCCGGCAAGCGCGGCGACGGCATCGATTTGCGCCAGTTTACCCCGCGGCGAGGCCCTTGCGGGCGCCCGGCTGTGCGCGGTGCGTCAAATAGTAAAGCAGCGGCAGCACCAGCAAGGTCAGCACCGTCGACGACAGGATGCCACCGATGACGACCGTCGCCAGCGGACGCTGCACCTCGGCGCCGGTACCGGTCGCGATCGCCATCGGCAAGAAGCCGAGCGACGCCACCAGTGCCGTCATCAGCACCGGCCGCAAGCGGGTCAGCGTGCCTTCGCGCACCGCATCCAGCAGCGCATGGCCATCATCGCTGAGCTTGCGGATGAAGGTGATCAGCACCAGCCCGTTCAGCACTGACACACCTGACAGCGCGATGAAGCCGACTGCCGCCGAGATCGACAAGGGTATGTCGCGCAGCCACAGCGCCAGTACGCCGCCAGTCAGTGCGAACGGGATGCCGGTGAACACGAGCAGCCCATCCTTCAGGTTGCCGAACATCGCGAACAACAGCACGAACACCAGGAACAGCGCTGCCGGCACGACCAGCTGCAAGCGCTTGGAGGCCGACTGCAGGTTCTCGAAGGTGCCGCCCCAGCTGATCCAGTAGCCGGTGGGTACCGCCAGATTCGCGAGGTGCTGCTCGGCTTCGGCGACGAAGGAACCGACATCGCGCCCGCGCACGTTCGCGGTCACCACCACGCGCCGCTTGCCATTCTCGCGGCTGACCTGGTTGGGCCCCGGCGACAGGTGCAGGTCGGCGACTTCGGACAGCCGGATGAAGCTGGACCGGCCATGGCTGCCGGCCGGCAGGCTGACCGGCAGGCGGCGGATCGCATCGATGTCTGTACGCAGCGACTCGGGCAGGCGCACCACGATGTCGAAGCGGCGGTCGCCCTCGAACAGCGTGCCGGCCATGCTGCCGCCGACGGCCGCCGCCACCACGTCCTGGATATCCTGCACGCTGAGCCCATAGCGGGCCGCCTTCTGGCGGTCGATATCGACGGCCAGCACCGGCAGGCCGGTGGTCTGCTCGACCTTCACTTCGGATGCGCCGGGCACGCGCTGCAAGCGCCCGGAGATATCTTCGGCGAGTCGGTTCAGGAGGTCCATATCGTCGCCGAACACCTTGACGGCCACGTCGCTGCGCACGCCCGAGATCAGCTCGTTGAAGCGCAGCTGAATCGGTTGCGAGAAGTCGTAGTTGTTGCCGGGGATCTGCCACACCGTGTCGCTGATGGCCTGCAGCAGTTCGTCGCGCGTCTTGCGCGGCGCCGGCCACTCCTCCATCGGCTTCAACATGATGTAGCCGTCGGACAGGCTGGGCGGCATCGGGTCGGTCGCGATCTCGGCGGTACCGATGCGGGTGAACACGCGCTCGATCTCGGGGAACTTCGCCTTCAGCGTAGTCTCGATCAGCTTCTGCATCTCGACCGCCTGTGTCAGGCTCACGCCCGGCGCGCGTATGGTCTGCACCGCGAAGTCGCCTTCGTTCAGGTTGGGCACGAACTCGGTGCCCAGGCGCGTCATCAGCAGCGCGCACAGCACGACCAGCACGCCGGCCGCAGTCAGCACCGTCGCCTGCATCGACATCGCCTTCTCGTATAGCGGCAGGTACCAGCGGCGCGCGGCGTGCATCAGCAGGCTTTCCTTTTCTTCGACACGGCCGGTGACGAACAGCGCCACCGCCGCCGGCACGAAGGTCACCGACAGCAGCATCGCGCCCAGCAAGGCCGCGACCACGGTGAAGGCCATCGGATGGAACATCTTCGCTTCGACGCCGGCCAGGGCGAAGATGGGCAGGTACACCACCATGATGATCAGCTGCCCGAAGACCAGCGGTCGGCGCGACTCACGCGCCGCTTCGAATACTTGCTCGAACCTTTCTTCTCTGGTCAGCATGCGGCCTTGCTGGTGCTGGGCCTCCGCCAGGCGGCGGATGCAGTTCTCGACGATCACCACCGCGCCATCGACGATGATGCCGAAGTCAAGCGCGCCCAGGCTCATCAGGTTGGCGCTGACGTTGAATTTCACCATGCCGGTCAGCGTGAAGAGCATGGCCAGCGGAATCACGGCGGCCGTGATCAGCGCCGCGCGCAGGTTACCGAGGAAGACGAACAGCACCGCGATCACCAGCACCGCGCCTTCCAGCAGGTTTTTCTGCACGGTGGCGATGGCCTTGTCGACCAGGTTGGTGCGGTCGTAGACGGTCACGACGCGCACGCCCGTCGGCAAGTTGCGATTGATTTCCTTCATGCGCTTGTCCACCGCCTGCGACACGGTGCGGCTGTTCTGCCCCATCAGCATGAAAACGGTACCGAGCACGACTTCCTTGCCATTTGCGGTGGCTGCGCCAGTACGCAGTTCGCGGCCGATCTCGACGTCGGCCACATCGCGCACGCGCACCGGCACGCCGCTGGCGTTCTTGATGATCACGTCGCGAATGTCTTCCACGGTGCGCAGCTGGCCCGGCACGCGCACCAGGTATTGCTCGCCACGCTTCTCGATGTAACCGGCGCCGGCATTCTGGTTGTTGCGGTCGACGGCAGCCACCAATTCGCCGATCGACACGCCCACCGCCGCCAGCCGGTCCGGATTCGGCGCGACCTGGTATTCCTTCACATAACCGCCGATCGAGTTGATCTCGGTGACGCCTGGCACGTTGCGCAGCTGCGGCTTGACGACCCAGTCCTGAATCTCGCGCAAGTCGGTGTCGGTGTATGCCGAACCATCGGGCTTGCGCGCTTCCTTTGCCGCCTCCACCGTCCACAGGTAGATCTCGCCGAGGCCGGTGGCGATCGGACCGAGCTCGGGCGACAGACCCGGCGGCAGGCGGTCGCGCGCCTGTGAAATGCGCTCGTTGACCAGCTGGCGTGCAAAGAAGATGTCGACGTCATCGTCGAAGATCACCGTCACCTGCGACAGGCCGTAGCGCGACAGCGAGCGCGTCTGCTGCAAGCCCGGCAGGCCGGCCATCACGGTCTCGACCGGATAGGTGATGCGCTGCTCGGCCTCGAGCGGTGAATAGCCGGGCGCATAGGTGTTGATCATTACCTGCACATTGGTAATGTCGGGCACGGCATCGATCGGCAGCCGAAGGTAGCTGTAGGTGCCGATGCCGGCCAGCGCAATCGCGGCGAACATCACCAGCAGGCGCTGCGTGATCGAGAACTGGATCAGTCTTTCGAACATGGCGGGGTTCCCGGTCAGTAGCCTTCTTCGGTGGCCTGCTTGGCCAGCTCGGACTTGATCACATAGCTGTTGCGCGCTGCATAGCGGGTACCGGCCGGTAGTCCCTGTGCAATCTCGATATGCTTGCCATCGCTACGGCCGGGCGTGATCGGATGGGCGATGAAGCCCTTGTCGTCGCGCACGAAGATCACCTGCTGTGTGCCCAGCGTCTGCAAGGCATCGGATTGCACGGCGACCGGCACCTCGACATCATTGGCCTTGACCTCGACATTGACGAACAGCCCCGGTCGCCAGGTGCCCTTCGGGTTCTGGACCAGGATGCGAACCTTCGCCATGCGGGTCTGCTCGCCGACCAGCGCACCGATGAAAGCGACGGTGCCGGTGGTCTGCGCATCAAAGGCGGTGGCGCGCAGGGTCACCTTGTCGCCGACATGGATCAGCGGCAGGTCCTTGGCCGGAATCGCGGCTTCGGCCCAGACGGTACCGAGGTCGGCAATGGTGAAGATGGGCGTGTCTTCCTTGACCGCCTCGCCGATCGACAGGCTGCGCTCGACCACCAGGCCGTCATACGGCGCGCGCAGCTCGAAGCGATTCAGTTCCCTGGCGCTGGCCGAGACGCCGAGCGCGAACAGCTTCTGTTTCGCATTCTCGAGGTCGATGGTCGCTTCCTGCACCGCATGCTGGGCCTGCAGGTAATCCTGCTCGGCGGTGATCTTCTGCTCCCACAGGCGCTTCTCGCGGTCGTAGACCGATTTCGCAAGTTCGAGCCGCTTCTCGGCAGTCTGCAGGTTGCTGCGCTGCGCGGAAATCAACTGACTGGAAAAGATCGCCAGCACCTGCCCACGCTTGACCTGCTGGCCGGTAGACACCAGCACGCTCTCGGCGATGCCGGCCACGCGCGGCACCACATGCACGGTTCGGTCGTCATTGAGCATGACCTCGCCCGGGAATTGCACGTTCGATGCGATACGCGCCGGACCGGCGGTCTCGACGGCGATGCTGGCTGTCTTGACCTGCGCTTCCTCGAGGTCGATGCGCGGCGCATG
>JACCDR010551157.1_pt1 | contig 21156 bp, 28 predicted proteins | sample 7446431 | NCBI WGS metagenome assembly JACCDR01 (sample SAMN15323443, study PRJNA562643) | freshwater metagenome | isolation source: river surface water | place: USA:Blue River Watershed | collected 2017-08-17 | reverse complement strand
CCAGAACTTATACCCGTAGCTGATCCTTTCATGATCGCCCCAGAATTGTTAGAACTAGCTGACCTTGCGAGCTCAGTAATTGCTGCAACTCGCTCGTAATCCCCTGCATTTTCCGTTTCAAATTCATCGTAAACAACGGCCAGGGCGTCCTGCCCTACGGCCTGCCTAATTGCTGCTTCGGTTGATCTGGACTGAACGGCTAAATGAAATTTTCCAAGCGCCGGACGGATAACCTCCGACAATATCCAGGACTTACCCGACCCGGATTGCCCCGTCACCCAAATGTGAGGTCTCCAATCGAGTATCCCCGAAAAAGGGGCCAGGGCAACCCAACCCGTAAGCAATTTGGCCGCATTCGGGTCTTCCCAGGCGAATAAACTAATAACCTCAAAAAGCTTTTTTGCAACAAAGCTTTCCAAGGGGGTTGCAAGCTGGGTTATACCAAGCTCTTGCCTTTTTTGGTATACGAATTTTGATTTGTGCGCCGAAAGCGGCATTAGTTCGCCGTCAACTACTAGTTTGTCTCCGGCATGTATAACAACCTTTTTCCCTTCGATCCAGGCGCCCCTCCCCCGGACTTTAGCCGGGTCAAAATAGCCAGCCGCCCGGCATTGTATCCGCAAAGATTCGGCGATTGCCTTTGTGTTCAGCCCTGAACGCGATTTGTACGGCCCTGATTCCCAGAACGGCAAAGGGGCAATTTCTGTAATTGCCGCCGTGGTTTCAAGCGAAGCAGAACTATAATGTTGTATTGTTTCGGTTTCGGTTGACAAAAACCAATACCTTAACGCGCCGTCGCTTGTGTAGCCTAGCGCCCTATAATACCCTGAATCCTCAATTTCATCACGTGATGGGGCAGGGGTTTCGGGGGCTTTTTGTTCGGGCAATTCTGTAACCTCAACCAATCCAGGCGTAACCAAATTGGCGTTTTCTGGTACGTCTTGCAGCTTATCACAAAGGGACCCTCTTAAAAGTTCAACGGCCTCCGCGCTAGTCCCCGTAAAATCGGCCCAGTCCCAATTCCAAGATTTTACGGGCGGTTCTGAAAATTTTATTTTTTTGGCAATAGGTGTAAGTATTTCCGCAATTTGTGCGGCTGCCTTATATCCGGGTGTGTCCCAATCCGGTGAAATGACAACGGTACGGCCCTGCAGCGGGGAAAAATCCGCCTTGTGTACTGCTCCGGTGCCGCCTTGCCAAGTCATAACCACCTGATCAGGGAAAAGCATTGTAGCGGCGTCGGCGGCTTTTTCCCCCTCTACCAGCACAACCGTTTTTTTGGGGTGTGCCGCAAGTAGATGCAGGTTGTATAGCATTAGTTTTTTATCCTTGCGCTCCCTAAATTCTAACCTTGGTTTGCCGTTATGCAAAAAAGGGAACCAAGGCCGAATGTCCTTTTTTGTTTCGCCGTCTTTTTTGTATTCAAACCGAACACGGTAATTTACAATTTGTCCTGTTTGATCATGATACGGGTAAACGGCTGTAACGTCGCCTGCGGTTGGGAAAAATGGTTTTTTCCCAACTAATTTTTCGGGCACCAAATCAAGTGGCGTTTTTTCCGTTTGGCTGGCATCGTAAAAAGTCGCCGGAATTCTAGGGGGGGTATAATTCGTGGCCAATTCCCCGGCACCCAACTTGTTTAAGGCTTCTTTTTGTGTGCAGTTTTCTATTTTTTGCACAAAATCAATCACATCGCCGTGGGCGTTGCACCCAAAGCAATTAAATGTGCCCTTCTTTTCATCGACGGAAAAAGAGGGTGTTTTTTCTGCGTGAAAAGGGCATAATCCTTTTATAGACCTGCCGTGTGTAGACATTTTCACATACCTACCCACGACCTCTAAAATAGGGTTATTTTCCTTAACCTTTTGTATCTTGTCCATTTGCCAGTATCTTATTTGCTTCTTCAATGGCTTGAAAAATCGCTAAAGCCACCTGCGGAACAATTGCGTTCCCGTATGCCTTTAAGCTTTCAACCCGGGTTTTTGCCGCTGCAGCGGCGCCCTTTAACTTTCGTTTTCGGTCTCTTGTATGAATGGCGAAAGCGTCCAATCTATCGGAAAACCCATCATCTCCCCCACAAAACGGGGAGAAAGTCGGGAACCCTTGCCAATCCGGAACGTTTTGCAAAGTCCGTTCTGAACCTGGTTTTTGTGTCCTTTGTCCCCATCTGATCGCTGGGGTGTTGGCAACATTTTCTCCAACACCGTTTCCAGACTCGGAGAAAACCCCTCCGTCCTGTTCGGCGTCTGTTCTTTGGTTGGCGTAGGTAACAAACGGACTTGTAAAAATTCCATAATGCTGGCATCTTTCCCCCGCCTTAATTCCAGCTTTTCGCTTTGCCCGTGTCCCGTTTTGTAATCCCGTCGTGTTGGTGTTGGTAAATTTTGTGCAACGGCCTGTGTTAGTGAAATTCCATAGCCCGACCCCTTTTCGTTTTCTTGCTGCCTTGTTGGAGTAGGCAACAATCCAAAGTCTTTGCCTTTCGTGTGGCGCTCCAAACGCGCAAGCTGGAATATTAACCGCCTGGACCTCATAACCTTCACTTTCCAAATCATCGCAGATTTGCTCGAAAAGGAGCCCCCCGCCCCAACTAAGCAACCCAGGAACGTTTTCCGCAACAACCCAGCTTGGTTGTATCTCTCTAATTCCCCTAAACATTTCCGGCCAGAGGTTTCTAGGATCGTTCGTACCGCGTCTTTTTCCTGCAAGGGAAAAAGGCTGGCATGGGAACCCTCCAGTAAGGATGTCAATTTTGTTTTCATATGCTGTAAAATCAACTTTAGTCAAATCGTTGTACCCTTTTGCTTCAAACCAATAAAGCAAAACATCCTGGCAAAATGGGTCGTTTTCAACCCAAGCAACCGTTTTCCAGTTCATCCAATTAGCGGCAATTTCAAAACCACCAATTCCCGCAAAAAATCCAATGTGGGTGAAGTTCATGGTTTGTAATTTTTCAAAAGCTCCAAATCAAGTGTTTGGCCTTCCTTGATAACCAAGGCAATACCCCCGGCATCTTGAACGTTTTTCGCCCAGACTATTTGAGCGTCTTTTGCTTTTCCGGTTTTTGACTTGGTTTCGATCGATGTAAAAACCGCTACTTTCTTGCCAACCATTTCGGGGGTGATGACAATAGTAGTGTAGCCAATCCCATCCCCTGAACCCGCTATCAATCCCGCATGTAAGGGCCTAGGGTTGTTTATCACGACCTGGCCAGGTGATTGTTTCGCAATTTTCCCGACCCAGCCCAAACCTATATTGTTACGAAAAACCCGAACATTCGGGCATTTTCGGCCAATTTCGAGCATAAGGGTTTTCCAAAAATTAGATTCCATCAAACAGCGTTTTTTGAGTTGAAGATTTATTTTTACTTTTTTTATACCTAATTGCAAAGAAACCTCTTTTTGCCACATTTTGCGCGGGTGTCCACTAGGGTAGGCAAAAGGGTAGCTTTCATTTATCAATTTGCGTAAATCCTTAGCATTCATGCCTGGATTATTGGCAATTATTTCAGCTATAATCGGCGCCGCGAATTGCCGCCATTTCGACACCTTTGGCATAACTTTTTTTTTGAAAAAGTGAATAAAAAGCCGGGCGCAAATGCCCGGCCAAAATACCAATATGCTGACAAATTACTTATTTCGAGAGCTGTAAATGTGCTCCGCCCAACCCGGTTTATAACCGCGTTCAGCGGCTATCTTTCTAAGCTCTTCAAGCGTTCGAGCCGCGCCAACTTCGCGCCGTTGAACTTGTTTTTTTAGTGCCATTTGCGCCCGCGTTTCGCTTCCGAGTTCAACGAGTGATCCGTCTCTCATTTTGATTTGGCGGCCTTTCCTTTCCTTCACGGTCCCACAAGCCGGGCAGGCTTCCATGCTTGAAGGAAAAACCAAATAACAAGCCTTGCACTGATATATCGCAGCCGCGGCGGCTTCATTCTTTTCTTTCCTGGTTCTTTTTTCTTCTCCATCTAAGGTCCATTCCTGAACCCCGTCAAGGAAGCCGTGTTCATATGTGTTACCCACATGATCAATGATCAGACCATCGGGTTTGCCCCCATAAGGGCGTAAAACGCGCCCGCCCTGTTGAATGTATAATCCTTTCGACTGTGTGGCTCGAAGCATTATACCGCAACGTATAGCGGGTATATCCGTACCCTCGCTAATAACATCGCACGACGTTACGACATTAACTGAACCGTCGGCAAGCCCTCGTAAAATTCGGCCCCTGGTTTCATCATCAAGTGACCCGTCTACGGACGCCGATTTAAAACCCTGATCTCTAAATTGTTCAGCGACATGTTTGGCGTGTTCAACGGACACGCAAAAAGCAACCCCAGGCTCATACGCGCAAAGGTCGCGGTAATGCTGTACAGCATCGCCCGTAATTGATCCTTTATCCATAAACTCCGAAAGGTGCTTTTTATTGAAGTCGCCCCCGGTTTTTTTTATCCCGGAAAAATCAAGGCTTGTAGGGGGCGCAAAAACCCGTGGTCTGACCAAGAACCCCCGATCAATCAGCCAGGGCATGGAAGGGCCTAAAACCAGGTCGTCAAAAATCCCCCCCGTTTCAACTCCAAGCCCGCGACCGTCGGCCCGGCAAGGTGTCGCCGTAACCCCTATTGTTATCGCGCCATAATGCCTGATAATTTGCGCGTATGTTGACGCGGTCGCGTGGTGTGCTTCGTCTACAATTACCAGATCAAACCCTTTGTAATTTGCAGTTCTTTTTACTAGTGTTTGAACCATCGCCACCTGTACCGGAGCCTGATAATCAGGCGTGTACAGAGGCGAGATAAGACCGCACCGGACCCCAAACGCTCGCATTTTGTCATAGGTTTGTCGCAAAAGCTCAACCCGGTGGACCAAAACCAAAACGCGTTTTCCCTTCTGATACGCGTTTTGTGCAATAAAGGTAAAGATAATTGTTTTACCCCCTCCGGTTGGAAGGACAAGCAACGGGGCTTTGTTCCCCGATTGCAGGGAGGTTTTAATGTCTTGAACCGCTTGTTGTTGGTAGTCTCGTAGCTGCATAATGGTATGAAATGGTATGCCGCAAACATAGCCCCAGTTTTTGAAACTCGCAAATATTTTTGCAAAAATATTTCTAAAAAATAAAAAAGCCGGGCGCAAATGCCCGGCCAAAGACTTATCCTGTTATTTCTTCAACGCTCGTTATAGTTGCAAGCGGATAGAGAAATTTAAACTTTGCGCGTGCGGTTTCTTCGTTCCGGGCTTTGATCTCTGCAAAATCCATTTTCTCGGAAATAGTCTTGAAATTAATAAGAAAAGTTTTCATAAAAGCGTTTTTAGTGAATCAATAGCACAAAGATACGCTAATAAATTAACTTTTCAAAATTCTTTTTCAGCTCTCAAAATTGCCTGGAAATGCGCATCAGCAATTTTTTCCCGTACTTCCGGGTTTATCAGTTCCTTAACCTGTTCCGGGTGATCATAAAACCCGGATTCAGTGAGCACTGCAAGCATTCGCGTTTTCACTAATACAAAAAACTGTTGTTGTTCACGCGATTTTGTACCCCTGTTTTTCCAAGCGGGCAAAGCGTCGGTTAGTGCGTCCTGGAAAAAAGAAGCCATTTTTTGGCCCGGTTTTGATCGGTGGAAATGCCAGGTTTCCAACCCGCTTGCAGTACCCCAACCGCCCGAAGTTGACGCGTTACTGTGTATGCTTAGGAAAACTTTTGTTTGGCCGCCAGACGGCTTGTAATTGTTAGCCCGATCAACCCGCAATTGCAGGGCGCCCCCAATTTCTGATTCAGGCGTTGTGATATAGTGCTCAATCCGGGCTGTGGTCAATTTTGCGGCCAATCGCTTGGCAATGTCCCGATTGAATTCCCACTCCTGAAACTGAACACGCCGAAGGCCCATAAAAAAAAATGGGGACCTTTTGCCCGGCTGCAATCGACCGTGACCAGGGTCAATAACCCATGCAAATCTACTCATTTTCAACAGCTTTTAGGACCTTCTCAATTGCAAGGTAATGAAAAATGTTTGGTTCCCAATTCTCGGCGTTTTCAACCGCGAAATTGTGCAATTGTTCAGCGGTAAAAATGTTCAAAAGCATTTCAAGAAACGGCCAGGCGCCATATTGGCGCTCCGGGTTTCTGAGTATTTGCGGAAAAAAATCAAGAGGGACCCCGGCCCGTTTACAAATCGCAGTTCCAGTAAGACCCAGATTTTGGGCTCTTTTCCGCCAATTACTCACCTGTTCTTGCGCGGTTCTTGGTTTTGTCATGGTATGTAAGTTTTCCCAAAAATAGATATTTTTCAAGAAATTTAAAAATATTTCTCCAAAAATATTGACAACTTAATTTATTGGCGTATATTTGTGGCGTACCAAAACGCTAAAGACAATGAATTACTACGAAGCGCCGGGGGTGTCTCAAACTGCACTCAAGCAGTTTATGCGCAGTCCGGCGCATTATCAACATTATGTCAGCCCCCAGAATAAAGCTAAGGAAAGCCAGGCGTTCAGAATTGGCAGGGCCTTGCACACTAGCATATTGGAGCCCGCAGATTATTACCGCCGTTACGCGGTATGCCCTGAAAAAGTAGACCGAAGATTTGCCGACGGCAAAAAAAAATGGGCTGAATTTGAATCGGCAAGCCAAGGAAAAACAATACTATCAAGCAAGGCTACAAAAGATGCTAAAGGTGATCTTTCACATGATCAGGTAATGGGAATGCGTCAAAGCATTTTAAGTAACGATGCTTGCGCTGTATTGTTGAAAAAAGGAAAGTCAGAACAGCCCTTTTTCTGGGTAGACGACGCGACCGGAATAGCTTGTAAAGGGCTGGTTGACCACCTTTACCCGGTTGGAATTGAGGGCGCAAAAGTCGTTTTGTGCGACATAAAAACAACCCGCTCGGCACACCCTGATGAATTTGCAAGGGATGCAAAAAAATACGGCATAGCTTTACAACTGGCATTTTACGCCAGGGGTTTGAGGGCGAACGGCCTGGACCCCGTAGGGTTTGTAATTATGGCCGTTGAAAAAACGCCCCCATACATTAGCCAAGCGTACGAAATAACTTTTGAAGCGGTTGAGGCCGCAGATAGGCTTATTTCCGAACACTTGTATAAATTAGTTGAATGCCAGGATCAAAACGTATGGCCTGGATATTTTCAAAACTCACAAATTCAAATTTTGGACCTATGAACCAACACGTTTCTATCTTTAGTCCTCAAAACGAAACTTTTGAAAAAAGCCTAAAAATGGCGGAAAGTTTATCGAAAACGGACTTGATTCCCGATTCGTTCAAAGGCAAGCCGGGTAACATCTTAATCGCTATGGAACTTGCGCAGCGGGCGGGTGATTCGCCGTTGATGATCATGCAAAACATGCAAATCATCAATGGCAACCCTGGTTTTAAAGCCCAGTACATCAACGCCAAAATCAACGATGCCGGGTATAAAATTACCTACGAAGAAGGCACCGACGGGGAGGTAAAAGAAAAGAAAATACCTAACTTGTATTGCCGGGTGATTGCTGAAAAAAACGGACAAAAATTCATCGGACCCCGTGTTGACATCCGTATGGCAGTCGAGGAGGGCTGGTATGACCGGAAAATGTCCAAGTGGCCAAACATGCCGGAGGTGATGCTTGTAAATAGGGCCGTCACCTTTTGGGCGAAAAAATTTGAGCCTGGCATTGGGTTAGGATTCCCAACGGCTGAAGAAGCGGAGGACACTCCAATTAAAAACTCCGTAATCGCTGACATCAACGCTGATTTATCCCCTTCAATGGCGTATTCTTCAGGTATTGAGGACGCCGAATTGGAAGAAACACAAAAAGAGGACGAAGATGATAATATTATTTAAAATATTTATCATCGTCGTGCTGCTCATGATTGCGGCGGCGGAGGGATTTTGCATCGGCGTTTTGATTCTTTGCAATGGTGCTTTGGACTATTTTTTCATAAATTCAACAATCGAAAGTGAAACACACAACAGAAGAACAAAAAAAGATCCGCTTAGAAAGCCGGGCACAACTTTTTGAAAAAGTGGTACGGGCGATTCAAGACAAAAACAAGCTTTCTACTTTCGTAGAAGTTGGTAAGCTTGTCGGGGTCGCGCCCCCTGTGATCAGTAACACGATTGCAGGTCGGGCCGGGGGCCTTGATCTGGATCGTATTTGTGAAATTGCCGGAGCTCAAAAGCTGGACTTTGGCCAAAAAAATGGGAAATGGGAAGTTCTGAATGGAAACTAAAAGAGGTTAACGGAACTGCTGAATATAGCAAACTTTTTTTGGGTTTTAACTTGGTCGTGTTCGTTTTCCCAGACGGTAACATAAGGGCTAAAGTAAAAACTGTCGGAGGCGACTTGATCGCCTACAAAAAAGTTTACGACATTCAACTGGGTTTTGAGTTTTGCGAAGATTGCGCTAATGCACTTACAAAGTTAGTAGAATGCTTTTCAACGCATTGCAAAACACAAGCCCAATCAGCGCCGGAAAACAGCCCACGGGCTAGCCATTACCAAAGTGCCCAGATTGAGCTAGCGCACTTTATTTACACACCATAATTTCACCGCCGAAAGGCACAAAACGCACATTATGACACGCGAACAGATTGAAAAAGGAGTTTTATTGCTGGACATTTCTAAGCAAGCCGAAGGCTACTTTGATAGGTTGATTGAAGCCGCTAAGCCTCTGCACTCCGACAATTCAAGGCTTAGGGCAATGACCAAAATGTTTGAAGATGATTTTACTGAATTCCAAGAGCATTGCCAACGATTGAAAGAAAAGGTACTTACTAAACTCGAAAATGAATTTAAAAAACTTTAAAAAATCACATCATGACACATGAGGATTTTGGCAAGGCTGTTCAAATAATGGCCAAACATGAAGTTGTACAAAGATACTTTGATCATGTATTGTCTGTAATAAATCCAGACGATCCAGGCAAAGAATTTGACCGCTTTAACGCTATTTACCCTCAAGTCGTTACGACGTTGACGGCTTATGTTGAAGAACTTCAAGATTCCATACAACATGATTTAAACCACGAATTCGCCGACATATGAAAAAGCAAACAAACGCTTACATCAAGCTGGCGAAAACATTTCCAGCGTATCACCCTAAAGCGGGTCAGCCTACCGATTTTCGAGCAAAAAGGGCAGATGGTACGAAAAAATACACAATCCGCGAAAACTTTGAGTTTTGGGCAAAAAAGATTGACCAGGTACGCAAGGGCGGAAGATTGTATGTACAGCAATGGACCGGAAGGCCGTATTACTCCGAGGTTGAGACAATAGACGACCTATTTTACCCAAAAGCGTACATGCTGGAATTTCAGCAAGGCACCTGGGGGAAAATAACAGGCGCTTACGTACTTGACACAACGAAACTTGACGAAGAAACAATTAGCTACGTGCAAGCCCCGTTGTTTAGTTTTGCGGAGCATTTCGGAATTGAAACGAATGGGTTTGAGATTAAATACATTCCCGTTGAAACGCTAGCTAAAGACGATGGGTTAACCGAATCGGATTTTTGGAACTGGTTTAGAATCCCAATTTTTCGCAAAAAGTATTGTCTAATCGTATTCGATGAATACAACAACCCAATCTTATGAAAAACGCAATTGTTTTATTTTTCTTGTTGTTTGCCTTTTCGGGATTCGCTCAAGTTTGGCGCGTCCAGCTTGAAACGGTTTCTGATACTACTTTATGGGCTGTAACGAACAGTTCCGGGGAGTACTTTAGCCGCGAATTTACTGAACTATACGCAAACCAAGGACCCGCACACCCTGCGCTTGCTTTTGCAAATAAATGCATTCGCGAAGGTGTACAATGTTCCTTTAGTGTAAGAAAAAACCGTATTTACGTAATTGCCACACGGCCCCGGCTTGTGTTGGCCCAAATGCAAACGAGATGGAACAACAAGCCGTGAAAATAGCTATTTTTGCAGTAGGTGCCATAGGCTACCACCTGGGAAAAAAAATCGCCACTAACCAAAAATTAAACCGGGCTGAATTAATTGGCTTGGTTGCGGTAATCGTTTCAATTGCTATTTTGTTTTAGGATCAGTATGTTATTTGCTTTTAGGGCCGGGCATTTGCGCCCGGTTTCTTTTTTTTGAAATATTTTTGCAAAAACACTTGCGCGTTTAAATTAAGTGAACTATATTTGTCTCAATGAAACGCGCAAAGATGAAATTCGACGAAAAAAAAGCAAAACAAGTTATCCAGGATAACGGACTATCTTGGACAACTTATAGGGTCTGGAAAAACCGAGGTGTTATTCCTGATTTCTGGACTAAAAAAAAGGTTCAAAAATCATTGGAAGAACCACACATTGAGTTTGACTGCGAGGACCCCAAAAAAGCCGCCGCGATGCTTTTTTGCATTATAATGCGGGGCCCAGCGCGTAAAAGATTCCGACCTCTTTGGGAACGTAAAAAGTTCAATAAACAATGGAGGGATGAATTCAACGCCGAATTGCGTTTTGCCGCTATTATGTGGCAAAGCGGCTTGAGCCTGAGAAAATCGGTAAAAATAATGCATGATTTTTGCAAGCTTAGACCAGAATCAGGGCCGGACGAATTACCGCAAATTGAGGCGAAAATTGAAGCCGAAAACTTGCCGGATGAACTTTTACGAGCCTTGGCTATTTACGATTTTGGCGGGTTTGAAGCTATACGGGCCGAATATCCCGAAGCCTTGAAAGTCGGCGAAAAAAAGCTTAGGAAAGCTTTTTCGGCTTTTGCCCCAAAACTGAACAAATACACCCGTAAAAAAATTGGCCAAAAAACTCATGCTGATTTAGCAAGGGAATTTCAGGCTCAACACGGGGGCCAAATCAGATTTACAAAAAGGGGGTCTATTTACGTAGAGCTCCCCAATGGGGCGAAATATAGGTTTTCAGACCACGAAACAAGCTTGGCTGGGGACCTCCAAGATAATTTTATAATTTCCTAACTGAGGGGGATACCCTCAAAAACAAAACGTTATGAGAATTTTTGCAACAGAGCAGATGTTGGACAAGCTTAATGAGCGCGGAGTACATTTCATTGTGTCCGGCGAAAGCCTGGAAGGGCTGGAGGCTATTCTTGAAAACCACGGTCACGAGTGGGTTGATGAACCCGACCACAAAAGCATGAATGTAGGGGCATTCATTAGGATGCGGCTTTATCCGGGCCTAGCTGAAAACTTTAGGGTGTTTGTCCGTAAGAATTTGAAAAACAGCCTACGCATTTTATCACAGTGGGGACCCCAGGCAACCTCGCCGTGTCAGGATCAGCAACGGTAAATTTTTTGGCGCTTAATGCCGAAGACGGATTCGGTTTAGGTATTTTGCCTTTGTAATTTTTTTTCACACGGGCTTGTTTTTTCAAAAACAAATGCCTATGTTTGCTAAATAATCGGGGGGCACTTCGCCACAACAAAGAAAAGCGGTGTGAAATTGCTTACACTTGCAGCCGCAGCGGCCCAAAGGATTCACACCCCGATTATTTTTTTTAACCTGAACGCACGCAGGAGGCTTTAACTGCAAGGCAACGGTGAAAAGCTATTCCATTGACTCCAATATAAACGGGCTGAAAATTGGAACCTTGATAAACTTTTTTTTGGCACCGTTTTTGTCTCGCAAGGTCGCCCAGAAGGGTCCCGTGAAAGTCGGGTTAAAATCGCTAATTGTGACTTATTGTTTATGAGGTTTTCGGCCCGGCGTTTGTCGGGCCTTTTTTTTCAAAAAAAACTCAAAAAAACTTGACAAACTTAATTTATTGGATTATCTTTGTAAGGTCAAAAGCAATGAAGCTTTGACTAAAAACTTTGAGTCATGAAAAACGCAAATGCACAAAAAGCAATTCAACTGATCAATACCTTAGTAGCTGAAGGTAAGATCCAAATGTCAGATTTTATTGACCAGATCGCCATTTTAAACGAGGTTGTGGAAATTGAAACCCAGTCATTTTCAAATGCAATCAGGATCGAAGAAATCCAAGATAAAATATACGTTTATTCATACGCCAACCCTATGGCGATTTCAAAAATGAAAAACTTGCGCGGCGTGTGGAACTCAAGCAAAGGCGCTTGGGTGCTTGATGCTTCTCAAAAACAAAACGCGGCAAATGCTTTGCTTGAGGTTTTTGGAGTTGATGGGTTATCCGCCTACCCTACCTGTAAAATTCAGGTACAGGTACAAGATTCAGAAACCGGAGCGCCTGTTGTTGTGTTTTCCCGCCCAATTTGCCGGGCTTTTAGCCGGGATTCAGGCGCAAAACTTTGCGAGGGCATATATATGATTGAGGGAAAAATAAACAGCTGCGGGAGCGCGAAATACTGGGGGGTGAAAGCAGAGGGGATTTTTGAAATTCATGATTTCCCAATTGCTATGTTAGAGCGCGAAAACGTAAAAAAAGATATTGAAAAAGGAGAGACGAAGATCCTTTAAAGAAAAGGCCGGGGCAAAAACCCCGGCCTTTTCTCATATACGCTGAAGATAAACCAAAACCCGATAAGGTTGCACCACAGAAAAAGGTTGACCAACAGCCCCCGCATAAGGCCAGTTCCCCGGCGCGTTTCGCGTGTCCGGTTCCGTACCGCTTCCGTTGCTGTCGTGATCGGCGGTAGTGGTCGCTTGACCTGCAATGCTTTTCCTGATCAGCCCAAAGGCTGACAAATCGCCTGGATTCGGCAAGTTTGCAGTAACTAGGCTTACAGATTTGGCCCCGCCAACTTCGCCAATTGAATTAAAATCGGGGTCGGTGCCGTCCTGCCCAACTGGAACGCGGCCCGACATATTTATGGTGCCGTTATTGCCGTCGCAAATTGCAAACCCCTTGAATTCCCATCGGCCAAGTCCGCCGACAAAATTAACGGGATCAACCGCAAACAGCCGAACTTCCCCCGCCTGGATAGCCGAACGCCTTGCAACGTCCTTGTAATTTTGCGAGGTTTGCGGATCAAATCGAACAAAGCTTCCCGACCCCGGCGCGGGTACTGTCCAAGTGCCGTCATTTTTCAAGTGCACGGGGTAAGTCCCCGAATAAGCCGGAACAGTAAGGAACACTCCGTCAATCAGCGCAAAACCTGCGCTTATTTGCAAGGTGCTAGCGCCCGTGTTGATGTTGAAAGGAATGCAACCTTCAGTAATAACGGCGGGTTCAAATGCTATCAAAGACTTTAGTCGGGCCTCAAGAAACGCAATGTTACCCGCGTTACCCGTATCAATCTGCAGTTTCTGCCAGGCTTGCGGCCCGGCGGTTACAATTCGCCGGAAATAAATTTCGTTGGCCGCCTGAGCTGTAAGTATTTGGACCGCTTGCGTGCCGCCGTCGTTTATTACCAGCATCCAGGCGGCCCCAACGCCGGACGGCTTATTTGTGGCGCCAGACGCAACGGCGTAAAACCCGGAATTGGTGACGGTGTTGAGGTTGCCCGATATAGCAGCGGACGTTTTCACCCCGGCCCCATCAACTAGGGATTTCAAAAAAGACGTGCGGTTTGCCAATTGCTTGGCTTGTATGTTGGCCGGGTTATTGGGATCACCCGCCAACACGGGGTCCGTTACTTCTAATTTTTCAATAGCATTTTCCCAAATACCAGATTCGACAAAAGTTGACATATTAGTTTTTTTTATGCCGTTGTTACGGTTCTCCAGGTGACGCCAATCAAGGCGGACCTTTCGTTTTTGTATTCGTTTATCAGCTTTTCGGCGGCGTTTTGATCCTCCGGGGTTGGTACATACCCTAAAGGGATGTCTATTCGTACCGCAAAGGTTGCCCAAAAACCGCCGCCGTAATCCTCGCTTCCGTCATATTGGAAAGATCCGTCATAAACGCGCTCCGCGCCTTTGATGATTGTAGCATCAACAAAGCCCGCCGTTTTTAGTGCGTTTTTTATCGCCCAGGCGGTGCCTTTTTTTTGCTGCAAAATCACGGCTTGTTTAATCAGGTTTCTTTTTTGCGCTTCAGTAGTGGCCAGCCGCCAACCTTTCCAGCCCAAAACATTGAACTGTTCAGCCAAAAAAATCAAAGCTGATTCGGGGGCAAAATCGACCACATACATAAGTAAATTTTCAACGGGAATAGCATTAAATGCAATTTCCGCCGTATCAACCAGGGCCGTAATATGCCGCGCCCCTTGCAATCCGCTTGCCAAACCTGTTGCCATTATCCGGGGTCTTCGCTTACTGATATAATCGTTATGTCCCCCATGATCGCAATGCCATTTGCAGGAATGATCAAATCATTCCCGTCTGGCATAATGGTTGCTTCGCTGTAATAAACTCCGCTTATGTTCATTGCCTCACAGTCGATCTCCAAGTGCGTTACATTCTGCCCCATCGCAAGGGCTTTTTTATCGCCCAATGCTCTTACGGCTGCAATCACCTCGTTTTGTATCCGGGTTGAATCCTCCCCGGCCAAGATAATTAGTTCAATTTCTACATCATATGTTGAGACCACTGGATTCTGCACCACCACAGTATCAGTTAGCGGTCTAACGTCCTCCGCGTTTACCGCCGCCTCAACCTGAGCCAATACGGTAGGCGATGCCACGCCACCAGCTACAAGCGGGTAAACGCCCACGGTGCCCGGTGTGATCTGGATAGCAGCCACGTCAATAATAGCAGGATTTGCGGTTTTGGCCCAGTACTCATAGGCGGCGCGAGGGCCTGCGGTGCTGAACCGCGCCGGGGCCTGTTGCGTACGTTCGCGAAGTTCTTGGTCCGTTTCAGTGTCGGCCCCGTTTTTGCTCGTGTCTGTGTTGGCCACCGATACTACAAAAGGCAGCGGATCAACTAAGTTATTTACAGCGCCCGCTACATAGCCATTTCCGATTTTACCGGGCGTTGTACACGCGGCCAATACCGTGACGGGTGTCACGCCTACGGCAACCGCTGTTTGTGTGATTGTTGCGAAAATCGCTTTTCCGTCGGCGCTTCTAACGCGGGTGCCAGATGGAATAATTACCCCAGTGTGGGTAGGTTCCAGGACAAAAGATAAGGTGACGCCCGCCCCGGATGCTTGCAGCCTTGTGACGCCTACAAGCGCTGCCAGGTAATCGAGCGCCGGGGCGGTTGAAAAGGGTAGCAACATGTTCAGCGCCGCCGCTTGAACTTGGTAGTGTGTCCGTAATTGCGCGGCGGCCACGGCCTGCAGTACAAGATATTCAGCTTGCGCGGGCTGTAATTTCCGGCCCGTCAATCCCTCGTAGGTTGCAACCAGGTCCGCAAGCAATTTTGCGCCGTCGAGCTCAAAAAAAACTGGTGCTGTCATATTTGTATTGCTATTTGTAGGTCATCCCCTGTGATAATTCTGTCATTTTCGTCTGCCAATAGATAGAAAACAACACCCCCGCTAACGGCCTGCTCCGCGATTTGTTCCCCGGTTCCAAGTAGAATGTCTGTTTGGCCCGATATTGTGCCGCCCTTCAATTGCCAGCCAATTTCAAACCGAATCCCATCGGGGTAATTGCCGTTTTTAGCCTGCGGTTTCCAGCGAACATAAAGTACTATAATTCGCGGTTCCCAGGCTAAAACGTCGCGTTCAATCGCAACGGCCATGCCCGGCCCGGCAACCGTAAAAGGTTGGTCAATGAATTGGAACAAATCACACCCGAACTCCGGCGCAAAAGATTGCGACCCTTTTTGAGTGCTTACAATGTTCAAAATACATTCGGCAATATCCCCAACGCCTTGGGCAATGGTGCCAAATCCCCGGCGGCTAATCTGCCAATCCAGGCGCGTAATGTCCGTTTGTGTTATTGCGTTTATAATCATCCGAACATCAAGTTGGCGCGGGCTTTGATCGCTGTCAAGGCCGCAATGTTTACCGGAATGGTTGAAGGGCTGCCCGGCGCGCTGCAAACTACTGTAAGCACTTCCAATTGAGTGATCAAGTCGGAAATGATAGCTTTCAAACTATCCCCGTTTCGCTCAATCTGGATTTTCTGCTTGCCAAATTTCGCAATCATTGTGCCCGCCACAATTTCAACAAGACCCGATGCACCCGCCCCTGTAATTGTAAGTGTGTTTGCAGTGCTATTTTGTTCAATTTGCGACCCGTCCGGAAATACAATACGGGTGTATTGTCGGCCTGTTGGGCCATTCGGAAGGTCCGATTCGTTGTAATACGCCCCCAGGATGTGCCCCGATTCTAATTCATCATCAACGTGACAAACCACGTGTGAATCAATAGCGGGCATTATATAGGTCGTATTCGTTGGCACCAAAAACGGCAGCCACGGCGACAAAATATCGTCGTCGGGGAAATATACCCGGCCTTGCATTTGTCCGGGATTTACATTCGTTAGTTTGCCGTATTTGATCATTGCCGCAAGTTACGTTTTTTTTTGCAAAAATGATAGTTCCTAAACTTTTCGGGCTTCAACATCTGTTTTGTAACCCGTGCCAACCTCAAAAGCATGTGTTACATTTTCTAAAAAATAGTTGCCCGAAAAAACGCCAAACCCAGCCAATTCAATCACGATGCCCGCCGATAAAAAGGGGTTTCCAACAAGAGAAAAACGAACAGTAACCCGGTTTTTATTTTTTTCGTGCAATCGGGCTTTTGTCACATCCCCGGCCAAAGCCTGATTTTCTACACGTTCGCGAATCTGCAAAACATCCGCTCCGCTTTCCTTGTCGCCTTGTTCTGATGCTTCTATTTTCTCGCCTTTTGAGTTTGAAAAATACTTGTTTTCGGCGGCCCAGTAAACCTGGCTGACCTGGTCTGTAAAAGACCAAGCTGATAATTCGCTTTTAGAAACAGACAAAACAGGAGGTTCTTTTTCCAGGGTGAACACATCCGTAAATACGATTTGACTCCCCTTTATTGTGAAAACATAGCCGTATTTCCTGGCTAATCGAAGCAAAAAAGAAACGTCGGATTGCCTGTTTTGGGTCGTTCTCTCAACGATGACGGGCCGTGTTATTCCGGAGAGAACGAGCCCAGCCCTTTGGGCTATTTCCCCCGCAATTGTTGCAAGGCTGATATTTTCATAAGCCTTGCTTTTCCTTGTCCTCAAGTCGGCGTTTAGCGGAATGGCCAGGCCCTTGATAATGTGCTGATCAGGCGGGCCGCTGGTCTCGAACTGATCAACAAAAAAGGTTCCTGCGGGCACCATTCGACCCGTGTAGCCAAAATCTAATGTGAATTTATCCCCTTTGCCAGGATGCCAAGATGAAAGCCATTTTTCCCCGTATATTTTCAATTGCGCAGTATCTGACTGATCCCCCACACCGTCGGAGTAAGAAATTGAATCTATTTCGCTTGTAATATCTGCGCCCTGATACACTATTTTAAATACTGGTTTCATCTTCTATTTTTTCCAAGGCGGCAACAAAGCGGTGTTGGTCGCTGATGTGGTGATAATTGGTATTATAATATTGATACCCGCCGGGTATGTACTTTGAATTGCCAATCCTGGGTTTGCATCCAATATTGGCCTCCAGTTGTACGGGTCTCCGTATGCTTTTGCCGCGATGGTGTCCAGGCGGTCGCCGTCTACGGTTATGTAATTCGTGTTCATATTGGCTTGCGTGAAATTACTAATTTATCAAGCGGCAATTTGGCCGCTTTTACGCTTGCGTTCGCATCCGACAAGTTTTGTAAAGCGGACACGGTATTTGTAATATCGCCCGATTCGGCGGCATTAGCCAATACTTCAGAAGTATTAGCAACCGATTGTAAGGCGTTCCCTAGGTTGGCCGCAATCGCTTGTAATTCGGCGGCGGCGTCGTATGTCTCCTTTGCCTGCTTAGCCAATTCCCCGGCTTTTTTCGCGGCGGAATTAGTTTTTTGCAAAAGGCTGTTTCTCTCTGTAATGTTGTCACGGGCTTTTATTGCCGCCTCAATCGCCGATAAAGATTCGGCGCTCGCTTGATCCGTTGTTACGCTCACAAGCGCCCCCGTTGTGGTGCCTGTTTGTAACACTCTAACGGGTATGACTTTCAGTGGGTCAGTCGCAAACCCTTTTTCGCTCTGATCGGCCTTGTTTGGGCCGTCTGCATATTCGAGCAAATTAAGCGTAACAAGAGCAGAAACAAGAACGCCCTGAGGTGTTTGGGATTCAACCACATACGAATACTGTTGCACAATTACGTCTCCGCGATTCACCCCGGCTTGCTCATAGGGTACGATTTTCCCAGCTTGAACGTAATTTTGCAGTGTGAAAAGTTGGTTTTCAACGGTGCCAGCTCCAAACGCCGCATGTAAACGAACATCCAGCGACCTATTTACTAGGTTTCGCCCCGTATTATGCAAGGCCGGGGCGCTGCCAAAACGCTTTATTTCAGCCCAATCGGCGGCAACCGTTACGGACTCAGAAAGCGGGCTGTTTACCCCTGCGAAAACAATATCCCCTATTTTCCCGAACATAATAATAATTTAGAATTCAAAGCTCCGCCGCATTTTTTCGGCCTGAATCTTTTTCAACATGGTTTCAAGGTCTGTTTGCGAATCTTTTAGGGCGCCTCTAATTACGGCCTGATCTGCATTACCTTGAATTGTGATTTGGGGGCTATAATTTACGGACATTTGGCCGCCACCACCTGATGAAAGGCCCGAAAAAGGCAAAGGGTTTGCAATTGGGTTAACCAGGGTACGCATTTTATCGGCCACTGGTGCCGGATTTATGGCCCCGGCGATTGTTTCCGCAATCTTAACCCGGTGCAGGGTTTTCAAAGGCCCCTCTTTTGCCGGGGAAAACGGCAACATATTACGTATCTTTTGCACTAGTTTTTGAACCAATACGATAGGTAACATAAAAGTGGCTTTTAGCCCCTGCCAAATGCTCGTGAAAATATTTTTACCCGCCTCGTACATTATTTTTCCTATGCTTTTTATCATGGTTACGGCGGACCAAAATTTTTGCACAACTCCGTTCCAAAGATTTCCAAACCATTTTGTAATACCGCCCCAGTTTTTGTACACAAGGTAAGCCCCGGCGGCCAGCGCGGCAACGCCTGCAATAACAAGCCCAATCGGGTTTGCATACATTACAGCATTTACCACGGCCATCACTTTTGCCACCAACCCCAAGCCCGTTATCAGCGTACCAACAACTAAGGCCCCTTTTGCAATTGTCGCGGTAAGTTTGGGATTTTCACGCGCCCAAGTGGTCATGCTCCGAATAACGGGCGTTACCATTTTCAATAAATCGGTCAAAACGGGGATAAGTCCGGTGCCCGCTTCAATCGCAAAGTTTTGAAGATTCGTTTTTGCCTGGGCTATTCTAAAAGCGGCTGTTTGGGAGCGGTTTTGAAATTCATTCAGGACAGACCCGGAAAATTTTCCAGTATCGGCAACCATTCCCAAATTTTTGTTCAACTCGGTTAGATTGGTTGCCAGGTTCTCTACCTCAATCCCGTATTCGCCAAACGCTTTGAAGAATTCAAAACGGGCGGCCCCTTTCAGTTTTCCGCCTTGCTGAAGCGCGGCAATCACCCCGGCAATGCCGCCGCCTTTTGCCGCAAAAATTTTACCTGCGGCTTTGTCCTGATTTCTTAGGGTTTTCGTAAGGCGCTCGACTATTGTTGCGGCTTCTTCGCCGCTTTTGCCCATGCTGATGTAAGTGGCTCCAATCGCCGCCGCGTTTTCGGCGCTTATTTTCAAGGCCCGTGAAGCGGCCCCGCCCCCGGACGTAAAAAACGTAACAAGCTGATCCCCTTTAGCCGCTGTGTTGTCGGCCAAAAAGTTTACAGCGTTCATCAATTGCTCCGTGCTTTTAGTTGTTGAGTTGAGCACGTTACGGACTTTGATAAAGTTTTCCCCCGCTTGCCCGGCGGTTATATCGAATGCAACGCCCATACGCCCGGCCAGCCTGGCCATTGTGTTGAGCTCTTTTTTTGCCGCACCTCCGGCGGCTAATTCGGCGTAAAGTTTTGCCGCATCCTCCGGGGTGCTGGCAAGGTACGCGGCTGTGTCCTGTATTTGTTGCCCGACCACTTTAAGGCCCTGGCTGCCTTGTCTTAAAGAAAGCTGTTTTGCGACGCCAGATAATGAATCTTCAAATTTTACGGCTTCGTTTAAAGCCAAGCCAAGCGGCGCCAAAATACCAGCGCCTACCGTTGTCGCAATTGTCCCCGTTGAATTAAGTACGTCATTTACACGCTGATTAGCCTTGTCAAAACTGCCCATTGCCCGCCCGGCTTGACCGAACGCGCTTTGAAAAACTCTTGACATTCGGTCGTGAGCTGTCAGTAAAATTGAAAGCGTGCTAATTCGTTGGGACATCGTATTTGATTTAAACCAAAAAGGCCGGGGTTTTTAGGCCCGGCCTTTTGGCCCTGTCAAAACGCCAGAAAAACAGGCGAATTTTTATCAAAAATCGGCTATTCCTTTGGCGGGGTGTGGATTTGTTGCCAGAACTCAAAGGCCGCAACATAAAATTGTTCCGTTTCTGCGTTTGAGTGTTCCAGCAAATCCATGATTGGCCAGGTGAGAAAATGGGATAAAAAAATTAGTTCCTTATCCCCTAAGAAAAAACGCCGGGGTAGTGTTTCATTACCTCTTCGGTGTCCGTGATTGGCCACTCTAAAACATCCTCAACCATGAATTTATGGCCGTTTTCGTCTCGAAGCAAAACGGCCATAAATGCAAAGGTTAGGTATTCTTGGCGCCCCTGTGCAATACGGGAAGCTTCAACAGCATGTTTGTTTTTTACATCCCCCTGGTATCGGAGTACGATTTTACCGGAGGGTAGTTCAAGCTTTTCAAAAGAATCTTGGTTCATATGCGTTTTATTTTGAGGTGGTTAAATCCCTAAATTTCGGCGGTATTGTGTCGCGATGTCTTCTCCGTTCACAAAATAGACCCCGCTAAGAACGTCGAATTCCAGGATTTTAACCCCGGCAATTTCTAAACGGATGTACTGGACTGTGTAGGTGCATTCAGTTTCGCCGCTAACGTCTTGGGCCTTGATGGTGCCAAATGACACATCTTTTGGGCGGCCATTAAGCAACATAGTAAGCGGCGCTTCAGTCATGCCCGCGCTAGTATGTGTTTGCAAGCTGGATCGAATTTGCAAGTTCTGAACCGCGTTCGGGTTCAAAATAAAAGCGTATTCGGAGTAAATGGAATTGAACATTAGTTTGCATTCCATTTTCTCAACACCCATCGGTAGCTCCAGTGTACCCATCATCGCCAAACCAACGTGTTCAACGGTCTTTTGCGTTAGCTTCGGAATTTCAACCTCTTT
>JACCDR011047253.1_pt1 | contig 21165 bp, 17 predicted proteins | sample 7446431 | NCBI WGS metagenome assembly JACCDR01 (sample SAMN15323443, study PRJNA562643) | freshwater metagenome | isolation source: river surface water | place: USA:Blue River Watershed | collected 2017-08-17 | reverse complement strand
TTTTTAAACTCCAAATATTTTTTGAAAAATATTTTTTCGCTCTCTCAATCTCTTTTCTGCTACCCCGTCGTTTGGGAGTGCAAAATTCCTACTTTTTATTCTTCTTTCCAAATAGTTTTGAAAAAAATTTGAAACTTTTTTCCTAATGCACTCGTTATGAAGGATTTAATTATGAAAATTTTAGACATAAAAATACCCTAAAAAGTATCTCTATTATTAAGCTCTTTTTAGGGTATAATTTAATGTAAAATTAATTATATTTTAATTTTATCATTTTTCTAAAAAAGGATACTTATAATCTGTTGGAGAAACAAAAGTTTCTTTGATGGTACGAGGAGAAACCCATCTGAGTAAGTTTAAATAAGACCCAGCTTTGTCGTTTGTTCCCGAAGCCCTTGCTCCTCCAAAGGGTTGTTGCCCTACAACTGCCCCAGTCGGCTTGTCGTTTACGTAGAAGTTTCCGGCAGCATTTTTCAATTTTTGCGTAGCAAGATTAATTGCATATCTGTCCTGAGCAAAAATAGCTCCTGTGAGTGCATAAGGCGAAGTAGTATCGACTAAGGTAAGTACCTCCTCAAAATCGGCATCTTTATATACATATATAGTAAGGACAGGGCCAAAAATCTCTTCGCACATGGTTGTGAACTTAGGATTTTTTGTAAGGATAACCGTTGGCTCGATGAAATAACCCTTCGATTTATCATAGCCGCCGCCTGCGATAATCTCAACGTCGGGACTTTTTTTAGCTAGTTCAATATAATTACTGATTTTATCAAATGATTTTTCATCAATTACGGCATTGACAAAATTAGAAAAATCTTCTACCGAACCGACTGTTATTTCATTCAAGAAAGTTAATACGTACTGCGATGTTTCTTGCCATAGGCTTTCGGGAATATAGGCTCTTGAAGCAGCCGAACATTTTTGTCCCTGAAATTCAAACGCTCCACGCACCAACCCAACAGCCAAGGCTTTGGCATCGGCAGAAGCATGAGCTAATACAAAATCTTTTCCACCTGTTTCGCCAACAATTCGGGGATAGGATTTATATATATGGATATTTTCGCCTATGGTTTTCCAAATATGTTGGAATACTTTAGTACTACCCGTAAAGTGAACGCCTGCAAAGTCGGGATGTTTGAAGACAATATCGCCAGTCTGAGGGCCGTCGGTATAAATCACATTTATTACGCCATCGGGTAAGCCTGCTTCTTTCAGTATTTTCATCAATACATAAGCAGAATAAATTTGTGTTGGTGAAGGTTTCCACACAACCACGTTGCCCATCATAGCGGCAGATACAGGTAAATTACCTGCAATAGCTGTAAAATTGAAAGGCGTGATAGCAAAAACAAAGCCTTCGAGCGGACGGTATTCGAGTCTGTTCCAAACCAAATCGGACGATTCGGGCTGTTGGTCATAAATTTGAGCCACATAATACGCATTGAATTTTAGGAAGTCAATCCACTCGCAAGCGGCATCAATTTCGGCTTGAAAGGCGTTTTTGGATTGCCCCAACATTGTAGCTGCGTTGAGTTCTAAGCGATATTTGGTAGCCGACAAATCGGCAGCTTTGAGAAAAACTGCGATGCGTTGCTCCCAAGGCAAGTTTTCCCAAGCTTCTTTTGCTGCCAAAGAGGCATCTATCGCAGCATTTACGTGCGTTGCATCGCCTTCGTAGTAATATCCAAGAATATGCTGATGCTCATGCGGAGAAGTGAGGGGTAATTTTTTCCCTTCTTTTAGTTCATTTACACCGATATACATTGGTACATCTATACATTGCGATTTCATTTCGGCTAACTTATGTTGCAAAGCTAGTCTTTCTTTTGAGTGAGGAGCATACGCCCAAACTGGTTCGTTTTTGGGTTTGGGGATATGAAAAAATCCAGTAGCCATTGTGATGAAGTTTTAATTGATGCGTAAAGTTACACAGTTGTTTTATTATCACAATACACGCCACAAGAGTTATAAAACTAAGTATGGCAACAAGCGATTAAAAGTATTGGTATCAAAAGATTTGATGTTGAGTAAATCCTGAATCCTTTCAAATTTTCCGTGTGTATTTCTGTAGTTGATGATAGCACGAGCCAAATAAGGTTTGAGGTAAGGATGTTTCAACTCGTCGATAGTACATTCATTCAGATGAATCAGCTTTAACGATGGATGCGGTGCTAGGGTTAGTTGTTTTTTTAGCTCGTTGACTACGGCAGAATCAAGCCCATAAATTTCATATAATTGTTCTAAAGAATGAAAACCGCCGAGCCACTCTCTGTATTTTACGATACGAACAGAACGCTTGCTTCCGATGCCTTTGAGGGTCATGAGGATGGTGGTATCGGCGGTATTGAGGTCGATGACGTGAAAGGTAGGTGTATTTTTTTTTACGGGTTGTTGTAAAGTCTGTTGAGGCAATACTATGAGTGGGCTCAACGCTTGGTACAACGCAGGGGGAAACCCATAAATTCTTTGCAAATCTTCTGGCTTACGAAACACGCCTCCTTTTTGGCGATAGTTATCAATCCGTTGTGCCAGCCAAGCAGGCATTCCGTGTGCTTGTAAGTCGGAGACAGAAGCTTCGTTGGGATTGAAGGGTGTTTTAGTTATTTTTTCTGTAACCCACTCTTTTTTATAAGGTGAAAACTCCGACTTATAGGCATCTTTCTTCCATGTTGGTGTTTTGTCTTCGATAACCAAATGGGCTACAATATCGTTTAATGCCGTTGGATTGTTGCTGATATTGGGTTGAAAACGCATCAACCAAACGCCCATATAACTTGCCACGAGCAATGCCAATGCCGTAATCAACAAGGCAAAACCTTGGATTTCGAGGCGGGAAAAGCCAAAATAGGCTTGTAGATAAAAACGAATTTTCTCTTTCATGATGCTAGGTATAAAATTGACAACCAATTGAAATCTGACACTTTGTACAAATAATATGCTGTTATTTGTACAGATTAAAATAATTTTGCAAGACTTATCCACTTTCAGACGTTCGCTTGTGGATAAAGTCACTGCGTATGCAGGATTTATTTTTAACCAGAAAACTTGATATGATTCTTTACAGTACCAAGCACGAAAGTCCTGATGTGTCGTTAGAAGAAGCCGTGTTTAGAGGCTTGCCTCCCGACAATGGGCTTTATATGCCTTATACCATTCCAAGCTTACCCGCTTCGTTTTTTGAGGATATTCAAAATCTAAGTATTCAAGCAATTGCCTTTGAGGTAAGTAAAGCATTAATAGGCGACGACATCCCTGAGAGCGATTTACGCCAGATTGTTGAAAGAGCCATTACTTTTGAAGCTCCTTTGGTAGCCATAGAGCCACACACCTTTGTATTGGAGCTTTTTCATGGGCCATCTATGGCATTCAAAGATTTTGGTGCTAGGTTTATGGCTTCTTTGATGTCGTATTTTTTACAAAAATCGGCTAAAGAAATTCATATTTTGGTAGCCACTTCGGGCGATACGGGCGGAGCTGTGGCACAAGGATTTTATAATGCCCCAGGCATCAAAGTAACCATTTTGTACCCTACGGGCAAAGTTTCGGATATTCAAGAAAAGCAACTGACAACTTTGGGCGGAAACATTACCGCCTTAGAAGTGGACGGGACGTTTGATGACTGCCAACGCTTAGTTAAATCGGCTTTCTTGGATGCAGAACTTCGCAGTAAATTCAACTTGGCTTCTGCCAATTCGATTAATATTAGTCGATTAATCCCACAGTCGTTTTACTATTTTAGTGCTTATGCACAACTGAAAAAACAGGGCTATAACCAACCTGTTGTCTTTTGTGTGCCAAGTGGTAATTTCGGGAATTTATCGGCTGGATTGATTGCTCAAAAAATGGGCTTGCCTGTGCAAATGTTTATTGCAGCGACCAATATCAACCATATTGTACCTGATTATTTGGCTACAGGAATATATGAGCCAAAGCCTTCGCAAGAAACTATTTCTAATGCGATGGATGTGGGCAATCCTTCTAATTTTATCAGAATGCAATTGCTGGCAGGAGAACAATACGACGAAATTATCAAACACGTGGCTGGTGATTTTAGCGATGATACTGCTACGAGAGCAACCATGAAAGCGGTTTATGATGCAACTGGTTACGTGATGTGTCCGCATACGGCAGTGGCGTACCGAGGCTTGAAGCAATACACGGCTACTTCGCCCGAAACGGTGAACGGCATATTTTTATCGACGGCCCATTATGCGAAGTTTTTGGATGTGGTAGAAGAAACGCTCGAAACAAAGGTGGAAGTTCCGACGCAATTATCAGATTTACTCGCCAAAGAAAAAGTAGCCATTCCGATGAGTAAAGATTTTGCTGATTTTAAAGCGTATTTGTTGCAGTAAATTATTGAGCGATTTGCAAGGTTAAAGACTTAGAACGATAAATATAATGCAGTCATTGCTTGTATAAGTAAGGCAGTATTATTTCGTCGTTATCAGTATTTTCGGTGGGTATAAATCTGTCAGGTTTTAAAACCTGACAGATTTATGGTATTTTATGTACAATCGCAGTATCAGCACAAGCTAACACTGCTCCATTACTCATTCGCTCAACAACTTATGGCTGATTAATACTTGAAAAAAGCGTTTGAGCAAGGTTTTGATAACCATATTTGACGACTTCTCCCAAAATAATAACAGCAGGATTCGACAATTGATGTTGTACGGCAATGGCTTGTAAATCTTCGGCTTTTCCTAATCCCACTTTTTGGTTATCACAAGTACCATGCTGAATAATAGCAACGGGCAAATCGGCTTTGCCCGAAATTTGGCATAAATGGGCCAGTTGAGCCAATTTATTCATTCCCATCAACACAACAATCGTGGCAGAAGATTGCAAAGCCAAGGCAAAGTCTTTTGAAAGACTGCCATCGGTTTTAGTAGCTGTGATTACCCAAAAGCTCTCGCTTACGCCACGGGTTGTAACAGGTATGCCAGCGTATCCTGCTGCGGCAACAGCCGACGAAATACCTGGCACATAACTTGTTTCTAAACCAAATTGTTGAGCATACGCTAATTCTTCCATGCCTCTCCCAAACACAAAAGGGTCGCCACCTTTGAGGCGTACCACGTGCCCATACATATAGGCTTTTTCGATAATCAAAAAATTGATGGCATCTTGCGAATGACTTTCGCCCGGTCTTTTTCCGACATAAATTTGCTCACAAGTAGGCTTACAATAAGCTAATAACTCACTTGCCACAAGGGCATCATACAACACAACATCGGCATTTTGTAAGGCTTTGATAGCTTTAAGCGTAATGAGGTCGGGGTCGCCTGGACCAGCACCTACCACCGTAAGACGGGGCTTAGGCTCTAAAGATTGAAAGGTATTGAAGGTATCCATAGTTGATATATACGGATGGCTATAAAAAAAGCGATAAGCTCTAAGCCTTTTGAAAGCCCAAAGCTTATCGCAGTGAATACTAAGCTATAAAATTATGATAAAACAGCCTGCTCACGGTAAGCTTTGGCAAGTGCTAAGAAAGCCTTTGCTTCGGCAATATAAGCTTGGGCGAATGCCTCAGAAGGTTCTTGCTGATTAATTTGAAGCACCAATTCTTTGAAAGATTTGCCACCCAAAGCGATTTCTCCTGTAGTAACAAAACGCTCGTCGAATTTATCAATAACCGCCATTTGCGTCGAAACATTCACATTTTTATCTAATAGTAAAGCTTTTGCCGAGCTTACAAAGACACTGTAGGCATGATAAATAGCATCTGCTATACGGTTTTCTGCAAAGGCAGTTTCTGTCCACGCAAATTTTTCTTCCGATTCAAACAACAAGGTTGCTACCAAATCTATCATTACGCCTGCACATTCACCAACGCCAATTTCTGTAGCAAACTGCTCAGATGCACCCCAGTCGATGTAATCATCGTTTTTGAGGGTGGTTAAATCAGCGATAGGTTTCAGTAAATTATAAAAATATTTTTCGCCTTGGCGGTCGTAGTAGGCATTAAAATATTCTCCTTCTTGGGCATTTTCTTCGTAGTTGTTAAGCAAAACACGAAGTACTTCTGGCCCACGTTTAGAAGGAACTTTAATCACTTTATCGGCTGCTCTACCAATGCCATCGCCAACTGTACCTCCGCCCAACAAGACTTGCAACGCAGGCAATACACGCTTATCAGCCGATTTCAACGACGAGCCATGAAAGCCAATATGTGCCATGCCGTGCTGCCCACAAGAGTTCATACAACCCGAAATTTTAATTTTAATATCGTTGTTGTAAATCAGTTCTGGAAAATCTTGTGTAATTACTTCTTCGAGTTTAGACGTAATATTGGTACTATCTGAAATAGCCAAGTTACAAGTATCTGTACCCGGGCAAGCCGTAATATTAGCAATAGAATTGGCACCAGGTGCGGCCAATTGGTGTGCTTCCAGTACTTGATATACATAAGGAAGGTTGGCTTCTGGAACAAATTTCAACATCAAACCTTGGTTGATGCTTACACGCACGTCGTCGGCAACATATCCTTGGAGTTGCTCAATCAACGAGCGAGAAACCGTTGAATGGATATTTCCATTCAAAATACGCACAAATACAGCATAGTATCCTGCTTGTTTTTGGGCAAATGTATTGGTTGCCAACCAAACTTTGTAAGCTTCTGTAGCGGGAGCTTCTACCGTGGCAGCAAGCGTTGGAAGGTAATTTGTTATTTCATCAGCACTAAAACCTGTGGTTGTGATGGCTACCGATTGGTTTTTCAACGCTTTTCTTTCGGCATTTACTAAATCGGTGAAAGCTTCAAAGCCAATTTTTTGGATTAAAAACTTCAAACGGGCTTTGTGGCGTGAGTTACGTTCGCCGTGGCGGTCGAATACACGCAAAGCAGCTTCGAGGTAAGGAATGATTTGGTCTTCTTCCAAGAAATCGAACGCTACGTGTGCCAACATCGGCTGTGCCCCCAAGCCACCTCCTACAACAACTTTAAAGCCTTTTTTGCCCTCTACAATTTTAGGAATAAATCCAAAATCGTGCATGTATGCCAAGGCTGTATCTTCGTCGGTATTTGAAAGAGCAATTTTGATTTTACGTCCCATTTCTTGACAAATAGGATTACGTAAAAAATAGCGGAAAATGGCATCGGCATACGGCGTAATGTCGAATGGCTCTTTGGGGTCGATGCCTGCCGTTGTAGAAGCCGTTACGTTTCTTACGGTATTGCCACAGGCTTCTCTGAGCGTAATGTCGTCAAGTTCGAGCTTCGACCACAATTCGGGCGTATGCTCAAGCGATACATAGTGCAACTGCACATCCTGACGGGTCGTCAAGTGCAAATTGCCCGTAGCGTATTCGTCCGATAGGTCGGCAATGCGTTTCCACTGCTTGAAAGTCATTTTGCCATAAGGCAATTTGATACGCACCATTTGTACACCTTGCTGGCGTTGTCCATATACTCCACGGGCAAGACGAAGACTACGGAATTTTTCTTCATGAATTTTTCCTTCTCTGAATAACTGTATTTTACGAGCTAAGTCTATGATGTCTTTCTCAACAAGTGGATTTTCGAGTTCAGTTCTGAAACTTTGCATTGCTAATGGATTTTTTTACAGTGAAAACATACTTACGGTTTGTGATAGTTCCGTAAAAATCATTTTCCCTCTAGTAAAGAGATATAATCTATAAGATTGATAGATTTTACTACAAAACTAAGGAAGAAAATTCGTCTATCAAGGCTTTTTCTAAAAAAAGTTTGATATAAATTTTAAACATTCAAAAAATACAATTAAGTTTGCTGATACGGTCTAGTGTCTGAGTAATAATCAATTATGAAGAAAAGCAATATCTTATAACCATAACATATATAAATTTAAGGTACTATTGCCCACAAAATTGACCTAAAACCCAAAGCCCATGAAAAAAAACATCTTACTAGCTGCTCTCGCTGTAGCTACTTTAACGTCTTGTACCGACACTAAAAAAGTGGCTGAGTATCAAGAACAAGTCCGCCGTCTGGAAAGTCAAATCTTAAAGGAAAGACAAGAAAATGCCGAATTGAGCAGCTTCCGTTTTAGCCTTGAAAGCCAATTCAAGAAAAAAAGCGAAGACTACATGAAGTGCCAAGAAGATAGCAAGGAAACGTTTGAAACCCTTACTATCAAATACAATCGCTTGCTCGATGATTACAACAAAGTACAGGCTTCTTATCGTACTTTGAACGAAACTTACGAATCGAACAAAGAAAATTCAGCTAAAGTTATCGCCGATTTGGAAGAGCGTGTACGCAATACCAAAGTGGCAAAGGTAAGAAAACGCCGCAGATAAGCCGCAAGGCTCACATAATCTGGGCTATTACCTAAGCAAAGTATTTTCTGTATCAAGAGGCATTGAGGCGATGTTGTCGGCAATGCTTCATACCTTTTTGCATATAAATAGCGAGTTGTTGGATGTTTTGTCGAAAAAATAGGATGAAATTCGTAGGCAAGCGTTCGGCAACCCGCTATGTTTGTATTGGCTTGTTGAGAATGCCCCATTCATAACAAAACGTCAAAGGGGCTGTTAATATTTGTTAACGAAAGTTAAAATTGATAGATTTTTTTTTGGAATTTATCGTACAACTACTAATTTTGATTCAACCAATTCGGTCACGCTGCATTTTAATAAAACAACCATTAAAAAGTATATAGGAGATACAATATGATATAAAGCTTTACGTTAACCAAATAGATTTATCAAGATGGAAAGAATCCTTGTTAACGACAGTGAGCTTGTATCACGCTATATTAATGATGGTGACGAACACGCCTTTGAAATCCTTGTCCGCAGATACAAATCAAAGATTTATACTACAATATATTTAATTGTAAAGGACACTTACGTAGCAGAAGATTTGTTACAAGATACTTTCGTCAAGGCTGTCGATGTATTACGCTCGGGCAGATACAACGACGAAGGTAAATTTTTGCCTTGGGTTTTGCGTATTGCACATAACATGGCAATAGATTATTTCCGTCGAGAAAAACGTTATCCTAATATCGTATTCGAGGATGGGAACAATGTATTTAATACGTTAGATTTTGCAGAAGATTCTGTACAAGAAATGCAAATCAAAACCGAAACATACAACCATCTGAGAGATTTAATTAAGCAATTGCCTGATTCGCAACGTGAGGTACTCGTGATGCGTCATTACGAAGATATGAGTTTTCAGGAAATTGCCGATGCTACTGGTGTAAGCATCAATACGGCATTAGGGAGAATGCGTTATGCGTTGATAAATCTACGCAAAATGATGAGCAAACATTCCCCAAGCTATGATACAAACCTTTACGCAGAATGACGTAATCAGATACGTCTATGAAGAGACCACATCAGAAGAAAATCTTTTGATTCAAGATGCCTTGATGCACGACGCAGCAATGCTAGAGTTTTATTTAGATTTAGTCGAAGTGAAACTCAGCTTAGACAATAGTTATCGTGAACCTTCGGCAAAAACAATAGATTCTATCTTGTCGTATTCTCGCAGTAAAGCCACGCATATTGCATGAAACCCTTTGTTTTATGATTGAGCATCATAAAACAAAGGGTTTGGTGTTATATGGGCATTCGATGTGCAAGCATCGACGGTGCTTTTTATTGCCAAGCTTCAACAACAATCATGTTTATACGGCTATTCTTTGGCTTGATGCAAAACCAATGGCATAATGTTTCGGTTTTTTATGTATTTTTGACCAACTCATTATTCTATTTTTATGCTAAAGAAAGAGCGGTATCAATTATTGATTGATTACTTTACGCAAAATTTTCCTGTTGCCGAAACAGAATTGCACTACAGCAATCCTTTTGAATTGCTGGTGGCAGTGGTGTTGTCTGCCCAATGTACCGACAAGCGTGTAAACATGGTTACGCCTGCCTTGTTTGAGCGTTTCCCTACGCCCGAATCTTTGGCTCATGCCGCACTAGAAGAGGTTTTTCATTACATCCGCTCCATATCCTATCCGAACAACAAAGCCAAGCACTTGATTGGCTTAGGGCAAAAACTCGTGCGTGATTTTAACAGCGAAATACCCAATACTATTGAAGATTTACAAAAATTGCCTGGCGTAGGCCGAAAGACGGCTAATGTGGTGGTTTCAGTTATTTATAACCAGCCAGCAATGGCTGTCGATACCCACGTTTTTAGGGTTTCGCATCGTTTAGGACTGGTGTCGCCCAAGGCTACTACGCCCTTGGCGGTAGAAAAAGAATTGGTAAAATTTATTCCAGAAAACCTTATTGGAGTAGCCCATCATTGGCTGATTTTACACGGGCGTTATGTATGTATCGCTCGTTCGCCGAAGTGCCAAGACTGTAACCTTACGCATTTGTGTAAATATTTTAGCAAGCCTCCTCATCTCCGAAAAGATAGTCCTAAGTTATAAGCCTGTTTTTGATAAGCTGACAAAAAAGGGGTGTTGTGTACATACACAACGCCCCTTTTCTATGGCTCAACAACACTTATTTCATATAATAATCCGATTCAATTACCTTGGTTACGCCTTCTTTGGTGATGGTATAATTAAATCCTTTTTGGATGGCATAAGCACCGTGTTCGCCTTTTTTATTGATGGCCAAATAGCCGATTTGGAAGGTTTTGTAGTCGTAGCGTTTCACGATACGCATGATGGCTTCTTCACAGGCTTGCTGTGGTGTACGTCCGTTACGCATCAATTCTACGATAAGGAACGACCCCAATGTTTTGAGTACAAATTCCCCTAAACCCGTTGCACACGCTCCTCCTACTTCGTCGTCACAAAAGACGGCTGCCCCAATTACAGGCGAATCGCCTACCCTACCGTGCATTTTGAAAGCCAAACCACTGGTTGTACAAGCCCCAGATACTTCGCCTTTTGTACCCAATGCCAATACGCCAATCGTATCGTGCCTTTCGATATTGATTTTGGGTTCGTACTTCGATTCTTTTTTCCAGTCGAGCCAAGCTTTTTTGGCTGTTTCGGTGAGGAGATTTTCTTTTTTAAATCCCTGCGAAAGGGCAAATTCTAAAGCTCCTTCGCCCGAAAGCATCACGTGTGGTGTTTTTTCCATTACGGCTCTTGCCACAGAAATAGGGTGCATGATGTGTTCGAGGAAAGTTACAGAACCCGCATTGCCTTTTTCGTCCATGATGCAGGCATCTAATGTTACGTGTCCGTCACGGTCTGGAAAACCACCATAACCAACGGAGGTATCGTTAGGGTCGGCTTCGGGTACACGAGCGCCAGCTTCGACGGCATCTAGGGCTCGGCCTGTTTTTTGTAAGGATGCCCAAGCAGCCTCATTGGCTTTTTCGTTTTTCCAAGTGGAAATAACCACAGGAAAACTAGCAGCATTGGTTGGGTTGTTGGCTAAAATAGCATTTTGTGACAATGCTGCCAATCCTGTAAGTGCTGATGTTTGTTTGATAAAGTTTCTTCTTTTCATGATAAATTCTGTGAATAAGCAAATCATTATTACTCGAAAATAGCAACCATCGCTTGAATTTTTTGTACATCGGCGTACATAATTTCGTATTCAGGAACAGCAGGTAAGCCTCCCATAGCAATTCCTTCTTGGCGGAATTGCATCACAGAATCACGGCTCGATTTTGCGGTAAAATGTAAAGCATCAGGCTGCAATGTCGCAAATTTTGAAGCATTACGGGTATTCACACCACTGCCAATCATAATTTCGATACGCCCTTTGGCTTGGCTAATTATTTGTTGTAGCTTGTCGAAGCCTTCTTCGGCTGTATTTTTTTGTCCAGACGTAAGCACCCGATGACAGCCTGCTTCAATCACCGCTTCGAGTGCTTCGGCGTAGTTGGGAGTCATATCAATGGCTCTATGAAAGGTTACTTGCATGGGGTGGGCTAGTTGTACCAAGGCGGCGGTTTGTTCGATGTTTACCCGGCCATCGGGGTGCAACATACCCAGCACAATGCCATCGGCGTTGAGTTTTTTTGCCATAGCGATGTCGGCACGCATCACGGCTAGTTCTGATTCACTGTAGCAAAAATCACCTCCACGAGGACGAATCATCACCGATACGGCCAATCCCGTTTGTTCTTTTACCGCCTGTATCAGCCCAGCCGAAGGCGTAGTGCCACCTTCATAAGGTGAGGCACAAAGCTCTACTCGATTAGCACCTGCTGCTGCTGCTGCCAAGCACGATTCGAGCGAGTATGCACAAATTTCTAAAATCATAGTTGATGAAAATGAGATAGTATTGTTCTGAAAAACGAATATAATAAAAAAATTTAAAAAATATAGAAGAAGATTTCTTGCTTAATAGCTGTGACTTTTGGGAAAGAGGTTCGTCATAAATGAAAGAAAAATAGAAAAGATAGTTTTCGATTTAAAAAAAAACATAAAATATATACTTTTTTATAGAAAATTTAGTTAATTACGCAAGAGAAAAAATTGAAAGAATAGTATGGTAATTTCAAAAATCTTGTACTTTTGCAATCCTATTCAAAAATGACAATATCAAAGAAAAAACAGCCTCTAAGACAGTATTTAATTAGCTTTATTTCAAGATATTGTATCAACTTAAATCATAAACAGTAACCAAATTTAGAGACAAAATATGTACTGGACACTCGAACTAGCGTCTTATTTAGAAGATGCCCCTTGGCCTGCAACAAAAGATGAGTTAATTGATTACGCTATTCGTACAGGCTCGCCTTTGGAGGTGGTTGAAAATTTGCAAGAACTCGAAGATGACGGTCAGCCTTATGAAAGCATCGAAGAAATTTGGCCAGATTATCCAACCAAAGACGATTTCTTCTTCAACGAAGACGAATACTAAGCAACAAACATCTGTCCCTAAAAAGTGTGTTTTAGCCTTTTTAGGGACGCTTTTAACTAGCAATTCTACACGCTATTCTACCCTATCAACCCATGAAAAATCGCTGTTTTCTTGGATGCGTATGGCTTTGTATAAAGCTTACTGTCGTTTCGGGCTTGGCCCAACAACTCCCTTCTGTCGAACAAATCGCCATTGATTCTTTTTTACAAAAAGCCCAACAACAACATTGGTCTGTTACGCAACTGGAGTATCTGGCTCGCTTACAAGGGTTTTCGACTACCGATATTTTAACGATGCGGACAACCATTGCCGAAAAATATCCGCAGTTGGCACAGCCTGTTATCGTCGAAAATACCCGCAAATCAACTCCCACGGCTATTGTTGCAAAGCCCGATAGCTCGGCTGCTTCGTCCCTTATTTTTGGAGCAAATTTCTTTCGACAAGGAAATATTTCTTTTGAACCCAACCTGCGTTTACCTACGCCAACCAATTACCAATTAGGCCCCGACGACGAACTTTTGGTAGATATATTCGGGCAGGCACTTGATCATTATACCCTGAAAGTAAGTCCAGAAGGAACGGTAAAAATGCTGAATTTGAGTCCAATTTATGTCAATGGATTAAGTGTTGCACAAGCTTCTTCTTTGATTATCAATCGGTTGAGGCAATTGTACCAAGGACTTAATTTGCCCAAAAGTGGTGTTTCGGCACAAATTACCTTGGGGAATGTTCGGAGTATAAGCGTAACGCTGACGGGCGAAGTACAACACCCAGGGCATTATACACTATCGTCGTTGGCAAGCGTGTTGCACGCTTTGTACGCCTCGGGTGGTCCATCAGATAAAGGTTCTTTTAGGGCTATCGAGCTTATTCGGCAAGGGAAACGCTTGGCGGTATTAGATATATATGATTTTTTGTTGAAAGCTATGATAAGCAATAATTTGCTTTTACAAGACCAAGACATCATTCGGATACCCGATGCCATGCCTCAAATACAGTTGGTTGGTGCCGTCAAAAGACCGATGATATTTGAAGTAAAACCTACCGAAACCCTTCGAGATGTGCTATATTTTGCAGGCGGATTTACAGCAAAAGCTTATACCAAAAGTATTCAATTACTCAGAAATACCTCTAGCGAGCGGCATTTGTACAATGTGTTGTTACAGCAAATACCTGATTGGCCTTTGCAGGCTGGCGACCAATACCACGTTGGGAGTATCCTCGAAAGGATAGATAATCATGTAAAAATAACAGGAAGTGTTTATCGTCCAGCCGTTTATGCCATTGATACCAATAATTTTACTTTACGAAAACTCATTGCCCAAGCCGAAGGCTTGCGGCCAGAAGCTTTTGTGGCGAGGGCTATGTTGAAAAGAAAAAACCAGGAAGGAATGAAAGAATGGATTGGCTTTAACCTTCAAGCGATTTTGCAACAAACCGATGCCGATATACCATTACAAAATGAAGACGAAATACATATTTTTGCCAAAACAGACCTACAGGCTACTCCAACCCTTAGTATAGAAGGAGAGGTAAACCGCCCGAACCATTATCCTTTTCATTCGGGCATGGGCGTTGCCGATGCCATTTTACTAGCAGGGGGCTTTACTGACCAAGCCAGTACGCAACTCGAAGTAGCGAGGCGTATCAAATCAGAAAATATAAGCGACAGTACTACGCAAGTATTGTTATATACGATACATTTCGACAAAACAACATGGCAAGCGTATCCGTCTTTTCCTTTACACCCATTCGATAGAATTATTGTGAGGAAATTGCCCCGTTACCAAATACAAAAAACGGTATTTATTAGTGGAGAAATTTGGTTTACAGGAAGTTATACTTTACTTGAGCAACACGAATGTATTTCAGATTTAATCCGAAAAGCAGGAGGCATTAAGCCCGAAGCTTACCTCGAAGGGGCAATTCTCGAACGAGCTGGGCAGTCGGTTGCCATTGATTTGCCGTTTATTCTCAAGCATCCACATTCGTCGCAAGACCTATTACTGATTCATGGCGATACATTACAGATTCCTCAAAAACTCGAAACAGTCAAGCTTTCGGGAGCTGTTTGGAATCCTGTAATGTTGAGTTTTCGTCAAGGGCAATCACTCAAAAGCTATTTGGCACAAGCTGGCGGCCTTACAGCCGATGCCGATACCAAACGCATTTATATCAAGTATGCCAATGGTTTTGCCGATAAAACGAGGCGTTGGCTCTTTTTTCGCAATTATCCAACCGTGATGCCCGCCTCCGAAATTGTTGTTCCGCATAAAGCAAAACCGATACACCCACCCTTATCTTCTAGTGAGAGGGTCGCTTTAGTAACAGGCGTTGGGTCGTTGGTTTACCTGCTTGTAAGTATTATGAATGTATTGAAATAAACCATTTTAACAACAAATCCATGCTTTCTCGTCATCCTATCAAACCTCTTATACGGCTTGAAACGCATCAAGTCTGGAAAGCCATGTATCTCTACCGTTGGAAAGTATTGTTGTGGGGAATTTTAGGAAGTTTGGTAGGGCTGTGTTATGGCTTGTATTTACCTAATTTATATACTTCGGAAGTGAAAATTTTACCCGAATTAAATGCCGACGAAATGGGCGAATTTGGCAAATACCGCACACTTGCCAGCCTTACAGGGATAGATTTGAGCCAACTGAACTCAACCGAAGCCGTCAGACCCGACCTTTATCCGCATATTTTACAAAGTACGCCGTTTTTACTGGCAGTACTTCATTTACCTGTGCATTCGCAATCCTATAGCCTAGAGCAGTACCTTACCCAGCGAAAAACGGAACAAATTGGCTATAAAATTAGTCAAGTATTTCGAGGCTTGATTGTTCCTAAAAGAGCCATCAAACACCAAAATCTTTTACAGCTTACACCGAATCAATATGATGGAATTCTTTTTTTACAAGAAAAAATGGAAGTATCCATGGATAAAAAAACTGGAATTATCCATATTGCCATCACCATGCCCGACCCAGAAATTGCGGCTCAGTTGGTCGAATTTGCCCAACAATATCTTACCCAATACGTTACGCAGTACCGCATTGATAAAAGTTTAAGAGATAAACAGTTTTTAGAAAAACAACAGAAAGAAGCTTATCGACGCTATACCAAAGCCTTGTATCAGTATGCCGATTTTTGGGACAAACATCAAGCCTTGTTTTTATGGAAAAACAAAAATCAGGGTAAAAAACTCCAGCAAGAAGCCGAATTGGCTTATGCTCTTTACACCGAACTAAGCAAGCAATTGGAAGAAGCAAGGCTTAAAGTACATCATCAAACGCCTGTTTTTAAGGTACTTGAGCCAGCACAAGTTCCTTTGCAAAAGAGTAGCCCACAGCGTTTGCTTTGGGTATGGTCTTGTTTGTTTTTAGGCTTATTATGGGGTTTATTATACAGTTTTATCAAAGGATTACAATGGTCATTTTTAGGAAAGTTATGATAAAAACTCCTCTCGTAAGCGTTATTTGTACTTGCTATAATCAGGCGATGTATATAGATAAGGCACTAGATTCGGTGATGTCGCAAACCTATCCTTCGATAGAATTAATCGTGATAGACGATGCCAGCACCGACCAAAGTGCTGCTCAGATTCGGATGTGGCAAAAGGCTCATCCAGCAGTGATTTGTATTTTTCATACACAAAACCAAGGAATTTGTGCCAGTTTTAATGAAGGACTTCGCCTATCAAAAGGTGCTTATATCATTGACTTTTCGGGCGACGACCTCATGCTACCCGAACGCATCGCTACGCAAGTTGCTTTTTTTCAGCAAGCACCTATTTCTGTGGGCATTGTATATAGTAATATTTTATGGATAAATGCCCAAGGGAAAGCATTATATCCTTTATACCGCCAGTCGCCAATAGTTCCATACAAAACTACTTTTGAATTACTTTTGGCAAAATCCTTTATTGCTTCCCCCTCGATGATGACCAAACGCCTTGTTTACGAAACATTAGGAGGCTACAACGAAGCACTGGCGTATGAAGACCTCGATTTTTGGTTTCGTTCGGCACGGCAATGGGAATATGGCTACCAACCAAGCATCTTAACACTCGTTAGAAAGAGTGCCGCAAGCTTTTCAATGCGTTTCAATCAGGTAGAAAATTCTTTATTGCTGACGGCTTATGAGGTTTGTAAGCAAACAATAGCCAAGGGGCTTTTTCCCGATGAACAAAAGGCTTTGAATCAACGCATTGAACGGTATGTGTATAGAGCTTTTTTTACACATCATTTTGAATTAGTACAACAGTTAACAGCATTGTTGCTGCCTCCCAAAAAATATAGCATTCAAGTCGTGACTTTTTTGGCAACGTGTCGTCTTAAAACAAACTGTTTGTTTAGGCTGTATCATAAGCTACACACACAGATTGAATACATCTATCAAAAATTATATCTATGGAAAATTTTATCGCACAACACACCTTCCTCGTAACAGGCGGTGCGGGTTTTATCGGTTCACATCTGGTAGATTTTTTACTAAAACATCAAGCAAAAAAAGTAGTCGTACTCGACGACCTTTCTACAGGTTCTTTAGATAACCTTGCAGAAGCTATGCAGTCGCCTCATTTCTCCTTGATAAAAGGCGATATTTGTTCGTATGAAACGTGTTTAGCTGCTTGTCAAGGAATAGACTTTGTGCTACATCAAGCTGCCTTGGGAGCTGTTGCCCGCTCGATTCAAGACCCTTTTCGGACACACGAAGTAAATGTACAAGGGTTTATGAATATGCTGAAAGCCGTCAAAAGCCTTTCTATCAAAAAAATGGTATATGCCTCCTCTTCTTCGGTTTATGGTAATACACAGGTATTTCCACAGCAAGAAGATAAGCTTGGGCAATTGCTTTCGCCTTATGCTTGTACCAAGTACATCAACGAAATATATGCTCAAATCTTTTTTCAAACCTACCGAACCAATTGTATTGGCTTACGCTATTTTAATGTGTTTGGCCCTAGGCAAAACCCCAACGGGATGTATGCGGCTGTTATTCCTCGATTTATTAAAGCATTATTGCAAGAAGAACAAGCACAAATATATGGTTCGGGCGAGCAATCCAGAGATTTTACCTATATCGACAATGTTGTACATGCCAATATGTTGGCATTGATGCAACCGACGGAGAGCCTACAAACGAGGGTTTTCAACATAGCCTGTGGCGAAAATTTATCGTTAAATAACCTTTGGACTTGCTTAAATCAACTTCAGGGTACAAGCTTATTGCCACAGTATTGTACTGAAAGACAAGGCGATATTCGGCAAAGTTGGGCATCTATTGCTTTAGCTGAAAAGCATTTAGGTTATGTCCCACAAGTCTATAGCCGTGCAGGTTTAGCTCGAACATTGGCTTGGCATAAAACACAAATGCTCACACCAACCGTTTCTTTCTGATGCGTTATCTGTTTTACATTTTATGCGTAGTCGGGACGGGCTATTACTTAATTCAAAAGCGTTCGTTTGATTTCTTTACCCTCGCTTTCGTCAGTGCTATGATTTACTTTTCGCCAGGTTTTTCAGGATTGGTACTCAATCCTTACGATACCGACCAAACCATGCCATTGTACGACTTATGCTATACGGTGTATTGTTTGGTATTGGCGAGCAACATTGCAGGGGCTTATTGCTACGACCATTACATAGAAATATATAATTGGGGAAGGCGAGAAAAACCAACATCGAGCTATTACTGTTTGGTAGCTTTTGTCATCGCTTTAGTAGGAATTGGGATGTCGTTGTTGAAACATGGCGATTGGTATTGGCACCGGAACGAAATCAGCAAGGGCGATTTGCAAGCTATGCTCAATGCCGAGGCCGACCGCTGGAGCGTCTGCTGGGAAATGGGTGCATTGCTGTTGGCGATAACGGCATTTATCGAAAGAAAGCTTTGGTATAGTTGTCTAGCTTGGGGCTTATTGGGACTAGACCTTTGGTTGGGGGGCAATCGCTCTACGGCTGTGTTTGCACTGATTGCCATGTTTTGTGTACGTTTGGGCAATACTCCTCGCCAGTTAGGTAGGTATTTTTTTTCGAGAAAATATTATTGGAAAATCCTTTTAATGACTTGTGTGGGCTTTTTGTTCTTTGTATCTAAATTATTGTTACCCTTGTTGCAGGCAAATCGAATGGATTTGTTTGAAGAAATATATCCCTCGTGGAACGATATACTCTTTCATACATTTGTCACAGGAGAGCCCGCAGGCATACAGGCTAATTTATCAGAAACGTTACGCCAAAATATCTCAACAGACGTGTATCATCCTATTGATGTAGCCGCCCAACTGAGCATAGGCGGCGACTGGCTAGGCATGGATTCTAAGAGTAATTATTTAGACCAGCAAGACCTCTTTCCTGATTTGCCTTATGGCATAGCCTATAATATTTGGGGCGATGTATGGGCAAGTGTTGGCTGGGCTGGATTAGTAGGTTTTGTATGGCTGTATCATTTGGTGATAGCCTTGGGTTGTGTGCTTTTGCGTTGTACACAAGGCTTTGGCTTAGGCGTTACGGCTGTTTTTTTTAGTATATGGGCGTTCTACATTCATCGTAATAATTTGTTGTTTCAACTTTATTTACAAAAAAGAGTGTTATTATTTGCCTTTGCCATTTGGGCAATCGCTTATTGTATCAGGCTTGGGTACAATGTTATCGAAATAAAATAGTGCATGATTATATGTTTTACACCTAATAATTAAATCATCATGTGTGGGCTAACAGGTTTTATCGACTTTAGTTATCAATCGCATCGGGTAATGCTAGAGCAAATGACACAGACGCTTTGGCATAGAGGACCTGACGGAGAAGGGCTATTTTTTAAACAATCAGAACATTATCAAATTGGTTTGGGGCATAGACGTTTGGCTATTCTGGATTTATCGGAGTTGGGCAAACAGCCTTATCATTTTGGCGATTGGACGCTGGTGTATAATGGTGAAATCTATAATTTTCAAGAAATAAAAATTAGTTTACAACAGTCAGGATACAGGTTTGAGTCGAACGGTGATACCGAAGTATTTATCAAAGCATTTGATTGCTGGGGCGTAAATGCCCTATCGAAATTTATTGGCATGTTTGCCTTTGCCTTGTACAATCAGCGTACTCATCAACTGTATTTAGGAAGAGATAGAGCCGCAACCAAACCATTATATTATTATTACAAGCACCAAGTATTGCTGTTTGGTTCAGAGCTAAAAGCTCTTATGGCTCATCCTGCCTTTGTAAAACAGCTTGATAAGGACGGCGTAGCTGCATTTTTTCGATATGGCTATATCCCTGAACCCTTGAGTATTTTTCAAGATGTTCGTAAAGTTTCTCTCGGAAAAGTTGTAGCTGTAGATTGTATAAAAGGAACAATAACCGAACTAACCTATTGGGATAAATTTCAACAACGTGATTGCCAAACAATTGATGTACAGACAGAAACACAAGTATTACAACATATCGAAGAACTCTTGCAAAGTGCTTGTCGGTATCGGATGGTTGCCGATGTACCAGTGGGGATTTTTCTGAGCGGAGGATACGATAGCACTTGGGTTGCTTATCAGGTAGCCAAAAGTGGTTTTCCTTTGACCAAAACATTTACCCTAAGTTTCGACGAGCCGAACTATGATGAGTCTGCTTTTGCCAGCCGTATGGCTCGTCGGCTCGATTTGCCACATTATACCTATACTTGTACTTTGTCTGATGCCTTGGCCATTGTTCCTCAGCTTCCGCTGATTTATGACGAGCCATTTGGCGACAGCTCGGCTGTTCCTTGTGTACTGCTCAGTCAATGGGCAAGCAAACACGTGAAAGTGGTTTTATCAGCCGATGGTGGCGACGAGTTGTTTGGAGGATATACCCGTTATTTAAAAGCCTGTGACACACAACAATACTTACAAAAAATCCCTACTGCTCTAAGAACAGGAATTGTAGATAAAATAGTAGGAAAACGCCTTTATCCTAAAGCCCAAAAACTAATCGCTTGTTTAGCTTCTGATATGCAATTGCTGAGTTTGATGCAGATTCAAAGTCGATACGAGCATCATATTGTAGCACAAGAATCAGCGACAATGCTTGATAACACATGGCTTGTTGCTCAAGACCCCATCAATGCCATGCTGGCATGGGATTACCAACATTATTTATCCAATGATATTATGGTAAAAGTAGATAGGGCTTGTATGTATGCAGGTATCGAAGCCCGTGAGCCATTATTAGACCATCGTTTAGTAGAGTTTTTGGCAGGTATTCAAGGAAAAGATAAAATACAAGGCGGTGAAACAAAGGCTCTTTTCAAAAAAATTGTCCACAAGCATTTGCCTGCCACAATGATGAATAGACCTAAAAAAGGATTTAGCATTCCGTTAGCAAGATGGTTACAAGATAA
>JACCDR010459078.1_pt1 | contig 21166 bp, 21 predicted proteins | sample 7446431 | NCBI WGS metagenome assembly JACCDR01 (sample SAMN15323443, study PRJNA562643) | freshwater metagenome | isolation source: river surface water | place: USA:Blue River Watershed | collected 2017-08-17 | reverse complement strand
GGGGTGGATGGCGTGAGCGCGTTTGACGCCGACCGCGTGGCCACCCAAGTGTTGGGTGACAGCATCTACATCAACCCCATGGTGTTGGGCTATGCCTGGCAAAAAGGTTGGGTGCCTTTGGGTTACGAAGCCCTCATGCGAGCCATGGAACTCAACGACATGGCTGTGGCGCAAAACAAGACCGCCTTTGAATGGGGCCGTCACTGCGCGGTGCATTGGGATGCTGTGCAAGCTTTGTTGGCCCCTGCGCAAGTGGTGCAGTTTCACAAGCCCGAGGGGCTGGAGGCCCTCATCGACAAACGCGTCGCGTTCCTCACTGCTTACCAAAGCGCGTCTTACGCCAAGCGTTACCGTGCGTTGGTGCAGCAAGTGCAAGTCGCGGAAGCGGCGTTGAATAAAACCACACTCACCGAGGCGGTGGCTAAAAACTTGTTCAAGCTGATGGCCTACAAAGACGAGTACGAAGTGGCGCGCTTGCATACCGACAAAACTTTCTTGCAAAAGATCGAAGGCATGTTTGAAGGCGACTACAAGCTCAACTACCACTTGGCTCCGCCACTCATTGCCAAGACCAATGCCAAAGGCGAGTTGCAAAAGCAAAAATTTGGCCCTGCCATGCTCACCGGTTTCAAAGTGCTCAAGCATTTCAAGTGGCTCAGGGGGACGGCCTTGGATGTGTTTGGTTACACGCAGGAGCGTCGCACCGAGCGCGCGCTGATTGCTCAGTACCGCAGCAGTGTGGAGGTGATGTTGAACCAGCTCACGGCCAACAACCACGCTTTGGCTGTTGAGATGGCACGAATTCCTGAGCAAATCAAAGGCTTTGGACACGTGAAAGCCCGCCATCTAGCGGCGGCGCGACAGAAGTGGGATGCCTTGAAAGCGCAGTGGTCTGCCCCCAATTGAAACGAGGCCGGCCGCATACAATCCGCGGTTGGTCTGTTGGGGCGTTTTTGCACCCAGCAGCAGTCCCTCAAATTGGAGTTTGACCGTGTTGATTTCTTCTGCTTTTGCCCAAACCGCACCTGCCGCTGCTGCAGGCGGTGACCTCATGACTTCTTTGCAAGGCATGTTGCCCTTGGTGTTGATGTTTGTGGTTTTGTATTTCGTGATGATTCGCCCACAAATGAAACGTCAAAAAGAACACAAAGCCATGATCGACGCACTCGCCAAAGGCGACGAAATTGCCACAGCCGGTGGCTTGCTCGGCAAGGTGACCAAGTTGGCGGATGCCACCGTCTCTATCGAAATCGCTGCGGGCGTGGAAGTGCAATTGCAACGCCAAGCCGTGGTGCAAGTGTTGCCTAAAGGCACTCTGTAATTAGCCACTAGACGACGAAGCGATCATGAACCGTTACCCCCTTTGGAAGTACGCGATCATCGTGATCGCTTTGGTTGTCGGCAGCCTCTACACGCTGCCTAACTTTTTTGGCGAAGCGCCTGCGGTGCAGGTGTCGGCTGCCAAGTCATCGGTCAAGGTGGACTTGGCTGTGCAAGAGCGTGTGCAAGCGGCTCTGACGGCAGCCAACCTCACGCCCGACGTGGTGACCTTGGATGGCGCCTCACTCAAAGTGCGCTTTGACAGCACCGACCAACAGCTCAAAGCCAAGGACGCCATCCAGCAAGCCTTGGTGCCTGATGCCAACGATGCCTCGTATGTCGTTGCGCTTAATTTATTGGCCCGTTCACCCGCGTGGCTCACCTCGCTCAATGCGGCCCCCATGTATTTGGGTTTGGACTTGCGTGGCGGCGTGCACTTCATGTTGCAAGTGGACATGCCTGCGGCGTTGACCAAAAAAGCTGAATCGCTGGCCGGCGACATCCGCACAGGTCTGCGTGAAAAGAACGTGCGTCACAGCGGCATCAGCCGCAATGCACAAACCATCGAGATCCGTTTCCGTGACATGGAAACCCTCGAAGCCGCGCAGCGCGTGATTCAAGATCAGTTCTTGGATTTGCAAACTACCAGCGGCCCCGATGGCTCTGACTTCAAACTCACTGCGGTCATCAACCCAGTGGCGGCCAAGCGCGTGCAAGAGCAAGCCATTAAGCAAAACATCACCACTTTGCACAACCGTATCAACGAGTTGGGTGTGGCCGAACCTGTGATTCAACAGCAAGGCACCGACCGTATCGTGGTGCAGTTGCCAGGTGTGCAAGACACGGCCAAGGCCAAAGACATTTTGGGCCGCACGGCCACGCTGGAAATTCGCATGGTGGACGACAGCGCCGAAGCACGCAGTGCAGAGTTTGGCAACGGCCCTGTACCGTTTGGCACCGAGCGTTTCATGGACCGCAACGGCCAAGCGGTGATTGTGAAAAAGCAAGTCATCTTGACGGGTGAAAACCTCACCGATGCGCAGCCCGGCTTTGACACCCAAAACCAAGAAGCTGCGGTTCACCTGACGCTCGACGCCAAAGGCGCACGCATCTTCAAAGACGTGACGCGTGAAAGCGTGGGCAAGCGCATGGCGATTTTGCTGTTTGAAAAAGGCAAGGGCGAAGTCGTCACCGCGCCTGTGATTCGCAGCGAAATCGGCGGTGGTCGCGTGCAAATTTCGGGACGCATGAGCACCGTGGAAGCCAATGACACGGCCTTGTTGTTGCGTGCGGGTTCACTCGCCGCACCGATGGAAATCATTGAAGAACGCACCATTGGCCCTAGCCTCGGCGCTGAAAACATTGCCAAAGGTTTTGACTCCGTCACGTGGGGCTTTGTGGCCGTGACCGCTTTCATGTGTGTGTATTACATGTTGTTTGGCGTGTTCTCCAGCGTGGCTTTGGCGGTGAACTTGTTGCTCTTGGTCGCGGTGCTGTCCATGTTGCAAGCCACGCTTACCTTGCCCGGCATGGCTGCGATGGCCTTGGTGTTGGGTATGGCGATTGACGCCAACGTGTTGATCAACGAGCGCGTGCGCGAAGAGTTGCGCAATGGTGCGTCACCACAGTCCGCCATTCACGCCGGTTACGACCGCGCATGGGCCACCATCCTTGACTCCAACGTCACCACCTTGATTGCGGGCTTGGCCTTGTTGGCCTTTGGCTCTGGCCCTGTGCGTGGTTTTGCTGTGGTGCACTGCTTGGGCATTTTGACCAGCATGTTCTCTGCAGTGTTCTTCTCGCGTGGCTTGGTCAACGTTTGGTATGGCCGCAAGAAGAAATTGCAAAGCGTGTCGATTGGCACCGTGTGGCGCGCTTAAAAGGAAGACATCGTGGAATTTTTTAAGATTAAAAAAGACATCCCGTTCATGAAGCATGCGGTGGCGTTCAACGCCATCTCGTTCATCACGTTTGTGGCGGCCGTGTTCTTCTTGTTCAGCCGTGGCTTGCACTTGTCGGTCGAGTTCACCGGCGGCACGCTGATGGAAGTCAGCTACAGCCAGCCCGCCGACTTGAACGTGGTGCGCACCCAAATCGCGCAACTCGGTTTGAACGATGTGCAAGTGCAAAACTTTGGCACGGCGCGCGATGTGATGATTCGCATGCCTGCGGTCAAAGGCCAAAGTTCAGCCCAGCAAAGCGAACAAGTGTTGAGTGCACTCAAGGCCACTGACGCCACCGTGCAACTGCGCCGCACCGAGTTTGTGGGCCCACAAGTGGGCGACGAGTTGGCGGCCGACGGCCTCAAGGCCTTGGCCTTTGTGGTGGTGGGCATCATGATTTATTTGGCCATGCGCTTTGAGTGGAAGTTTGCGGTGGCCGCCATCATTGCGAACTTGCATGACGTGGTCATCATCTTGGGCTTTTTCGCGTTCTTCCAGTGGGAGTTCTCACTGCCTGTGTTGGCAGCTGTGTTGGCAGTGCTGGGTTACTCCGTGAACGAATCGGTGGTGATCTTTGACCGTATTCGCGAAAACTTCCGTCGCTATCGCAAGATGGACACGGTCGAAATCATCGACAACGCCATCACGTCCACCATCAGTCGCACCATCATCACCCACGGTTGTACGCAACTCATGGTGTTGAGCATGTTGTTGTTTGGCGGTGCCTCCTTGCACTACTTTGCGCTGGCGCTGACCATTGGTATTTGCTTTGGTATTTACTCATCCGTGTTCGTGGCAGCCGCCATTGCCATGTGGTTGGGCATCCGCCGTGAAGACTTGATCAAGCACCACGCCAACAAGGCTGCGCATGATCCTGAGGATGAAAACTCAGGGGCGATGGTTTAAGCCACTCGCTGTAAAAAAGAAAAGCCGGTTTGCGAACCGGCTTTTTTGTGTCTGCGTGTTTTGTAGTTGGCTCAGTGTGCCACTCGATCTGCGTCGTCGCACAGCTCGTCCAACACGAGGGCGTCAGGCTCTAAGCCAATGCTCCAATAGACCATCAGTACGATGATTTTGAGATCGTCAAGGTGGATGGGGTTGCCAGGGATGGCCATGGCGCGGTCGAGCACGATTTCGCGCATGTGCGGCGAGAGCACATCGGCAGACTCAAGGAAGTTGATGAAGCCTAAGCACTCGGCACCCAAGTGATCTTGTTCGGCCACCGAGTACACGCGCATGCTGTGGTCGGATTCGGTGTGGTGTTCGCGGGTGGCTTGGCTGATGTCAATCAGCTCGGTTTTGTGCGATGCCAAGTTCAGCTCGTCGAGCCACGACAGAGCTTGTTGGATGTCTTCTACGTTAAAACCAGCAGCGCTGAGTTTGCGGCCCAACTGTTCCAGTTCGGGACACGCATCGCCTCGCCAATAGTTTTCATAGACGAATACGAGCACTTCAAACATGGAGCCAATATACATGTTTTTTATTTCGCAATCGCTACGAAACATCGGTGTTGACCCTGATTAACCGCTGGCCAAACGTTGAAACAACCCGCCAGGCAAACGACCGACTGCGCCGTCTAACTCAAGTGTGAGCAATTGCGCTTGAAGCGCTGCCGTGTCCAGTCCACAGCGGGCTTGCAGCGCATCCAAGCTCACGGGGGCGAAGCCCATGTGCATGAGCAAAGGGTGTTCGGTGCTGTTGGCGCTGTGATCGTCTTTGCTGTCAAGTGCATCAGCAAACAAGTTGACCTGTTGCTGCGGCGCGAGCTGTAACTCTTCCAGCACGTCTTGCGCGTTCTCGACCAATTTGGCACCTTGGCGAATGAGCGCATGACAGCCATGCGATTGCGTGGCGTAAATCGAACCGGGGATGGCCAACACTTCGCGGTTCAACTCAAGCGCCATCTTGGCGGTGATGAGCGAGCCTGATTTCAAGGCGGCTTCCACCACCAAGGTGCCCAAACCCAACGCGGCAATGAGTCGGTTGCGTTTGGGAAAGTTGTGTGCAAGCGGCGCGGTGCCCAAGTGGTATTCGCTGATCAACAAACCTTGTAAAGCGATGTGTTGGGCCAGCACTTTGTGTTTGCTGGGGTACACACGGTCGAGGCCCGTGCCCACCACAGCCACGGTGTGCCAATGGGCTGAAGTTGTTCCACCGCGCAAGGCGCCCGTATGTGCTGCGCCATCGACGCCCAAGGCCAAACCGGACACGACGCACAAACCTGCTTCACACAAAGCAGTGCCAAACTGCGTGGCAATTTCTGCGCCTTGCGGTGTGGGGTTGCGGCTGCCTACGATGGCCACTGCGTTGCCCAATGTGCGTTCGGTTTGGCCCGATGCGTAAATCATCAGCGGTGGATCGGTGAGTTGCAGCAACTCTGCCGGATAGTGGGAGTCACCCAAAGTCCATAGGGCGTGGCTGTGGGTGTCGGGTTGGTGTGCGAGCCACTGATGGGTACGCACGCATTGCACGGCCAATTCATTGGGCACAGTCAGCAGCATTTGGGCCTGCTTGGGTGTGACCACTTGGCACAACGCCGATTCGGTTTGTTCAAACACCGCTTGCGGGCTGCCAAAGCAGGCGAGCAGTTGGCGCGCAGCGTCGTTGCCCACGCCATCGGTCATGCTTAGGCGCAGCCAGGCGCGTAACTCGTCTTTGTTCATGGGCACCTCCTATCAAATGTGAAAACCATTGTCAGAAGGCGTGTCACTTGCGTGCGCGGCTAGATCTCGAAAACTTATAAAGTGCATGGATTGGTTAAAGTCCAAGACAGGCACAACGCAAAGGACGGTTATGACGCGCTGGTTGACACGAATTTTTAAAGCACTACTGGGACTGTTCGTCTTGCTAGCCGCAGGGTTTGGTTTGTGGGTGTTTCATACCCAGCCTATGTATGACGGGCAGCTCAGAAGCGAGGGCTTAAAAGAGTTGGTCAACATCAAACGTGATGCTGCCGATGTGGTGCACATCACGGCGCAGAGCGATCGTGATGCGGCATTCGCTTTGGGTTTTGCCCACGCCCAAGACCGCAGTTGGCAGCTTGAGTTCAACCGCCGGATCATGCAAGGTGAGCTGTCTGAAATCTTGGGCGAAACCACCTTGCCCACCGACAAGCTCATGCGCACCTTGGGGCTGATGCAAGCTGCACAAAAGCAGCTCGAACTTTTGCCCGCGGATGTGCGCGAGCAGTTGCAGGCCTACAGCGATGGCATCAACGCATTTCATGCCAATCGCCCACAAGGCTTGCCCCCAGAATTTGCGCTGATGCGTACTCAGCCTGGTGGCGAAAAAGGCGTGGCGTGGCAACCCGTCAACAGCGTGGCATGGTCGCTGGTCATGGCGCTGGATTTGGGGGGCAACTGGGGCAACGAATTTGCACGGTTGGCTGCTGCACGCAAGTTGAGCACAGCGCAACTGTGGGACCTCTACCCACCGTACCCAGGCGAAAAGCCTGCATCGGCAGTGGACCTCGCCAAGCTCTACCGAGACTTGGGCGTGTACAAAAACGATGAGGGCTTAAAAACATCTCTTTCTCTGCCCATCATTGGCGAGCCCGGTTTCAACGAAGGCCGAGGTAGCAACAACTGGGTGGTGGCAGGTTCACACACCACCACGGGCAAACCACTGTTAGCCAATGACCCACATCTCGCTTTGAGTGCACCGGCCATTTGGTATTACGCACATTTGACAACGCCCAGCACCGATGTGATCGGAGCCAGCTTGCCCGGTTTGCCCTTTGTGGTGCTGGGTCGCAATGCGCAGGTGGCCTGGGGCTTCACCAACACCGGTCCTGATGTGCAAGATTTGTACTTAGAGCAAATCGATGTAGTCAACCCCACACGCTACAAAACGCCGACGGGCTGGCAGGCGTTTGACACACGCACCGAAACCATTGCTGTCAAAGGCAAACCCGCGGTGACGCATGTGGTGCGCAGTACGCGGCATGGGCCTGTTATCAGCGATGCACAAACTGCACACGCCGAAGTGTTGGACATGTCGCGCTTTGTGTTGGCTCTGCGCTGGAGCGCACTCGATGCTGACAACCGCACCTTGGTTGCAGGACTCAAGGCTCAGCAAGTTAAATCGGTTACCGATTTGCTGAAGGTGTATGGCGACAACCATTCGCCTACGCACAACATTGTCATGGCCGACATTCATGGTCATATCGCCTACAAAGCAGCAGGTCGCGTACCGCTGCGCAGCACAGCCAATGACATTCGAGGTGTGGCCCCTTCGCCTGGATGGGATGCGCGTTACGACTGGACGGGATGGATTAGCTACGCAGATATGCCTGCAGACGACGGCAAAAAGGGCTGGGTCGCTACTGCCAACCAACGCATCACGCCGCCCAACTACCCGCACTTCTTAGGTCAAGACTGGAACACGCCACACCGCTTTGAGCGCATTGAGCAAGTACTGAGCGCAAAGCCCAAGCACAGTTTCAAAGACATGCAGGCTTTGCAAAACGACACGCTGTCGTTGTCTACGCTGACCCTGTTGCCTGTGCTCAAGGCCACGTCGTCACAACACCCATTGGCCGCCAAAGCTCTGCAAACCTTAGATGGGTTCGATGGCCGTATGGATGCCGATAAAGCAGCACCGCTTCTCTTTGCGGTGTGGGCCGACGAGCTCACACGCGGCTTGGTAGAGCCCAAGCTCGGCGCAGATGTGTTCAAAGCGCAATACGGCAAACGCCATTTCAGGCTGCTTTTAGAAAACGTCATGCAGCAACCTAACAGCCCGTGGTGCGCACCCAAAAGTTGTGCCGAACAATCCACAGCGGCCCTCGACCGTGCGCTGGACCGCATCGCCGCTAAGCAAGGTAAAACACCTGCTAGCTGGGAGTGGGGCGAAGAACATTTGGCGCTCAGCACCCATAAGCCCTTTGGGCAAGTGCCGGTGCTGCGCGATTGGTTCAGCGTGCGCGTGCCCTCAGATGGTGACTTGTTCACCGTCAACGTGGGCCAGTATTGGGCGGGGGAAAAATACCTGCCTTTTGCGAACCGTCATGCGGCCTCGTTGCGTGTGGTGTACGACTTGTCAGACCTTGAGCAGTCGCAGTTCATTTACCAAACAGGCCAAAGCGGCTTGGTTTGGTCAGACAACTACAGCAACATGAAAAAAGAATGGGCCGCCGGCAAATACCGCCCCTTGCGCAGCAAGCCAGATGCGTGGGTGCATGAGTTGGTTTTGACGCCTTGATGCGGTACCTATCGCCCTCGCGGGGACTTTGCCGCGAGGCGCTAAAACCTCTGCCAGAAGCGGAGACAATAGGGCCATGCCCAAGTTAGACATCCTCCGCTTCCCCGATCCCAAGCTCCACACCGTGGCCAAGCCTGTCAAAGAAATTGACGCGCGCATCAAAACCCTCATTGCTGACATGTTGGAAACCATGTACGACGCCAATGGCATCGGTTTGGCCGCGACGCAAGTGGATGTACACGAGCGTTTGGTGGTGATCGACACCTCGGAAGAACGCGACGAGCCCATGGTGCTCATCAACCCCGAAATCACTTGGATGGGCGATGAACGCGTCAAAGGCGATGAAGGTTGCTTGTCTGTGCCCGGTATTTACGATGGTGTGGAACGTGCCACGCATGTGAAGGTCAAAGCGCTGGACGAACACGGCAAAGAGCGCACCATCGAAGCCGAAGGTTTGTTGGCGGTGTGCATTCAGCACGAGCTGGACCATTTGATGGGCAAGGTGTTTGTGGAATACCTCTCGCCCTTGAAGCGCAACCGCATCAAAACCAAGTTGCTCAAAGCCCAGCGCGACGGTGAGTGAGCGCGCGATGAGTAAACCTTTGCGCGTCATCTTTGCGGGTACGCCTGAATTTGCGGCCGAGGCCTTGGCCCAAATTTTGGCAGCTGGTTACACCGTGCCTTTGGTGCTGACCCAGCCCGACCGCCCTGCCGGTCGTGGCATGAAGCTGCAAGCTTCCGCCGTGAAGCAACTGGCCGTGCAACACAACATTCCTGTCGCGCAGCCTTTGAGTTTGCGCTTGGATGGCAAATACCCGGATGACGCTGCCGCTGCACAAGCCGCCATTGCCGAAGCAAAAGCGGATGTGATGGTGGTGGCTGCCTATGGTCTTATCTTGCCGCAGTGGACGCTGGATGCGCCGCGCTTGGGCTGCTTGAACATTCACGCCTCACTCTTGCCTCGTTGGCGTGGTGCAGCCCCAATTCACCGCGCCATTGAGGCGGGTGACGCACAAACGGGTGTGGTCATCATGCAAATGGATGCGGGGCTAGACACCGGCGACATGCTGCTCACCGATGTGCTCGATATTGCAACGGAGGACACCACCGCCAGCCTGCACGACCGCTTGGCCGACATGGGCGGGGCATTGGTGGTGCGTGCTTTGGCCGACGCGCAGATGGGCAAGTTGCAACCCGTCAAACAACCGGAAGTGGGCGTGACCTATGCCCACAAAATTGAAAAAACCGAAGCCACCGTGAACTGGCAAGACAGTGCCGAAGTCATTGGTCGACGTGTGCGTGCGTTCAACCCTTTCCCGGCGGCCTCCGCGCAGTTGGGCGCAGACGTCATCAAGTTATGGCGCGCCTCGGTAGAAAACACCGCCCACCACAAAGCGGCAGGCACGGTGTTGAGCGCTGACGAACACGGCGTGCGCGTGGCCTGTGGCCAAGGCGTGTTGTGCATCACCGAGCTGCAACGTGCAGGTGGCAAACGCTTGGCAGCTGCGGACTTTTTGCGTGGCTTCTCTCTCGCAGCTGGCCAATGTTTTGAGCCACATACTGCCCACAAAGGCAACTGATGTTTTGGCAAGCTAGGCTCTACCAACATCCTGAATTCAAAGTTGGCATGCGTGATTTGGCGCCGCAAGCCTTCGGGCAAATTGCTTGGGCGCTGATGACGGGCGTGGCGTTGGTGAAGTCGGGCATGAGCGTGTTTGAGTCGGTGTTCATGACCTTGGTGGTCTACGCTGGTAGCTCGCAGTTGGCGGCTACGCCGCTCATCGTGGCTGGCGCGCCTGCGTGGGTCGTGCTGGCTGCAGGCTTTTGTGTGAACTTGCGCTTTGTGGTGTTTAGCTTGCACATGCGCGGCTACCTCATGCACTTGCCGCGATGGCCGCGCATTGTGACGGGCTACTTCACCACGGACCCCACCTATGTGTTGTTCACCCGTCGCTTTGCGCATCCTGCGAACACAGACGAACACCGCCTCACGCAAGAAGCCTATTTGGCTGGCTTGAGTTTTGCCAACTGGACCAGTTGGATTTCGTGCAGCTTGTTGGGCATTGCCTTGGCCAACGCCATTCCCACGTCATGGGGTTTGGGCTTTGCGGGCATCTTGTGCTTGTTGGGCATTCAATGCTCATTGGCCAGCTCGCGTTTGCGTGTGTTGTCAGCCATCGTGGCGGGTATTGCGGCGGTGCTGGCCTACGCCCTGCCTTTGAAACTCAACATCGTGTTGGCCATTCTCATGGCCGTGTTCGCCTGCTTGATGGCAGAGCAGCTCAAAGCCGCGAAAGAGAGGCTGGCATGAGCAGCACCGATTTGAATGTGACCGATGCATGGACACTGTGGGTGATCGCGGGGCTGGCCATCATCACCGTGGTCACGCGCAGTTTTTTCTTTTTAAGCAATAGCGAATGGCACTTGCCCCATTGGGCTCAACGCGGCTTGCAATACGCGCCCATTGCCGCTTTGTCAGCCGTGGTCGTTCCCGAAATTGTGATGACTCAAGGCGAGCTGATCAGCACTTGGCAAGACGCCCGCATCTTTGCGGCAGCGGTGGGCGTGGCGGTTTACTTTGCCAAGCGCAATGTGCTGCTGACCATCGTGTTGGGCATGGGCGTTTACTTGCCCTTGCACTTAGGGCTGGGTTGGTAAGCCACGCGCCCTGCGTGGCTTAGCCCGCATCCATTACCCGCGCACAAACAAAGTCACAAGTTCATCAGGCCCCACTTGGCGACTCCAATGGCCGTGCACTTTGGCGTCAAACGTATCACCTGCAGGCAACACATCGGCCGAATAAAAATGCTGGCCTGGGCCGAAGATGCGCGATGTGCCGTCCTGCAAAAAGATTTCCATCTGACCTTCCAACACAAACAACCATTGCGGGTTGTCGGTGCAATGAAAGTCGCTGCGAAACCCCACAGGGCTACGGCGCAGCTGCATGCCGCCGCTGGCCATGAGCGGTGACAAACGCGCTTGTGGCTTGCCTTCGGTGAGTTCCACCGTTTCCTCGCGGAAACGTGCGAAGCCGTCGGTGTCTGTGAAGAGGATGACTTTGTTGAATGTGCTCATGCGACTACTTTAGCGTGGCTCAGAGGTGTTTTCACGCATGAGACAACTTGCGCTGCACACTTGCTGCAGTTTGGCCACAATCAGAAGCAAACACATATTCGATGAGGAGCACCCCATGAGCAAAATTGCATTAGTCACAGGAGCCAGTTCTGGCATTGGTAAGGCATGCGCTTTGGCTTTGTTGGCCGAAGGTTGGAAGGTGGTGCTGGTGGGGCGTCGTGCCGATGCGTTGCAAGCCACTGTGCTAGCGGCAGGTGCAAACGCCAGCAACGCTTTGGCCGTGCCATGCGATGTGAGCCACGAAGACGAAGTGGCCAAACTGTTTGAGCAGGTGCGCGCCAACTTTGGCCGTTTGGATTTGTTGTTCAACAACGCGGGCGTGTTTTTGCCTGCCACCATGCCCGGCGATTTGTCGGGTGAAGATTGGCGCCGTTCGGTGGATGTGAATTTCAATGGCGCGTTTTATTGCCTCTCGCACGCGTTCAAGTTGATGAAAGATCAGAGCCCACAAGGCGGTCGCATCATCAACAACGGGTCGATTTCGGCACATGCGCCGCGCCCAGGTTCGATTGCCTACACAGCCACCAAGCACGCCATCACCGGCATGACCAAGGCCGCCGCTTTGGATGGCCGTGCATTTGACATTGCGGTGGGTCAAATAGACATTGGCAACGTGGCCAGCGACATGACCGAAAAGTTTGCTGCAGGCGCATTGCAAGCCGATGGCAGCGTGAAGCCCGAAGCCCGCATGGACATGCAGGGTGTGACCGATACCTTCATGGCGATGGCGCGTTTGCCGTTGTCAGCCAACGTGCTGTTCATGACGGTGATGGCAACCAAAATGCCGTTTGTCGGGCGTGGTTAAGGGGGAGCGAAACGTCCGCTCATTGACAATTTGGCGCAAGCCGAAACTTTTAAAATCAGAGAAGTTGTTAACTTTTCTTCTTGGCTTTATTTATGAACGTCATTCGCTTCTCTGATTTGTGCGCCAACGGCTCGGCCAAAGGCAAACGTGTTTTCATCCGTGCCGACCTGAACGTGCCGCAAGACGATGATGGTCACATCACAGAAGACACGCGCATCCGTGCGAGCGTGCCAGCGATTCGCATGGCCCTCGAAGTCGGCGCTGCGGTGATGGTCACATCGCACTTGGGTCGCCCCACCGAAGGCGAGTTCAAGCCCGAAGATTCATTGGCTCCTGTGGCCGAACGTTTGAGCGAGTTGCTGGGTCGCCGCGTTCCTTTGGTTTCTAACTGGGTTGATGGCGTGGATGTGGAACCCGGCCATGTGGTGCTGTTGGAAAACTGCCGCGTCAACAAAGGCGAGAAAAAGAACAACGACGAGTTGGCCCGCAAGCTGGGCGCGCTGTCCGACATTTTTGTGCACGACGCATTTGGCACATCGCACCGTGCGGAGGGCACAACCTACGGCATCGCGCAATACGCGCCCGTGGCCTGTGCAGGCCCCTTGTTGGCGGCTGAGATTGACGCCATCACCAAGGCCTTGGCCAGCCCCAAACGCCCATTGGCAGCCATCGTGGCCGGAAGCAAAGTCAGCACCAAGTTGACCATTCTCAAGAGCCTGGCCAACAACGTGGACCAACTCATTGTTGGCGGCGGCATTGCCAACACATTCATGTTGGCCGCAGGTTTGAACATCGGCAAGAGCTTGGCCGAGCATGATTTGGTGGACGAAGCGAAAGCCGTGATTGAGTTGATGAAATCACGCGGCGCAGAAGTGCCAATTCCTACCGATGTGGTAACAGCCAAAACCTTCGCCGCTGATGCCGCGGCCACAGTGAAGAAAGCCAACGAAGTGGCCGACGACGACATGATTTTGGACATCGGCCCAGAGACGGCTGCCAAGTTGGCCCAGCAGCTCAAAGCCGCCGGCACGATTGTGTGGAACGGCCCTGTGGGCGTGTTTGAATTTGCCGCGTTCGAGAATGGTACCAAGACTATCGCGCACGCCATTGCTGAATCAAGCGCGTTCAGCATTGCAGGCGGTGGCGACACCTTGGCTGCGATTGCCAAGTACGGCATCGACAAACAAGTGGGTTACATCTCAACTGGCGGTGGCGCATTCTTGGAAGTGCTCGAAGGCAAGACCTTGCCCGCGTTTGAAATTTTGACAAAGCGCGCTGCGGGTTAGTCCTGCTCACAAGTTGAGTCGAGCTCAACTTGCAACCAAGTAACACGGGCATCATGGCCCGTGTTTTTATTTGAGGGCCTGAAGATGCACTTTATATCCAAGTCGATTTGTATCGTTGCAATTTGCTCTCCACTTGCCGCCCTCACACAAGGAATACAAGCATTTCCATTGGAGTCGCGGAGATGTGACTCATTGACTGATCATGCTGCAGTGCAAGAGTGTCAGCAGCGCGGAAAGGTGGAGAGTCGTGAATGGCAAAAGAAAATTCAAGAGCGCAATGCGTCAATGCCGCTTCGACTGAACGGTGCGGAAAGCAAGTTGCCGATAAATTGTTTCAAACGCAAATCAACGGGTGAGCAAGTTTGCGCCAATTAATGGTGGCTCATTCAGATGGCTACTACACAATATATGCCACTAAGTGGCATAATTAAACCCAAGCGAGTTTTCAAAACTCGGCACTTTGCCCGATGGATGCGTAAGACCGAACTGACGGATGTCGCGCTATGCGTAGCGGTGCGAGAAATGTCACTCGGTCTGATCGATGCAGATCTAGGCGGCGGCTTGGTTAAAAAGCGCGTAGGCATGGCGGGTCGAGGTAAACGAGGTGGTGCAAGAACCTTGGTGGCGACAAACAAAAACAAACGATGGTTTTTCGTTTTCGGCTTCGAGAAAAACGAGCGAGCCAATATCGATGCCGACGAGTTGGAGCTTTTGCAAGAGCTGGCTGCGGAGCTGTTAGTTAGAACCCAAGAAGAACTAGAGATCGCATTAGCCGATGGCGCATTAAAGGAAATTTGTCATGAGCACTAAAACCAAAACGAAAAATCGACTGCTAGAAGCGGCGCATCAAACTGCGCAGGATTTGCATCGTTTAGGCTTTATTGACAAACGCAAGATGAGCAAGTTTGATGCACTGTGTATCGCCCCTGTTGCTGACTTTGACAGCGAGAAAATCCGTGAATTACGTCAGAGCTTGCAGCTCAGCCAAGCGGTGTTGGCAGCGGTGCTGAACACTAGCATTTCAACCGTCCGCAAATGGGAGTTGGGTGATAAGCATCCGAGTGGTCCGTCTTTGAAGTTGCTTAGCCTGCTAGAGCGCAAGGGCTTAGAGGCCGTGCTTTAAGCCTCGTTCACCAGGCACAAGCAAACGAAAACAACTGCCTGCTCATCGCATCTTGACTCACAGGTCGCCAGCCTTCTGGCACAGGCAAGGCTTTGATCGCAGGGCCGTTGCCCATTTTGTTGGGATGACTTGTTGCACTGATGGTTCTGTATTTGCCCTCGGTGCAGTCATAGTCAATGTGTGATTTGACCGACTGTTGTCCCGTCTTGTCTGGGCTGGTCAGGTCGTACACCACCCACACGCGGCGGTTGTAGCCAAGCCTGGTGATGGCCGCGGAGTCGATGTAGACCGTGGCCGTTTCGTTGCGTGTCACGGTGACCCACATGGCATGCGCAGCCGCCGAGGCCAGCAAAAGCGAAAACAAGACGAAGCGTTTCATGGGTGTGAAGCGTACAAGAAAAAGCCCCGCAAATTCGAGTGAACTTGCGGGGCTTTGTCGTTCAGCAATTAGGCTTTCATCGCACGGGGACTTGTGACTTTACCGTCGTAAGTGGTCCAGCTGTCGGTCTTGAAGTCATACAGCTTGCAGTCGCGTGCAGTTTGCACATACCAGCTCCAAGAGAAGGGCTGAACAATGATGCGCTCAGGCAGCAACTCTTCAAGTTTGCTTTGTGCTTGCTTCAACTTGTACAGAGGGATGCTCATGTCCAAGTGATGCGCCGTGTGCTCCATGATGTGGTGCATCAATGCGCCGATGTTGAAGGGGAAAGTCAAGTGCACAGTGGTGGACACAAAAGGCGATGCCTTAGACCAGCCAGTGCGCTCTTCGTGCCAAGACACATCCACATGGGTGTGGTGTACGTACACCACGAAACCAATCATCGTCACCCAGAAGAAGAAGGGCACCACAAAGCCCATCAACAAGATGTAGCCAATGGTTTGTTGTGTGGCCATCGCAGCCCAGACCATAACGGCCACCCAAGCAGCGCCGAAGGCGGTGATGAGCAAACAGTCTTTGGTGAAGATGGGGCGACGTGTGGGCATGTTCTTTTCGTTGGGGAACACCATCTTGTTCCACCAAATTTCGATCATGTAGTACAGGCCAGGTGCCCAGCCGCTGCGGTACACGCGGTCTTTGAGTTGTTCCCACTTGCTCAAGGCTGCGAATTCTTCAGGGGTGTAAGGGGCCCACACGAAGTCGAAGTTTTTGAGGTTGGTGTAACCGTGGTGCACCACGTTGTGGCCGATGTCCCACAGGCTGTAGGCGGTCAACGAGGGCAAGAAAGCAATGCGGCCCAGCCACTTGTTGAGAGTGCGGTGTGGGGTGAGGCTTTGGTGGCAAGCATCGTGGCCGATGATGAACAAGCGGCCAATCACGAAACCCGCTGCACAACCACTCAAGAGCTTGGCCCACCAAGATTCAAACAAAACAGTGCCGGCCATGAGGGCGCCCCACAGCACGAGGTCGACGACGAGCATCACAATGGCGCGCACGGTGGTGCGTTCAGCCAAAGGAATCAGCCACTCGCGCATGACTTTGCGGTGAGGCATCGGTTCGCCGGGAAGAATAGGTTGGATATGTGTGGTCATAGGGAAGGCATCTTAGGTGGTCGGTGCGCATGCGCACTGATTTGCATCAATTACTCAGGCGATTATCGCCGCAGACGCCTAAAAAATGGGTGTTAACCCGCTGTCGAAGTGCGGTATAGGGTCGTAAATGAAGTTGAAAGCATGCGTTTTGAGAGGCCGGTGTGCTTAAAAGCAACGCAAATAAGGGTGGGAAGCATGCCAGAATCAGGCGGACAAAAACACCCACAGGAGACACCACCATGGCCCGTCACGCCACCAAAATCGTTGCCACTTTAGGCCCCGCTTCTAGCGATCCCGCTTTGCTTGAGGCCATGATCCGCGCTGGCGTGAATGTGGTGCGTCTGAACTTCAGCCATGGCAAAGCCCAAGACCACATTGATCGTGCCCATTTGGTGCGCGAAGCCGCAGCCCGCGCTGGGCGTGAGGTGGCCATCATGGCCGACTTGCAGGGTCCCAAAATTCGCGTGGGCAAATTTGTGGATGGCAAGGTCATGCTCGAGAACGACGCCAAGTTTGTGCTTGACGCCTCACGCACCGAACCCGGCGATTTACAAGGCGTGGGCTTGGACTACAAAGAACTGCCTCGCGATGTGAAGCCTGGCGATTTGTTGTTGCTCAATGATGGCTTGATTGTGTTGACGGTTGATGCCGTGCGCGGCGAGCAAGTGCACACCACGGTGAAGATTGGTGGTGAGCTGTCCAACAACAAAGGCATCAACAAACAAGGCGGCGGCTTGACCGCGCCCGCCTTGACCGGCAAAGACATGGAAGACATCAAAACTGCGATGAGTTTTCAGGCTGACTATGTGGCGGTGAGCTTTCCCAAAAACGCCACCGACATGGAAATGGCGCGTCAGCTCGCCAATGTGGCGGGCGCTGAATACAAACACAAGCCGGGACTGATTGCCAAGATTGAGCGCGCCGAGGCGATTCCTCTGTTGGACGAAATTTTGAAAGCCAGTGACGGCATCATGGTGGCGCGTGGTGACTTGGCTGTGGAGGTGGGGCATGCCGCGGTGCCGGCGCTGCAAAAGCGCATGATTAAGCTGGCGCGTGAGCACGACAAAGTGGTCATCACCGCCACCCAAATGATGGAGAGCATGATCACCAACCCCGTGCCGACTCGCGCCGAGGTGAGTGACGTAGCCAACGCCGTGATTGACGGGACCGATGCGGTGATGCTCAGCGCCGAAACCGCCGCAGGCAAGTACCCACTGGAAACTGTGCAAGAAATGTCCAAAATTTGCGCGGCCGCCGAAGCCGCGGAAGACGTGGAGTTGGACGCTGATTTCCAAGGCCAAACCTTCACCCGCATTGACCAAACCATTGCGATGGGCGCGCTGTTTACCGCGCACCACTTGGGATGCAAAGCCATTGTGGCGTTGACCGAATCAGGTTCGACGGCGCTTTGGATGAGTCGCCACCGCATTCACATTCCTATCTACGCGGTGACCACCAAAGTGGCCTCGCAACGCCGCATGGCTTTGTTCCGCAACGTGCGTCCTTTGTTGATGGACACCAGCGCCGATCGCGACACGGCTTTGGCACAAGCCGAAGCGCACCTGAAGTTGCGTGAAATCGTGGACACAGGCGATGTGTACGCCATCACCTGCGGCGACCCCATGGGCACGCCTGGCGGTACCAACATGCTGCGCATTTGCGAAGTTCGCTAAGCATTGAAACGCATAGAGGCACGGCTGGCGGGCCTTAGTGCTTGTCAGTTGGGTGCCGTGCTGTCGCCTTTAAAATTGCCAGCAGTTACATCAGTTTTTAATATTTGAGGATTTCCCCATGGCACTCGTATCGATGCGCGAACTCTTGGATCATGCTGCAGAGCACGGTTACGGCATTCCAGCTTTCAACGTCAACAACTTGGAACAAGTGCAAGCCGTGATGATGGCCGCCGACGCAGTGGGCGCCCCCGTCATCTTGCAAGCCAGTGCTGGCGCGCGCAAATACGCGGGTGAGCCCTTCATCAAGCATTTGATTCAAGCGGCCACTGAGGCCTACCCCCACATTCCTTTGGTCATGCACCAAGACCACGGCACTTCGCCCAAGGTTTGCCAAGGCGCGATTGACCTCGGTTTTGGCTCCGTCATGATGGACGGCTCGTTGATGGAAGACGGCAAGACGCCTTCAAGCTTTGAGTACAACGTGCAAGTCACCCAACAGGTGGTGGCGATGGCGCACAAAGTGGGCGTGTCGGTCGAAGGCGAATTGGGTTGTTTGGGCAACTTAGAAACCGGCGAAGCCGGTGAAGAAGACGGCATTGGCGCAGAAGGCAAACTCGACCACAGCCAAATGCTGACCGACCCCGAAGAAGCCGCACAGTTTGTCAAAGCCACACAGCTCGACGCATTGGCCATTGCCATTGGTACCAGCCACGGTGCGTACAAGTTCACCCGCGAACCCACTGGCGACATCTTGGCCATCAGCCGCGTCAAAGAAATTCACGCACGCATTCCCAACACGCATTTGGTGATGCACGGCTCGAGCAGCGTGCCGCAAGACCTGTTGGCCATCATCAACCAATACGGCGGCAAGATGAAGCAGACCTTCGGTGTGCCCGTGTCTGAAATTCAAGAAGCCATCAAGCATGGCGTGCGCAAGGTGAACATCGACACCGACATCCGCTTGGCCATGACCGCTGCAGCTCGCAAGTTCATGTTTGAGAACCCAGAAAAGTTTGACGCCCGCGAATGGCTCAAGCCCGCCCGCGAAGCCGCGATGAACATTTGCAAACAACGCTATTTGGAATTCGGTTGCGAAGGCCAAGGCGGCAAGATCAAGGGTGACAGCCTCTCCGTGGTGGCTGCTCGTTACGCCAAGGGCGAACTCGCTCAGTTGGTGAAGTAATACATGTCAGCTCTGCACACTTCTGCGCTCACTTCTTTGCCTTTGCTCGCACGTGGCAAAGTGCGCGATAACTACGCCGTCGGTGAAGACCGCATCTTGATGGTGGCCTCAGACCGCATCAGCGCGTTTGACGTCATCATGGGCGAGGCCATTCCCGGCAAGGGTGAATTGCTCACCAAGATGGCGTTGTTTTGGTTTGGCAAGCTCGGTCACATTTGCCCTAACCACCTCACAGGCGAAGCGCCTGAGAGCGTGGTGAGCGCGGACGAAGTCGCGCAAGTCACCGGCCGCTCAATGTTGGTCAAACGTTTGAAGCCCATTTCCGTGGAAGCGGTGGTGCGTGGTTATTTGGCAGGCAGCGGCTGGCAGGAATACCAAGAGAACCAAGCCGTGTGCGGCGTGAAGTTACCCAAAGGTTTGAAGAACGCCAGCAAGTTGCCAGAGCCCATCTTCACACCCGCTGCCAAAGCGGCTGTGGGTGACCATGACGAGAACATCACTTACGAACAAGTGGTCGAGATGATCGGTGGTGGTTTGGCGGAGAAGATCAAAACCGTCAGCATCGCCTTGTACGAAACCGCACGCGACGTAGCCGCGGCCAAAGGCATCATCATTGCCGACACGAAGTTTGAGTTTGGTTTGGATGCCAACAACAACCTCGTGTTGATGGACGAGGTGCTCACCCCCGATTCATCACGCTACTGGCCTGCTGACAGCTACGCGCAAAGCTTCAAAGAGGGTGTGAACCCACCGAGCTACGACAAGCAGTTCTTGCGCGACTGGCTGGAGACAGCCCAAGTGCAAGGCAAGCCTTGGAGCAAGTCACCCCCCGCGCCGCATCTGCCGCAAGAGGTGATTGCCCAAACCGCCGCCAAGTACCAAGAGGCTTGGGATCGGTTGAAGGACTGAGGCCTTTACTGCGATCAGTTCAGCGCCATGCTGAGCTTGCGGCGGTAGCGAGAAATCATTTCCAACACGGGGTCTTCTTGCACCGCAGCTTTGCCAGTTAACTCGATGCCGCCTGCGGTTTTACCGACGGCGGCATCGTCCGTTTTGGGCTTGGGTGGCGTTAGCAATTCGAGAATGGCCACGTAGGTCTTGCGCGCCACTTCGTGGTTCCACGTCTTGTCGCGCATGATGATTTCGAGCAACTCTTCCATTGCGTTTTCAAACAACTGCGCCGCAATCAGCACGCGGGCCTTGGCCAAGCGCGTGTCGAAGTCGCGTTTGTTTTGGGCGATGGCTGCATCGAATTGCTCGAAGCTCCACTCGGCGCGTGGGTCGGTAGAGACAAACTGCAAGGCTTGCAGCCAGTAGTTCAGGGCGTCAAAACGCAACTGCAGCGGAATTTCAGAGAGCTTTGGATGGAGCGTGGCTTGCGCTTCTTCAAGTTCGCCGACTGAGATCAGCAGCTTCACCAAGTTGTAGCGCGTTTCGTCGTCAGAGGTGTTGAGGCTCAAAGCTTCTTGCAACTTGGCAATGGCTGCATGGGCATCGCCTGCTTGCATGAGCTGATCGGCTTCTTGGGCATCGGCCTGCGCGGCCAAATCGGCGTCAGACGGCAAATGCTTGTCCAAAAACTCACGCACTTTGCCTTCGGGCAAGGCTCCCATGAAACCGTCCACAGGGCGACCGCCCATCAGCAAGATGCAAGTGGGCAGGCTTTTCACGCCAAACGCACCGGCGAGTTGCTGCTCGGTATCGGCGTTGATCTTGACTAGCTTGAAGCGGCCTTGGTAGTCTGCTTCGAGCTTTTCCAGCACGGGACCAAGCGATTTGCAGGGGCCGCACCAATCGGCCCAGAAGTCCACCAACACGGGGGTGGTTTGAGAGGCCGCAATCACATCGGTCTCGAAATTTGCCATCGTCACATCAATCATGGGGGTCCCGTCTTAAAATTCGTTTTTGCTCACACACAGCCACATCATGACCCAGTGCCAAGTCGGTGTCGTCATGGGTTCCAACT
>JACCDR012193480.1_pt1 | contig 21176 bp, 33 predicted proteins | sample 7446431 | NCBI WGS metagenome assembly JACCDR01 (sample SAMN15323443, study PRJNA562643) | freshwater metagenome | isolation source: river surface water | place: USA:Blue River Watershed | collected 2017-08-17 | reverse complement strand
TGGCGGAGGCTCACCCGGTGCAGCGGTCCCATATCGGCGTTGAGGACGAGGACTCCGTTCACCTTGGCTCACCTCCTCAAGGTCAAATTGTGGCAACGGAGAGCGGACGACGGGGCTTGAACCCGCAACCTCGGCGTTGGCAACGCCGTGCTCAACCCTTGAGCTACGCCCGCAAGGCGGCTCCCCAGCGTGCGGTCGACTACCGCCTCCGGGCCCAGGAAGGCCCGGCGAGGTGCCCGTCACGGTCCTCTTTCGCTGTGGAGCCCAGAGCCACCGCCCGGAATCGAACCGGGGCCTCGCCCGTACCAAGGGCGCGCTCACACCTGTTGAGCTTCGGCGGCGGGGTGCTCGCGCATATCGTTCAGCTGTGCGCGATCTGTGGGACGGCCTGGCCGGCCGTGGTGAGTGGCGCGACCTGTCGTGGATCGTGCCGCTCGCGTTGACGGTCACCGCGCTCGCTGTCGCGGCCGCGGCGCTCGCCGCGGTGTGACCGGGGTGCTCCGGGCGGGATTCGAACCCGCACTGGACGGGGTTTGAGCCCGCTGCCTCTACCATTTGGGCTACCAGAGCGTGACATTTCCTTACACTCAGCGTCATGTCCACGCCGACGTCGTACGCGGAGTTCCTCGCTGCCCTCATCGCCGCCCGCAAAGCCAAGGGCCTGGAACGGATCCAGGTCGCGCAGCTCATCGGAATGACCCGCGGCGCGGTCGACAGTTGGGAACGCGGCTACCGGACCCCGGCCCGGGAGAACGCGCAGCGGTGGGCGGACGCGCTCGGTGTCGACCTGCCTGCCGACACGGCGGGCTGGTTTTCCAGGGCGACCCGCAACCGGGTTGCCCGGCACGGCACCCGCGGTGGCGCGCAGAGGCACCGCAGGAACCACGAGGTTGTGTGCCGGCCATGCTTGGACGCCGAGTCGGCGTACGCCGCGGGCCGGCGGGCGGCCCGCGCGACCGCTGCGTAACCCCGGCGGCGTTGCTCCGGGTGCAGGAATCGAACCTGCGTCTGTACCAAGATCCAAAGTCTTGTTGCGGCTGCCACCACCGCACCCCGGACCGGGTCTTTCGCTGTTTCGCGTCCGCGGGTTGGTGTCCTGGTTATATGCCTCGACCCTTTGTCGAAGCTATATGTACGACCGCAACCGGAAACCCCCGGTGACGTGAGTCACATTTTTGGAGCGGTACCGGGGACTCGAACCCCGCCGGCCAGCTTGGAAGGCTGGCGCTCTACCCGATGAGCTAGTACCGCATGGAGCAGGCGCGGGCGGGCATGGCGTCCCGACCAACCCCGCGCCTACGTGGACCTGCCGGGATTCGAACCCGGAAACCTTGGTGCTCGCCAACCCCTGTCCGCCGACCGGGTGCACATTGCCGCTCATTTCCAACATCTACCCCTGGCAAGGTGTAAACGGAGGAAATCCGACTCCGGGTCAAAATCGGGTGAAAGATACTTTTGTATCTTCCGTGAACAATGAACCGTGTCGCCAAAGCTGGCGAATCGTTCGTACGCCGGCGGTGCAGAGCCCTCATTGCGCAGGCCCAACGCGGAGGATACCCAACTTGCTCAACCAAGTACATCCTCCGCGCCACGCATCGACCGGACGCGGGGCCGCGGTGTCAACCCTAAGGCGACGTGACACTGCTCGACGGCCCCGCGACGTGCCCTCCCTCGGAATCGAACCGAGAACTCGGGGACTTCACTCCCGTGCGTTTCCAGTTACGCCAAGAGGACAAAGGCGGTGGAGCACCAACGCGGGATGCGACGGGGGTAGCCGCTGCAGTGCCCGAACCCGGAACCGCGCCGGCCGCGTCTACCCACGCGGCGGGCCGTTCCCCGACGCCGCCCAACCCTTATGGGGCCGGCGACGCGTACTCCTCACGTGATCCGGAAGGGATTCGAACCCCTGACGCGCAGGTTAAGAGCCTGCCGCTCTGACCAGACTGAGCTACCGGATCATGTTCTGTACTTGCGTGGACCTGTCGGGTCTCGAACCCGAAACCTCCTGTCTGCCGAACAGGTGCGCTCCCACTTGCGCCACAAGCCCATGGGTGGATCGACGTGACGTACTTCTAGCGCTGTCCTCCTTGGCGGGGCGAACCCCGTTGCGAGCCCTGGCGCCGTCACGTCGACCCACGGTTATGTCTTCCAGGTGGCCGACCCGCGTCGTCGCAACGAATGCTGTTACGAGCCGGCCACCTGGGGACTTTTCTATGCCATCCACTGTGGAGTTATCAACGTCTTCAACGCCCCTCGCATGAGAGGGACCTTTCACCTACGCAGGGGTGACAGGGTTCGAACCTGCAGCCGCCGGTTTTGGAGACCGGTGCTCAACCAGTTGAGCTACACCCCTATGAAGTTGTGCCCGGATACGGAAAACGCCGCCCGTCCCGGTTCGGGAGAGGCGGCGTTCGCGCTGTCTGCGTGCGCTACATCCGCCACCGGTCTCCCGGGGTCGCCTTGTGCTCATCGATGCCGAAGGGGCGTCGGGAGTTGGGCGTCACCGACCCGCACAGCTGCGAGAGCTGCGCGTAGCTGGTGGCCTGCCACAACATCACCGGGTGCTCCTTCGACGTTCGGACGTGCGCTTGGCTTGACGGTAGGTTCTTGAACTGGCCGCGTCCAGCGGTTTCGCTGAACTGGGTTACTTCTTGGCCTTGGCCGTAGCCTCGACCTGGGCGATCTCAGCGTTGAGCCGGTCCTCGCGGTCCTGAGCCCTCCGGGTCAGGACATAGTCCGTGGCATCAGCCTTGGCGGTCAGGACCGCCGACTCGGCGGCCTTGAACGGGTCGCCCGTGGTCGACGACTCGATGTCGAAGTTCTCCGACTGGTCGCCGATCGTGACGGTGATGGATACCGCGACTCGGGTCTTCTCCATTGTGCTGCTCCTGTCTGGGCGGCGGCCGTGTCTGGTCTCTACCGCCCGGGTCGGGAATTTCGGGTGCCGGTCTTTCCCGGCTGTCAGGCCATTGCCTTGCCATTAACGGACCCCTTGTTTCCAGCCCCTAGTCGTTGCCCGCCGGTTCTCAGGTCCGTCGGCGCGCCCTCGGGGCGGTTGTTGCCAGGCGTGGAGCTGGCGGGAATCGAACCCGCGTTCACCATCGGCCGGCCGTCGGGGCTGGACCCGTCGACCTGCCGGCTGGTGCTTCTCCCTGCAGCCCCAGGGGTGCCCCCGGTTTGCATCGCAGGCCGCCGAGGGCGCCGGTGTCCTGCTGACGTCCAGCCCGCTTAACGATGGGGCCGGCTTCCCATACGGCTGCGTTCTGACCTGGGCCCGACGGGCCCCTCTCGGGGGTCGGGGATCGCTCAGCAGCATTGCTCCTGTGTGCCGGCCGGAGTCGAACCGGTTCTCTCCGCTTTGGGCAGAGTGTGGATCCGTTCCACCTCACGACACGGACTCGGTACGGTCCCGCCGGGGCGGTTCGGCTGGCCTGCGCGCGGGCGAGTCGAAACCGGTTGTCCGGCTGATCTTTTGAGCCTGTTACCACCTGCTGTATCGGTAAACCCGGCGTCGCCGCAGGCGCTTCGCCCCAGGTGCCCGTCTTTCCGGACCGTCACCCCGACCACACGGGTCGGGTACCGCGACCGTCAGGGACTCGAACCCTGCCCACCGCCCCTTTCCCCCGGTTCGCTGTCCGGGGTACTCCGGGCGGGGTGCTGCCCACTACACCATCGGTCTGCTTGCCCAGCCTTCAGGCGCGACCCTGTCGGCTGAATTCGCGTGGGGTGGGCAGGATTCGAACCTGCGACCAAGCCTCAAGTGGGCCCCGCTCTATCCGCCGAGCTACCACCCCAGGGTGGGCAGCCGGCCCGCGCGGGCCGACCACCACTTGCCAGTCCAGTTCTCGGTTACCCCGGCGCCCCGGGTGCCCCTACGCTATGTCCTCTTGCGCCTTTACCGCCTCCGGGCTGCCACCCGGCCAGTCGGTGCCGCACCAGCATACGACTCGTTCGGACCCTCCTGGATGTAACTCGCTGGCCGCGAGCCGGTCCCCGACTTGTTATCCGAGTCTTCAGGGAACGCAGTCTTGGGCGCGGGCACGAGCCGTGCGGCTGGTGCCACCGCGGTCACCCACCCCTCCGGGGAGGTATGGGTCGGTGCGGCATTCGGACGCTCCGACGCGCAGTCCCGGCTTTGCGCCGGCTTGCGCCGCTGGGTGGAGGTGGCCCCCAGCTAACCAGTCTGTGGAGTTGTGGAAGGCCAGGCAGGGATGGTACTTCCCTGCTCGCTGCCGAGTGTCTGGACCGGGGTCCGTCTCTCGGGTTGCCGCTCCGGGCCGTTCCCGGCCCCGCCTGACACACACAACGGTAGGCGTACCCCGGGTACCGCGCAACCCCCGTTTCCATGATTGTTTGGGTGCGGGCCCCGATCCTCGTCGTTCATGACAGTCATCCCACTCTCCGGGACGAACGCCGCCCATCATTTAGAAACATTCACATCAGCCAGGTGGCTGGTTGGTGCGCGTCTGCGCAGGTCAGAATGCGCAGGAGCGGCGACAGGCTGTCGCCGCTCCTGCGAGGTACGGATCCCGGGGGCCTACAAGGGTTCCAATCGGTCACCCGGGGAGGGGAAACTAACCGTCGTGGTAGGTGAATAGCGATACGAGGGTGCTGGTCGACGACGCAACGGCGAGACCGGTAGCGGGAGAACTTCCGACTGCGAGGTTGCTGCCAGGCCCCAACGCAGTCAGGAAGGCCGCCGCGGCACCGATGAGTGCCGTTGCGAGAACGCGCGTAACGCGCCGCTTTACGTACATGAAGGTCCTCCGAACCGGTCGGATAACCTCCAGGAACTCCTTGGCCAGGGGTAGGAAGTTACATTATGCGCGCTCGGCGCCGCCGGACGCGCATACGTGACGTGTTCAACCCCCTGTTTTCAGGGTTGTTTCTGGCGGGCCCGTGCCGCGTCGTGCGCCCGCTGCCTGGCCAGCCGGAACCTTAGCGCTGCAACCGTCGCCCCGGGCCGCGGTGCCACACCGGCGAGCTGCTCCGCGGCGGTGAACGCGTCGTACCACGCCACCCCGCCCTCGCCCCGCGGCTGCCCGGCCCGCACCGCCCGCCCGACCGGGGTGCAGTGGCGGCGTACCGACCTCGTCGACACTTCGTACAGGGCGGCGATCATCTCCGCGTCGGCGAGCGGCACATTGTCGACGGTCCACCTGAGCCGCATCAGATTATCCCCGCCGCTTCGACGCAGCCGAGTTGTGTGCACGTCGCCCGGACCGGTCGCCACCGCCGGCCCGTGTCGGCGGGTTCGGTCACATCGGCCCAGTCGACGAACACCACCCCCAGGCAGCCGGGGCATTCCTGCAGCTGCACCGCGGATGCTTCGTCGGTGGTGTACCGGCGGCGCCGGTCGATCGGCCACGTGCGGCGGATGTCAGCGGCCAGCTGCAGCAGCTGCCGCCCGCCGGGCCCCCACGTCGAGTGGCAGCGCCGGCACCGGACCTGCGACGCGTGCGGGTCCTGCCACAGGCCGGCGCCGCACGCCTGCGTCACGGCGCCCGGCCGGCCCCCGTCGGTTCCGGGTGGGGTGCGGCGGGTCAGGACGGTCGGGCAGCGGCCGAGCCACTGCTGGTCGGGTTCCTCCCCGAGGGTGCGGGTCAGTTCGGCGTTGAGGGCGCCGAGTTCGGCGGCCAGGTCGGCGATGCCGACGTCGTCGGCACACGCCCGGTCGAGCCACGTCAGGAGGTACTTCACGTTCCGTTCGGACACCCGGTCGGGGCCGGGGTCACCGAACCGGACCGTCCACTCGGCCACGACGGGGTCGTCGACGGCGGGGTCGGTCGGGTCGGTCAAGCCGAGGACGGTCCGGGCGGCGTTACGCCGGTACGCCTGCTCGACCGCCGCCGCCCAGGCGAGGACGGCCTGCCCGGTGGCGTGGCTGGCGGCGCCGAGCCGGTCCAACGCGATCGTGGCCTGCTCGATGCGGCGGACGACCGGTCGGGCGTGGCCGAAGTGGTCCCGCCACGCCTGCACCCACGCGGCGAGCCATTCCGCCGGCGGGACGAGCCCGACCTGGTCGTCGTCGGCGACCAGGACCGGCTGCCCGTCGTCGTCGACGACGGTTTCGCGGTGCCAGTCCGTCACCTGCCGGGTTTCGCGGACCTGCCGGCCGGCGACGGTGCGGGTGACGACGGTGACGGTGGTGGTGGTGGACCAGCGCCGCACCAGCGGGTGCAGCAGCGCGGTGACGGTGACCGCGCCGGGACCGGCGAGGGACAACACGTCGAGGCGGGCCGGCATCGGCGCGCCGATGTGTTTCCCACCGATCCGGCCGGTCGCCGGGCGGGCGGTGGGGACGAGGTGGAGCCGCAGTGCGTTGATTTTGCGGAGCAGCTCGCGGAGCCCGTCCGCGATCCGGGTCACGTCGGTGGTGCAGACCGTTCCGTAGGCGGGGTCGCGGCGGTGGCAGACAACGCAGGTGTCGCCCATCCGATGATCTCCTCCGTTATCGTGGGTGGAGATCCTCCGTGGGGGTTTGTGGGGGATTGAGGCGGGGCGGCGGCGTGACGAGGGGGAACGCTGCCGCTTCTTCATGTCCGGGGTGGGGTGACGGTCCAGCCGGCGGCACGAAGCCGTTCGGCGGCCTGCTCGTAGTCGGCCCGCGCTGCCGCCGATGCGCGTTCGGCGCGGGTTTGCGGGTCGATGTCGATGGACATCTTCCGGGCCCGCACGTCCAACCACACGGGCTCGTCCGGTGTGCTGGTGGCGTGGGTACGGATCAGGTCGAACCAGACCCGCCGCCACCGCGGACCGGCTATCTGATCCAGGACGGCGGCGTAGTGGCCGGCGCGGCGCAGGATGATGCCGTCACCGCGGGGGACGACGGGGATCTGGTAGCGGGGCCGCGGGTCGGCGTAATTCAACTCGGCCAGGTCGAACGTTCGGACGGTGTCGATCCAGTCGCCCGGGAGCAGCACCTCGACCCGGCGCCAGCCGTCCATCGGCGGCAGCATGGTGCTGGAAAACGGTGGCATCATGTTCGGGCGGGCGAGCCAGCACACACCGTCGACCACATCACCGGTCGGCCACACGCTCAGCACCCGTGGCCCTGGCGGGGTTTACGGCCGTGGTATTCCTCCCGGGCGTTCACGGCCCGGTCGAACGCGGCCAGGCAGTCGGCGAGGTAGTCGGCGAGGACGAAGTCGGGGGTGTTCGACCCGTTTTCCCCGCTGTGCCGGTTGATCAGCGAGGCGAGTTCGCGGCGGAACGGGGTCAGCATCCGAGGACCCGCAGGACGTGGCAGAGGGCGCCGGAGGCGACGCCGAGCGCGACCAGGGCCAGCGCGAGCACGGCGCGGAGCAGCCGCCGTTCCCGCTCGAGGTCGGTATACCGGCGGCGGAACGCCCGCCCCGCCTGCCACGGGCCGGGTGGTGGGGTGTCCATCAGTGCCCGGCTCCGACCATGACGGCCTCGATGAGCATCGCGATCACCGCAGCTTCGGGGGTGATCCGCAGGCCGGGCCAGTCGCCGACGTCGGAACAGGCGAGGACACCGTCAAGGACCTTGTCGCGCAGGGTGTCCCCGTGCAGGCCCTGGTTGGCCCAGTAGCGGGCGTTTCCGACCATGGTGACGACACAGTTCCGGGCGTGGGCCATGTTCTGGTCCATGACCGACTGCTCGCGCGGGGTCGGCTGGAAGTCTTCCCCGTCTGCTTTCTTCATCGGCACCCGCCGGTCACCTCCGCTCGCACAGGTGGAACACGAGCCGGCCGGTGATGACGGTGTGCAGGTGCCGGGCGTCCGGTGGGACCGACTGCTCGTCCCAGAACACGGCGAGCTGCCGGTCGGAGGCGGTGGTGTCGTCGGGGGAGCCGAGGGTCCAGAACTCGATGAGGCCCTCGTAGCGGGTGCCGGCGGCGACGACGTCACCGGTGAGGCGGAAGGTGTGCCACCATCCGTCCGGGGGTAGCTGGTGCCGGCGGAACGCCCGCGCGTCCTCCCGGGTCGGTGCCGGCCGCGGCCGGCGCGGGCCGGGTTCCTCAACCGGGGGGTGGTCGGCTGCCCGTTCGGCGCGGTGCCGGCCGGGTTCCAGGTCCTGCTGGGTGGCCGTCATGACGCCTGCCTTTCCGATGTCCGCCCCTTGGGGCGTGGGGTTCCGTTCTGCCACCGGGTCACCCCGGTCCCGTTACAGGCCGGGCAGGGCCGGCCGGTGGTGCCGGGCTCGAGGAGCCCCGCCCGCCGCGCCTCGTAGACCCACCGCCGCGCGGTCGCCAACGGAACACCCCACGACCAGGAGATGTACGGGCCGTACCCGGCCGCGGTCGGCCAGTTCCGGACAATCTCGGCGACCTCGAACAGGGGGATCCGGCGCGGCCGGACCGCTTCCAGGCCGACGTCGGTGCTGTCGGTGCTGTCGGTGCTCATCCGGCGACCTCCACCGGCACGTTCCCCGTCGGTTCCCACCCGTAACCGGTGCGGCTTTCGGTGATACGCGCCGCGATCCGGGCGACCGCTTCCGCGGCCCACGTACCCGCGTCGACGGACAGCGGGGACACCGTCACCGACGACCCGAAGATCCGGCCCCGTAGCGGCCCCTTCGTCGGGATGCCCTGCCCGAGCGCGGACCAGTCGACGGAGAAACTGTGGTAGCGGCGGCGGAGCCGGCGCCGCCCGAACGTGACCCGCTGCAGCTTCAGGTTGACGAGGTAGTCCGCTTCGGGCATCCGCACCACCCGCGCGACCTCACCACCGGGCACGTCGGTGTGCGTGTACTGCTTCGGCCCGAACAGCCCGTCGATCCACCGCAGCGACACCGAACTGTTCCGCCATTTCTGCTCGCCGGGCCCCCGCTGGTCGCGTTGGGCCCACAACTTCCATTCGATGCGGCCGCGGACGAACCGCAGGCCGGTCTCGCGGGAGTACAACGACGTCGGGTTGAGCCGCCGCACCAGCCACGTCCCGTGGTTCTCCGTCCACAGGTACAGCGACACCCACAGGGTGTGCAGGTCCAGGGCGAGGGTGTGTTCGGAACCGCCGTTGCCGACCTTGAACTGCCACCCCCACCCCGACCACACACCCTGCCGGGGGCCGGCGACGAACTGCCAGCCGACGGTGCCGGTCGGCCGGACCGGCCACGGGCCGGGCGGGTAGTCCCCGACGGTTTTCAACGCCCGCCGCTCCCGGTGCGGGACGAACGGCTGAACCGGCCCGTCGTAGCGCTGGCCGATGCTCCACCGGCCCGGGTCGAGGCTGCCCTGCGGGTCGGGTCGCAGCCCGCACCGGTCGCAGACCACCCACCGCGCCGGCCGGTGCTCGGGGTTGTTCGCCGGCGTCAACGTCGACCCGTCGATGACGGGTCGGTGCCCGAACAGGCGGCAGCCGAGCCGTAGCCGCGGAATGTCGTGGATCCACATCCCGAAGTTCGTCCAGTAGCGTCCGCCGTCGCGTTTCTTGTAGTCGACCCGGTGCCGTCTCACCGCAGCACCGCCCGGAGCGCGGCGAGCGCGGCCAGGCCGACGACGGACCCGAGGACCAGCAACGCACCGGTGACAGCGGTCCGACGCGCCCACACAGGGCCGTCGGGGCCGAGGATGCGGGTCACCATCGCCGGTCCGTCCGGTCCTCGTCCGCCGGCAACGCACCCGGCCCGGTACGCCGGCCGGCGGCGGGGCCGCGGTACACCTTCGGCGGGTGGACGTGATGCTGCGGGGTGGCACTGACGACGAGTTGTCCCGGTGTCGGGTCGCGCTGGTCGTCGACGCCGGGCACGAGCTGCACCCGGGCCTCCCCGGGTAGCGCGTTGCAGTGTTCGACCAGCCAGCGCAGGTCGTCGAGTGTGACCGGTTCGGTCAGCCGGACCGTCCTGACGTCTTCACGCCCCCCCACGGCGTTTCCCTTTCCCCTCGTCGGTGTCGAGCATCGGGCCGGGCAGCGTCACCTCGTCGACGTCGTCGGGCTCGGCGACGTCGAAGTGGAACCCCATCGTGCATTCCAGCCGCCGTGAGCCCGGCCCGTCGGTGGCTTTCCACATGGCCAGGGCGGTGTCCGCGACCGCGGTGAGCCGTTCGGTGGCTTCCACAACGACCTGGTGGGCCCCGACGTGGATTTCCACCCGCGCGGACGGCTGCGGCGGCTGTGCGGGCTCCGGGGCCGGCTCCGCAGCCGGCTCCGGGTCGGCGGCGGTGTCGGCGACGCTAACGACGCCGCCGGATTCCGTCTCCGGCACGGCCACCACCTGCTCGGCGCCATCAGGCACCACTGCAGGAACCGTGTCGTCCACCGTCGGGCTGTCGGTGTCGGTGTCGGTGCTCACGCGGGCTGCAGCGCGTCGAGCCACCTTTCCACCCGGTCCAGCCGTTCCGAGTCGCCGTCGAGGAACGCGCACCGCGCGCCGACGAGCTGCTCCGGCGGCGGCCCCGACGACGGCGCCCACGACGGGCAGTTGCAGCACTGCCACCCGGACCCGCGCACGGTCAGGTGGGTGAACGGAGACTGGTAGTGCCAGTGGTGGCCGACGCAGCCGTCGTGCATGAACGGCCCGCGGATCCGGTCACGAACCTGCCGGACAAGTGCGCGCATTCTTCCCCCCGGAAAACTGGGTGGGTACGCGCGCATCCCGGCAGCTCACGCCACCCGAGGAAGGTCCATTACCCGCGCACCCCGTACGCCACTCAGAGTAGCGGCACCGGCACGTACAGCCGCGTAGGTTCGGCGCAACCCGCCGACAAGTTCTCCCGAACGACGGGCGTTTCCCACCCCAACCACCCACCCCGCGGCGTACCGTTGCCTCTACGCAGCACGCCCCGCGGACACGCCCTGGGCAAAGGGCCACCGCGAGCCGAAGATCCTCCAAGGCCGTCTCGAACGGTGCTTGCCGTAGCCCGTGGCGTCCACCCACGCGGGGCTCTGCTGTGCGCATCAACGCCACGGGCAGGCGCAGGGGGAGGGCAACACGCATGGGGCAGACGCTGCGCCGCAACCGCGGCACCCAGCGCGCCCACCCCAACCCATCAACCCGCCGAATCGACCAGCCCGTCGACCTCGGCAACAAGCTCATCGAGCGACCCGGCCAACGCCGCCTCCCCGACCATCGCGGACAACGGCGCCTCGAACACGGCCGCGATAGCGACCGCCTCGGCCAGGGAAACGCACCGCGCGCCCCGCTCGATCGCGCCCACAGCATTCCGGGGCAGGCCGACCATGTCCGCCACCCAGTTCTGGTTGACCTGAGCCGAGCGACGCAAGGCGACAAGCCTCCTCGCAAACGCCCTATCCGCGTTCGAAACAGTAGCCATAACGCGGATTCTCCTACAGGACCGTGTACCGGACAAGAGCGTGAGGCGTCAGTTCAGGCCCGCCGCGGCGAGGAGCAGCATCGGGTTCCGCTGCTTCATGTCCACCGTGTCGATGTACCGGAACACCACCGGCGACCGCTCATGCCAGCCACCCTGCCGGCAGATCGCCAGAATGTCCGCACCCAGCCGGTACGCCTCCGTCGCCCCGGTCCGCCGCAACACCCCGTGCGGGGTCAACTCGTCAGCGTTCGCAATCGCGGCCCGCTCGGCAGCACGAGCGATGATCTGCTCCATCGTCGACCCGTCGAGCCGGTTCCCCAGCGACGCCCGACCGGCCCACGGGCCCGCACCCTGCACGTTGTCGTGCCGGTCGACACCCCGGAACGCCGGCCCGTCATGCAGCCCCAACTCGGCCATCCGGCGCCGGTAGGCCACCCACGCCGCTTTCGGATCCAGGTCCGGATGGGCGGTCCACGGTGGAATCTTCACCGTGCGCGGCTTACCGACCTTCGTCTGCGCGACGAACACGTCAAGCCAGCCGTCCTTGTCGACGGTGACGTCCCCCATGTCCAGGATCATCAGCTCCGACCGGCGGGCCATGATGTTCAGCCCGATCGTCAGCATCGCCCGGTCCCGCAGCCCCGCGTTCGTGTCCGGCGGGCACGCCGCGACGAGCGACGCGAACGTCGGCAGGTCCACCGCCGGCGAACCCTCGTCGTCGTGGATCGTGCGGTCCTTCGCCCGGGTCTTGCGGTGCGACTCGACGATCTGACGCGCCAGGAACCGGTCCGGGGGATTCTCCCCACACGCGGAGTGCAGCGCCGACACCGCGGCGAGCGCGGCCGCGATCGACGACGGCGCCTGCCCGATCACACCCTTGTTCTTCCCCCGCGTCACCGGCCGCTCGGCCAGCCAGATCGCGAACGCCTCGACAGTGCACCGGTTCCCCGGCCCCTCCCGCCGGCCGGTCAGCGCACAGAAGTCGAGATAGTGGCCGGCGTACCGGCGGTAGACCGTCCGCGTGTTCTCCGACAGCCGGTCCCGGTGGTACCGGGCCGCGCGCGGGTCGCGACGCTCGTCCGGGTCGGGCAGGTCGGGATCGAACGGGTTGATCAGCCGGCCGGCCGTCGTTCGGACAACCAGGTCCTTCCCTCCCGCCTCTTCCCCCTCTGGTGGGGCCTGCGGGAGGGCGGGGATGCCGGCGCCGATGCGGGTGACGTTCGCGAGCGTCAGGTCCCATTCCTCGGCGATCGCCTGGGCGGTGACACCGCGGGCCAGGTCGGCCCGGATGACGTCGTCGCGGCTCGTCGGACCAGGTTTGATGATCTTGGCCACGTGGCTCCCCACTCGGTGCAGGTTTTTCGCTTTGTCCCTTGCCGAGAACTCTGATCTGCTGTAATACACCTTATCAAGATCTAGTCGCTCGCTCGATACCCCTCCGCCGTGCGGCTCGTTTTACCAGCTCAGGGCCCGTTTTGTGGTGCGCGCCGATACCGAGGGCGCCGCCGGGCCATGATCAACTTGAGGGGTAGATCAGCATGACTGAACCGACCGTCGAACCGACCCAAAACACCCACACCGGAACGGGGTCGGACGCCAACGAGACGGGAATCACGCACGTCCTCATCGGCGTCGACGACTCCGGCAGCATGTACCGGCTCCGCGACGACGTACGCGGCGGGTTCAACCAGTTCCTCGACGAGCAGGCCGCCCAGCCGAACGCCGGCCGGATCCGCGTCACCGCCGTCCTGTTCGCCTCCACCGTGCGGCTGCTGTGCATCGGCGCCCGCGTCGGGAACGTGCCGCGGCTCGACCGCGAAAACTACGTGCCGGCGGGGAACACCGCCCTGTACGACGCGGTCGGCACGCTGATCGACTCGTTCGAGGCGGAGAACACGCTCGCCGACGGGGACCGGGTCCTGCTGGTTGTGCAGACCGACGGGCGGGAGAACTCGTCCCGCGAGTACGTGGCCACGGACATCCAGCAGAAGATCGCCGACCGGGAGCGGACGGGTCGGTGGGTGACGGTGTACCTGGGGGCCGGCCCGTCCGCGTGGTTCGGCGGGGAAGCGTTGGGGATGCGGTCGGTGAACACGACGGCGGATCCGCAGGGTACCCGGTCGGTGTATGGGGCGGTGTCGCAGGCGGCGACGACGTACTCGTCGGGGGTCGGTGCGGCGGAGACGTTCTCTGTGCTCGAGACGGCCGCGGGAGACGGGTCGTCGTCTGTCGGTATCGGGGGGCCGGCGGTCAGGCAGTAGTACGAGGTTCTGAGGATGCAACGGGGGGATCGTCATGGGGGTACCGGGTAACTGCTCGTCGCGGGTGGAGGACCACGTCCGGGCGCCGGGGAAGTTGTTGACGCCGGGGGAGGTGGCGGAGATCTTCCGGGTGGATCCGAAGACCGTCACGCGGTGGGCGTCGTCGGGGCGGTTGCCGTCGCTGTTGACGCCTGGTGGGCACCGCCGGTTCTGGGAGTCGGATGTGTTGCGGCTGTTGAAGGGGATGGCGCCGAAGGGGAATCCCGCGTCGGTGCAGAACCTGCCGTGACGACGACGGTCCAGGCTCGGTTCGCGCGGGTGGGGGCGGCCCGGCCGAAGGGGTTCGGGAGTGTGCTCGGCCCTGAGTGGCAGGATTTCGTGCCCGCGCCGGAGGTCGACGAAGATGACGTCTCCTGGTTCACGGAGACCCGTCCGGTGGTGTCGTGGTTGCCGCGGTGGGAGTTCGCTGTTGTGCTCGACCTGGCCGAGGTGCCGGCTGATGCCGGGATGCCGGCGGCTGCTCGGGTGTGGCTGCCTCGGGTGGAGTTGAAGACCGAGGACCACTGGCCGGGGGAGAAGTTGGTGATTTGGTACCGGCCGTGAGTTGGGTAGGTTCTCGCGTTTGTGGTGTGGTGTCCGATTGTGATCCCGTAGTTTCGTTGAAATCGTTCACCGGAGTTACAGGGAGGGGTCACACCATGGCGAAGGTCATCGCTGTGCGGGACACCGAAACAGGTGTGTCGGCTGAGGTCACCGTCGAGTCGTTGACGGAGCTGGCCGGGGAACACATCACGAGTTTCAGCCTGACCGCGGATGGGCGGCCGCTGGTGCCGGCGGATCTGCTGATCCTTGAGGCGTTGGGGTTGCGGCTGCCGACGTCGGGGGCTGCGGCTGTTCCGGCACCCGCGCCGGTGTTGCCGGCTCCGCGGGCTTCGGCGCCGGCGGTGCATCCGAAGCCCGCGGAGCCGGCGGAGGTGAGAGCCTCGGCGTCGAAGGACGCCGCGCGTGCGGTCGTGAAGGCGGCCGCGCCGAAGCCCGCGAAGCCGCCGAAGCCAGCGAAGGCGGCCAAGGCGGTGCCGGTACCGGCGAAGGCGGTGAAGTCGGCGGTCGGGTCCGGTGCGGAGGCTCGGGCGGCGAAGGCGGCGCAGAACGGGGCGCGGCCGTACCGGTTGGCGCCGCCGCCGGAGGAGCTGCAGAAGCTGATGGTCGAGCATGGTGGGCCGACGGGTGTCGCCGACGCGTTGGGTGCGCCGCGGCATTCGGTGACTTCGTGGTTGCGTCGCTACCGCCAGCAGGGGATCGAGTTCCCCACGGCCGAGGGGAACGGGGACGGTAAGTGAGCCGCAGGTCGGTGCAGGTCGACGTTGAGGATCCGGCGTCGTTTGACGAGCTGCCGGACGCGGCGCAGGTGTGCCGGACGTACCGGTATCACCCGTGGCCGCGGCCGGAGGTGCGGTCCCATCGGCGGCTGATCGAGTTCGAGGTGACGGAACGGCGCGGCGATCGGGTGATCGCGGGCGTGTTGCACCTGACGTGTACCGGGGGGTGCGGAAGGATCCGGAAGGAGCCTCGCCGGCGGAACCGGGCCGGGCGGATGGTCCGGGACGGGCACCTGGCGTACGGGCAGGTGCCGGGGACGAAGTTCGTGCTCCGGCGGGGCCGGGACGGGTCGGCGCCGGAGATCGACCACGACGCGGCGCAGGACCGGTTGTTGCAGAGGATGTGCCCCAACCTGGTCTGGTAGGGGCGGTACGTACGCGGGGGGTTGTTGTGGTGGACGGGCTGGTGGCGCACGCGGAGCGGGAGTTGGAGCTGCTCGGGGTGGAGCCGCGGATCGCGGCCACGCTGGTGGCGGCGGTCGGGGCGGTGATGGCGTGCCAGCCGTCCCCACGGCAGCACGAGTACATCGTGCCGATGTTGGGGGAGTTGCTGTGGGGGCGGCCGTTGTCGCCGTTGACGGCGAACCCGGCCGAGTGGCAGGAGCATCAGCTCGGTGACGGCCGGGTGCGGTGGTTGAACGTGCGGGACCGGCGGGCCGAGTCCGCGGATCGGGGGCGGACGTTCGTGTTCGTCGACGATCCGAAGCGGGAGCAGCATGTGTCGGCGCCGCCGCGGGGGTGGGTGCTGGCGTTGCGGGAGCGGGACGGCATGTCGGAGGCGAACGCGGTCGCGGCGGTGTGGGAGTACCTCGACGCGGGCGGCATGTCGGATTCCGACCGGGCGATGATCGAGTCGTTGCCGCCGGGGTCGTTGCGGTGGGATTTCATGGAGTCGCGGTGGGGCCGCGGTGGTGGGGTGGTGGCTTCGTTGATGTTCGGCGAGTCCGAACCTGCTGCCCCTGGTGGTGTAAGGCGGCTGCGGGTCGCGTGACCCCGGGAAGTGGCGAGAGCGCCTGACCCGGGTGGGCCCCGCCTCCGGGTGGTGCCGGGGTGGGGTTTGGCCCGGGGGGCGCTCTCGGTTCTCAGGATAGGGCCCTGGCGTCGGTTTGCGTAAGATGCGGTTCTGTGTCGTCTACGTGACGCCGCGTACATGTTTGTTTGGGTTCCTGCCGATATGCGCGGCGGAGTAGTCGGACGTACGCCACGGTGTACCCGGCGGACATGACGATGAACCCGTACTGGTGCGTGACCACCCCGAACGTCACCCACACGACCTGTGCGGCGATGTTGAACCACCAACCGACCCGGGGCCGGCGCGCCGCTACGAGTAGGCCGGTGATCCCGACAACCGCGAGAACGTAACTTCCCATAGCTGCAGTTCACCGCCGTCCGGAACGGTCGTCCACGACAGGTGGCATCCTCCGGCCGAACCCCACCCGCCTGCTTCGATCAGCGTCCATGGGGTGGATGGTGCACCACCCGGCCGCGGACTGCTGTGGCCGCGGATACAACTCGGGCCGGTGTGTCGGGAGTCTCCCCGGGTTGACCGGCGGCGCCGGCGACGGCCGCGGTACCGGCCGCGGACGAGCAGCGCGGCCAGGAGCGCTGCAACAACTCTGACCATGGTGGTGCCTTTCCCCGTGAAACGACGTCGCCCGGGTAACGACCGTCGCCGAGACGGCGGCCGCACCCGGGCGGGTGAATCCAGACTGAGGGGGATCTACCGGCTGGAGGGGGTGTTCTTCAGGTCGGTCACCATCTGCCCGGCGTCGGAGTCGTCCATCCACCGCAGCAGGTAAGGGTCGCCGGCCGCGTCGGTGGACTCCTTGTCCAGAGTCGGGCGGCGCCCGTCGGTTTCCTCGACGACCGCCCACGTCCACGTCAACGACGGCTGGATGTAGCTGCGCCACCACATCGGGGCGCGGGTCATCGCGCCGATGAAGTCTCCTGGACCGGCGAACCGGTGGAGACCTCGCAGGTCCTCCAGCGGCCAGCCAAAGACGGACCCGACCCGTTCCACGTAGTCGTCGGGCCCGAACACGGCGACGAAGTCGACCACGCCGCGGTTGTGGGGCAGCGACCAGGACCGGGTGGAGTAGACGACGTGGACACCGACCTGCGACCCGGTCGTCATGACCTCCTCGAGGAGGAACTGGACCTCGACGGAATCGAGGAAGATGTCGGCTCCGTCGAGGACGAGGACGATCGCGGGCCGGTCGGGGCCGATGGGTAGCTTCGCCTCGCCGAAGTCGACGACGTTGCGGAGGATGTCACCGCGGTAGACGGTGCGGCGGCGGGCGATGATGTTCAGGGCGGCGTTCAGCTGTGCTTTCATGCCCTCGACGGTGTTGACGGGCCAGTCGATACCACCGCGGGCGCGGCCGGTGCGGGTCAGGGCGTCCAGCCACGGCGCGGCGAGTCCACCGTCGTACTCGGCGGTCCACGTCAACACGTCGGCGGTGCGGGCCAGGCCGACGAGCAGGTTGCGGAGCAGCACCGTCTTCCCTGCTCCGCGTGGCCCGGCCAGCCACCAGTTCCCGACCGGGACGGTGAGCCGCGCAACGTCCTGGGGGGAGACGTCGGGGGAGACGTAGGTCGGGTCGTACCCGACGGGGACCGGCGCCCCGTACCGCAACAGGTCGAGTGTCTGCGGCAGGGCAAGGTTTCTGGGCATCGGGTCCTCCTGGGAACCACGTTGGGGAACGGGCAGGGATTCGGGTGCTACCGGGGGATGTGCGGGCAGTGGCGTTGGCTGAGCGTCGCGACGAAGTCGGCCCGTTCGGCCCGCACGACGCGGAGCTGGTGCCGGGCCGGCGCCGCGACCTGGTCGACGGCGGTACGGGCCTCGTCGCGGGTCTGGTAGATACGCACGGGCGCGCCGCACCGGTGCCGGACCGTGTACTGGCGGGTTTCCATCAGCTTGTCGAGCTGCGCCGCCGCCCTCGCCGCAGCGTCGGTGCCGGCAGGGCCGGCTTCAGTGGTGCTGGTGGTGCCGGTGGTGGTGTTCAACTGTTCTCCTTGGTGCCGTTCGGGTTGCGTTCGTCGCGGACGAGCCGCCAGATGTGCTGCTCGGCCGCGTCTGCGAGGATCGCGAGCAGCTCGACGTCGGTGAGGCCGACCTCGTCCTGCCACTCGACGAGCAGAATGTCGAGGGTGTTCACCGGTGGGGTGTCCGCCCGGGCGGCGCCGGCGACGCGTTGTGCCACGCCGTGCTGACACGCGACCAGCACGACGATCATCTGCGCGGTGCTGAGCTGCTCGGCGAACCACCAGTCGGCCAGCCGGGAGTGGATGTCCCGCACCGCCGCGTTGTACACCGGGATCCGCTCGTGCTGGGCCGGCATGGGCGCTGTCACTGTCCCCGCTCCGCAAACACGACCAGGACCAGCCCGGCGATCCCCACGACGGCGATGACGAGGTACACCAGCGACAACCACGAACGGCGCGGCCCGTCTTCGAACGTGTCGGGGCTGTTCGGGCAGTTGTGGGCTTCCAACGCCCGCCGGTTCTCCAACGGGTCCGAGGACACGGCGACGAACCCGCAGCCCGCACCGCACCGCACGTACGGCCGGCCGGAAGCGACCAGCGCGGCCAGGCCCGGGTCGGTCCTCTGCAGCACGTGCAGCGCCGACGCGAGCGCCAACTTCTGGCCGTGAGCGGCCGTGTGGGTGGCGGCCTGGGCAGCGGCGTGGGCGGCAGGTGGCGCGATCGTCGGCCGGTCGGCCGCGGGAACACCCTCGGGTTTGGTCAGGTCGGGCATCACACCTCCTCAGGTGCGGGTAGGAGCCAAGCCATCTCCACAGGATGGTCGAACCCGGCGACGGGGACGACCGGAACACCCAACGGCAGCCGGGGAACGTTCCGCTCGAGGACGTGGGCGAGGCCGGTCGTCTTCGCCGGCGGCTCTTCCGGCGCGGCCGGCAACACCACCCTGGTTCCGATGGGGTAGGTGACGTTCCACGCCCGCACGTACGCCGCGCCGTGCCGGACCCACTGGTGGTGCGGGCATGCGCAGGTGTTGTCCCGGTTCGAACACGTCGAGTGGTAGCCGAGCGAACACCCCCGGCCCCGGAGGTGGTCGAACAGGTCGGGGTCGGTGAGAAGCCGTGTCGTCCACGCCTCCCTGGTTTCGTCGTCGCGGATGTCCGGCAGCTTCGGGTACCCGTTCCCTTGCGGGGCCGCGATCCCGGGCAGGGTCAGCCTCGCCGGCGGGGGAGGGTCGGTCATCGTCGGGCCTTCCGGTGGCGGGGAACAGCGGTGTTTCTCATATGTCGTCAACGCCGGCTGCATCGTCGGTGCCCACCGCGACCGGGTTCCGCATCCGCACGCCAGCCGGTATGCGGGGCCCTGGGTGGTCCGCCGCCGTTGGACGGTGAACGGGCGCTTCACCGTGGTCATCGAGGGGGTGCTGTTCCGGCCCGGCGGGCCCGGATCAGGGCCCCCATCTCCCGCAGGGTGATCTCGACGGCGCCGAGCTTGACCGCCAGCCGGCGACGTGACGCGGTCACGTCGTAGTGCCAGTGCGGGCACCTGTCGGGCGGGCACAGCCGCGTGTTCCGGCACGTCTGGAACCAGCGGCGTTGCAGCCCGATCTGGGCGGCGAACGCGTGCAGCTCGTCCCGGGTGTCGGCGGTCAGGTGGCACCAGGTCGACGAGACCCGCCCGACGGTTGCCGGGATGTTCGCCGCGTCGACGTAGACGGTCACCGCCGACACCCCGAGCAGACCCCGTTGTACGGCAGGTGCCGGTGCGGGCTGGTGACGTGGCGGACGTCGCGGATGCCTTTCGGGTAGTACCGGTTGGTGTAGGTGAGGGCGTCGAACGCCATGATGTAGCCGCGGAACCAGCCACCTTCACGGCGGCGTTGCTGGCCGGCCAACGTGACAGTGTTGCGCTGGTAGCGGTGCCAGCGCAGGTACCGGCGGCGGGCGCGGGAAGCGTTCACGTCCCGGCCCCGTCCGTGTCGGGGCGTCCGGTGGCGGCCATGGCCGCGTCGTCCTGGTCGAGTTCACGCCACCGGCTCATTGACGACCTCCCCGGTCAGTTCGGTGTACCGGTCCAGGAACCGGCGGCGGGCCTCCGTCGGGGACCAGCCGGAGATCGGCACACCGAGCGCCGGCACGTTCTCGGTCGACTTCCACGGCCGCGTGTACGGGGGCAGGAGGGCAGCGCGCTCGTCGACCAGGATGCGGTTGTCTGCGGTCTTGACCTCGGCCGGGCAGGCGCCGGGGAGGTGGAACTGCACCGCGATCGCGGTCATCAGGTGCTGTTCGATGCGGACGTACTCGGGCAGGTGCCGCTTCAGCGGGCGGATCAGGTCGTTGAGGTACGCCTCGGTCGCGTCGTGGAGGAGTGCCCACAGGGCGTTCGCGGGGGAGACGGCGTGGGACATGAGGACGCTGTGCTCGGCGACGGAGTAGAAATCGGAGACGTGGCCGCCGAACCGGCAGATCATGCCGAGGGCGTGGCCGATGTCGTACGGGTGGATCTCGACGAGGCGCGGGTCGAGGGGGTAGAACACCTGCCCGGTGCGGGTGAGCATCCAGTCGCCGTACCGGCCGTCGGGCTCGATCCACACCAGTTCGTCGGCGAACATCTCGTCGGTCATGTACTGCGTGGACGGGCAGAAGCGGCCACCGGCCGCGAGCGCCGCCGTGTACGTCGTTTCCTCCCAGCCTTTGGTTTCGGGTTCGCACTCGGCGAGATGCATCAGAGCCATCGTCGGGACCTTCCGGGTTGCTCGTTGGGGAACGCGTTGTTCGTTACAGGGCGGGGTGGGGGGGGAGCGGGTCGGGGACGGGTACGTGCTGCTCGCCGCGGCCGCGGCGGAAGGCGGTGGTGTACTGGTCTTCCGTTCCCCACCAGCAGAAATAGCCGTACACCTTGGCGCCGTTGTCGAGCTGGATGCAGGGGTTCGCGGCGACGTCGGCGAGCCTGGCGGCGACCCGCTCCTCGAAGGTGCGGGTGTCACCCATCGGGTTGCCGTAGTTGTCGACCCCCATCGGTCTGCCGTCGCAGACCCATTCCTTCTGGGGTTCGTCCATCTGGTACCGGACCTGTTCCTCGATCGCGGCCCGCCACGTTATTCCGTCCCGCCCGGGGCTGTCGGGGTCCCAGTAGGGCATCTCCTGCGGGCCGAGATACACCCCGCGGCCGTACACGTAGACGGTGGTGTCGTCGGCGCTGCGCAGGGCGATGACCCGGTCGCCAACCTGGGCGCCCATCAGAACGCCCCACCGTCGCGGCGGGCGTCGAACCCGGCGCCGGGCCGGTGCACGCCGCCGCCGAGCGCGGCGA
>JACCDR010232951.1_pt1 | contig 21178 bp, 23 predicted proteins | sample 7446431 | NCBI WGS metagenome assembly JACCDR01 (sample SAMN15323443, study PRJNA562643) | freshwater metagenome | isolation source: river surface water | place: USA:Blue River Watershed | collected 2017-08-17 | reverse complement strand
TTTTGAATTCATGATGAATGCGCTGCGCCTGCGTGACGGGTTTGCGCTGCAGAGTTTTCTGCAGCGCACCGGCTTGCCGCTGTCGGCCGTGCAGCCCGCGCTGGCGGCGGCACGCGCGCAGGGCCTGCTGCTGTGGGACGAGGCCAGCGACCACGTGGCACCCACGGCGCGCGGCTTTGACTTTTTGTCCAACCTGCAGGCGCTGTTTTTGCCGCCCACCCCCAAAGGCGCGCCTGCTGCACCGGCGGGCGGGCAGGGTGCATCACCTGGCGCATTACCCGGCGCATTACCCGGCGCATCACCTGGCCTGGAGCAGCCGGTCAGTTTCGCTGGCCTGAACAGGCGAACTGAATAAGCGTTGTGCCAGCGGCGGCGGCCGCCAGCGCCGTCACACGCGTGAAATCGACGCGCCAGCGTTGGCGCGCAGCCATTCCATCAGGCGTGGCGCAATCTGCTTCAAGGGCAGCACTTCATGTGCCGCACCTTGTGCGATGGCTTCGCGCGGCATGCCAAACACCACGCAGCTGGCTTCGTCTTGCACCAAATTCCAACTGCCGGCGTCGCGCATGGTGCGCAGTGCGCGGGCGCCGTCGCCGCCCATGCCGGTCAGCATCACGCCCAGGGCGTTACGGCCCACGATGCGCGCCGCGCTCTCAAACAGCACCTCCACGCTGGGCATGTGGCGGTTTACCGGCTCACCCGGCTGCACACACACGGTGTAGTTGGAGCCCGAGCGCGCCACGGACATGTGCAGGCCGCCCGGGGCGATGTAGACGTGGCCGGGCAGCACACGTTCACCGTCCACGGCTTCAGACACGCGCACGCGGCACAGGTTGTTCAAGCGCGTGGCGTAGCTTTTGGTGAAGCCCGGCGGCATGTGCTGCGTGATCATCACCGCCGGTGCGTCCGCCGGCAGCCCTTGCAGCAGTTCACGTGTGGCCTCGGTGCCGCCGGTGCTGGCGCCGATGAAGATGATTTTCTCGGTCGACAAGCGGCCCATTGGCGCCGGGTTGCTGCTCGATGCCGCCGCGCCGCCTGCGGCGCCTGTGCCGCCCGCCGGCCCGCCGGCCTGGGGTGCGCGTTGCACGCGGGCCTTGGCGGCGGTGCGTATTTTGTCGGTGATGTCGGCGCCCAGCTGCCGCAGGCCGTCGCTGACGCCGATCTTGGGCTTGGCCACAAAGTCCACCGCGCCCAGCTCCAGCGCCTTCAGCGTGGCATCGGCACCGCGCTCGGTCAGTGTGGACACCATCACCACCGGCGTGGGCCGCAAGCGCATCAGTCGGCTCAGGAATTCAAGGCCGTCCATACGCGGCATTTCCACGTCCAGCGTGATCACGTCGGGGCTCACGTCGCGGATCATGTCGCGGGCAATCAACGGGTCGGCCGCTGCGCCCACGCAGCACATGTCGGGCTGGCGGTCGATGATTTCCGTCAGCAGGCTGCGCACCAGTGCTGAATCATCGACCACCACAACACGGATCTTGTTAGAGGCTGAGGGCTTGTTCATGGTCGTAAGGGCTCAACTTCGAAGTGCTGACAGGGAGCGGGTGCAGTGCATGCAACGGGGCTTTGGCGATCAGAACAAGTCCACCGTGCCCGCCGTGTTGCCCGCCGGTGTGGCCTGTTTGGCGGCCGCCAATTCCTGCGCCAGCAGGGCCTGCGTGTTGGTGGACGCCAGCCGCTTGACCATGGCCTTGCCGGTGGTGGGCAAAAAACAAACCTTGCGCGCGTAAATGTCCAGCACGTCTTTGCTGACGACGCTGATGCGTTCGGTGCGCAGATAGTCCAACACAAAGCGTGTGTTTTGCTCGCCCACGTTGATGCTATTCATGCCGCTGATGACGGCACCGCCACCAAACACCTTGGCTTCCATGGTCATGCGGTTGGCGCCGCGCTTGACCATCTCGCCAATCAGCAGGTCCATCGCAAAGCTGCCGTAGCGGCCGCTGGAGGCCGAGCCCCCACTGTCGGGCAGCAGGAAGTGGTTCATGCCGCCAATGCGGCGCTCGCGGTCCCACAGGCAGGCTGCGATGCACGAGCCCAGCGTGGTGGTGATGACGAGGTCTTCATCAGACACGTAGAACTCACCCGGCAGCACCTTCACGGCCGGCACGTTGAACAGCGTGTCGGCGTAGAAAAACGAGGCTTCGCCGTTGCGGCGCGGGCGTGATTTCAGGCGTTCCAGCCGGCTGGCAACGCTGGCCGTGGCGGGTGGGGTTGGTGCGGTGCCGACACTCATAAACGCTCGTAAATGGTCTTGCCGCGCAGCCTGAACAGCTCGCTTGCGTCGGTGAAGTTTTCGGAGTGGCCCACGTACAGCAGCCCGCCGGGTTTCAAGTGGCCATGGATGCGCTTGAGCACCTGGCGTTGGGTGGTGGCGTCGAAGTAGATCATCACGTTGCGGCAAAACACCAGGTCAAAGGGTTCACCCAGCGCAGACCAGGACGGGTTCATCAGGTTAAAGGGCATGAACTCGATGAAGCGAGACAACTCGGGCTTGACTCGGATGAAGCCGGCGTTGTTGCCCTTGCCGCGCATGAAGTGCCGCTGCAGCCGCGCGGCGCTCAGGCCGCGTGCGTCGGCTTCGTAGACGCCGCGCTGCGCTTTGGCCAGCACCTGGGTGTCGATGTCGCTGCACAGCAGCCGCACCTGGGCCGAGGGGCCCAGCGTTTCCACCACCGTCATCGCCAGCGAATAGGGCTCTTCGCCGGTGCTGGCTGCACTGCACCAAATGCGCATGGGCCGCGCGGCGCGTGCGCGCAGGTCGTCAGCGAGAGCGGCGAAGTGGTGGTCTTCGCGGAAAAACGAGGTCAGGTTGGTGGTCAGGCTGTTGATGAAGGCCTGCCACTCCGAGGGCGCACCGGGGCTGTCGGTGTCGGGCGACTTTTCCAGCAGCGCCAGGTAGTCCGCAAAGGAGCTGAGGCCCAGCTCGCGCAGGCGGCGCGACAGGCGGCTGTACACCATGGCCTGTTTACCGGGCTGCAGGCTGATGCCGGCACGCTGGTAGATGAGCTGGCGTACACGGTCGAACTCGGCGGGCGCAAGCTTGAACTCTTGCGGGTCATGGGCAATGGTGTAATTCGCAACGCTCATGCAAGCCAAAGGTTTGGGGCTGCCTCGGGGCGGCCCGCTGTGTCTGCAAAGGCGGCCCGGGCCGCTTTTCGTAAAAACCTGGTAGTGACAAACGAAGATGGGCAGTGTGCCCCTGCAAGCCCTTGCCCAGCGGCTGGAGATAAGCGGCCTTCGCTGGCCTGATCCTGTCATGTAACGCTGGCAAGCGCCTGCTAGACTTTGTTACCTTCCCTGCTGGCGCCGTGCGTATTGCCACGAACCTTGAAAATCCAGCCTGACCCGAAAGACCGCCCTGTGCCTGGTGTGGCACGCGCCCCAGCGGCCGCCATGCCCCCGGCAGGTTTGGCGGCTGTGGTCTCAACTTCGGTTGCGGCTGCGACGGCTACAAAAACGGCGACGGCGACTGCAACCGCAAGCACCGTACCCCTGCAGCCGGTGGCGCGGTTTGAGCGTGCAATGCAACTGCTGGCCCAGTCCGGGCGCACCATGCCACCGGGCGAGCCCGGCGGCAGCGACTGGATGGCCGGGCTTATCGACGCACTGGTCGATTTGTCCAGCCGCGATGCGCTGACCGGCCTGGCCAACCGGCGTGCCTTTGAACTGGCCGTGGCACGCGAGGTGGACCGCGTGGCCCGCAGTGGCGAGTCGGCCCTGTTGCTGACGCTGGACATCGACCACTTCAAGCGTGTCAACGACACTTGGGGTCATGCTGCGGGCGACCAGGTCATCAAGGCCGTGGCCCAGGCCCTGCTGGACTGCGTGCGCCCCATGGACCTGGTGGCGCGGGTGGGTGGCGAAGAGTTCGCCATCATCCTGCCCAACTGCGCCGTCGCCTTTGGGCAGACGGTGGCCGAGCGGGTGCGCCAGCGCGTGCTGGGCATGCCCATCGAATTGAACCTGGTGCCGGGCCTGAGCCATGCACCAGCGCTGCAGGTCACCATCAGCATCGGTGGCGCCTTTGCGCCGCAGTGGGTGCGCTCCACGCCGCGCTTGTGGCAAGAGCGCGCCGACCAGCAGCTCTACCAGGCCAAGACCCAGGGGCGCAACCTGGTGTGCCTGGAGCCCACCGCGTTTTCGCTGGTCACCAATGAAGAAAAACGGCTGTTGTTTGAGACGTTCCAGTTCCAGGACCACGAATGACCGACCCGTCGCAACAGCCGCCTGCCGTGCCGCCCACCCTGCCACTTTCGCCCCGCATCATCGCCGTCACCAGCGGCAAGGGCGGCGTGGGCAAGACCTTTGTGTCGGCCAACCTGGCCGCCGCGCTGGCCCGGGGTGGGCGCAAGGTGCTGGTGCTGGACGCCGACCTGGGGCTGGCGAACCTGGATGTGGTGCTGAACCTGTTCCCGAAGATCACGCTGCACGACGTGTTCACCGGCAAACATGTGCTGCAAGACGCGATACTGCCCGCGCCGGGCGGTTTTTCGGTGCTGCTGGCCGGCTCGGGCATGGTGGAGTATTCGCGCATGACGCCAGAGATACGCGACCAGTTGCAGCGGGTGATTGCCGAGATCGAGCCCAAGTTCGACCACGTGCTGCTCGACACCGGCGCCGGCATCTCCGACGTGGTGCTGTACACCGTGTCGCTGGCCGGCACCGTGCTGGTGGTGGTGACACCCGAGCCCACGTCGCTGACCGATGCCTACGCCACCATCAAGGTGCTGGCCACCACACAAGGCCGCCGTCACGTGCACCTGCTGGTGAACCAGACGCGCAAGCCCGGTGAAGGCCGCTCGGTGCGGCAGCAACTGCAGCAGGTGGTGGACCGCTACGTCAACCCCACGCTGGACAGCCCGCTGCGGCTGGAACTGGTGGGCGAGGTGCCGGCCGACCCGGCGGTGCGCGAGGCCGTGCAACGGCGCCAGTTGCTGATGCAAACCGCGCCCGGCGCTGCGGCCTGCGTGGCGCTGGTGGCAGCGGCGGCACGCCTGACACCGTGAGCCTGCAGCCATGAGTGCAAACACGCCGCCGGCCGCCGAGCCCACGCCCTTTCAGCGCCTGGGCGGCGAGCCGGGTGTGCGCACCCTGGTAGACCGCTTCTACTACCTGATGGACCTGGAACCGGGCTACGCCGTGCTGCGGGCCTTGCACCCGGCCGACCTGTCGGGCTCACGCGACAAGCTGTTCTGGTTCTTGTGCGGCTGGCTGGGCGGCCCGGCGCATTACGAATCGCGTTTTGGCCACCCGCGCCTGCGGGCCCGCCACCTGCCCTACAGCATCGGCATTCAGGAGCGTGACCAGTGGATGCAGTGCATGCTGCAGGCCATGGCTGAACTGGCGGTGCCCGAGGTGCTGGCGCAGCGCCTGGCCGATGCGCTGTACGGCACCGCCGACTGGATGCGCAACCGCGGTGGCTGACAGGCACTGCGGCCCGGGTGCAACCGGGGTGGCACGGCGGCGCGTGCTTCAGCGCAGGCCGCAGGCCCTGGCCAGGTGGGTGACGGTGCTGCTGTGCGCGGCGCTGTCGGCCTGCGTCGTGGTGCCGCAAACGCGCGAGGTGTACGACCCGGGCTGCCAGGTTCTGACACGCCAGATCACGCTGGAGGCGGCTTACATCGGCGGCTTTCAGCGCTGCCACGGCGACGGTTGCGCCGCCTTGCTCAGCGCAGCAGGCGCGGTGACGCTGGCCTCGGCCGTGGTGTCGGGCAGCATCGCGCTGGTGGGCAATGTGGTGTATTGGCTCGAACGCCAGGGCCAGTGCCTGCGCCGGCCGCCCACGTCAACGCCCACCCCCACGCCCGGTTCAGCCCCGAAGTAACACCAGCAGTGCGCCCGAGCCGCCCTCGGGCGCGGTGGCCTGGGCAAAAGCCAGCACAGCGTGGCTTTGGCCCAGCCAGCGCTGCACCTTGCCCTTGAGCACCGGCTCGCGCCCGGGTGAACCGTGGCCCTTGCCGTGCACCACGCGCAGGCAGCGCCAGCCGCGCTGGCCGGCTTCACGCAGAAAGCCCGACACGGCCTCGCGCGCGGCGTCGCGGCGCATGCCGTGCAGGTCCAGCTCGGCCTGTATCGCCCAGTCGCCCCGGCGCAGGCGGGCCACCACGTCGGGCGCCAGGCCCGGGCGCTGGAAGCTCAGGCCGTCGTCGGTGAGCAGCAGCGTTTCCAGGTCCACCTCGTCTGACAGCGCCTCGGCCAGCGCCGCGCGCTCATCGGCTTCGCGCTGGCGCGGCTCGGGGCTGGGGCGGGGCAGGGCGGGCAGGGCGCGGCCGTGGTGCGGCAGCGGGGTTACTGGGCCCACGCTGTCGGCAAACAGGCGCTGCTGGCGCAGCCGCTCGGCCTGCCGGGTTTTTTCAAGCGCGCGCTCTTCGGCCAGCAGCCGTTCGCGTTCACGCAGCGCGCTGCGCAGCGGGCCCAGGTCGGCCAGCCGCGTGGCCTTCAGCCGTGGCCTCACATCAGGCCCCGCTCGGCCATCGACACCACCTGGCCATGGCCCACCACCACGTGGTCGAGCACACGCACGTCCACCAGTTGCAAGGCACGCACCAGTTGTTGCGTCAGGTGTTCGTCGGCGCGTGAGGGTTCGGCCACACCCGAGGGGTGGTTGTGCGCCAGCACCACAGCGGCGGCGTTCAGCGCCAACGCGCGGCGCACCACCTCACGCGGGTAGACGCTGGTCTGCATCAGCGTGCCCTGGAACATCTCTTCCAGCGCCAGCAGGTGGTGCTGCGCGGTCAAGAACATCACCGCAAACACCTCGCGTTCGCGGCCCGCAAGCTGCAGCGCCAGGTAATCTTTCACGCGCGTGGGCGTGTCAAACACGCTGCTGGTGCGCAGGCCTTGGGCCAGTGCACGGCGCGCCATCTCCACCACCGCCAGCAGCTCGGCCCGCTTGGCCGGGCCCAGGCCCTTGATGGACTTCAGCTTCTCAGGGCTGGCCTGCAGCAAACCGGCAAAACCGGCACAGTCTTGCAGCACCTGTTGCGACAGCTCCAGCACCGGGTGGCCCTTGTAGCCGGTGCGCAGCAGCAGGGCCAGCAGTTCGTGGTCGGCCAGCGCGGCGGCGCCTTTGCTCAGCAGCTTTTCGCGGGGGCGGTGGTCGGCGGGCAGGTGCTTCATCGGCGGCCTGGGGTAGTGCGGGGTGGGGTGGTTGGGCGTGCCGGGTGCGCTGCCCGTGGCAGAGGGCCACTTTGCCGGTGTTGTTGGCCTGCAAACCTGCCGTTACCCCTCGGTACAATGCGGTCGCAGTCTATTTCAGAGTCTTGGTCGTCGCTGCCCCATAAGGGTTTTGTCTGCTGGTCGGTGCCGCCCATGAACGATTTTTCACTTCTCTTTTGGCCTCTGGCGCCCCCCTTGCCGTGAATCTTGTGCAACCCGGATCGTTTCTGACCTTGCACTACCGCCTGGCAGGCCCCGATGGCGCCTCGGTCGTGAACACCTTTGACGACAAGCCGGCCACGTTGTCGCTGGGCGCCGGGCAGTTGGCGCCGGCCATTGAGCAGCGCTTGCTGGGCCTGCCCGAGGGGGCGCACGAAACCTTTGAGCTGGCCGCAGGCGACGCCTTCGGCCCGCGCAACCCCGAACTGCTGCAGCGTGTGAAACTGTCGCTGCTGCACGAACTGGGTGACCCCGACGCCACCTACGCCCCGGGTGATGTGGTGCAGTTCCCCACCCCCGACGGCCAGGGCCAGTACGCCGGTGTGGTGCGCGAGGCCGGTGCGGACTGGTTGTTGTTCGACTTCAACCACCCGCTGGCCGGGCAGCCGGTGAAGTTTGAAGTCAAGCTGCTGGGGGTGCTGTGAGCGCAGTCATCGAAGAAGTTTTGCTCGCCGAGCCGCGTGGTTTTTGTGCCGGTGTCGACCGGGCCATCGAAATCGTGGAACGTGCGCTGCTGCGCTTTGGCTCGCCCATCTACGTGCGCCACGAAATCGTGCACAACACCTACGTGGTCAACGACCTGAAGAACAAGGGCGCCATCTTCATCGAAGACCTGGCCGACGTGCCTGCCGGCGCTACGTTGGTGTTCAGCGCCCACGGCGTGAGCAAGGCGGTGCGCGATGAAGCCAAGCGGCGCGGCTTTCAGATCTTCGACGCCACCTGCCCGCTGGTCACCAAGGTGCACGTGGAGGTGGCCAAGCTGGCCAAGGAAGGTTTTGAATTCATCATGATCGGCCACAAGGGGCACCCCGAGGTGGAAGGCACGATGGGCCAGCTGAGCGAGGGCATCTACCTGGTTGAAGAGGCCGCCGATGTGGCGCGTGTGCAGCCACGTGGCAGCAAGCTGGCGGTGGTGACACAAACCACGCTGAGCGTGGACGACGCGGCCGAGATACTGGCCGAAGTGAAACGCTGCTTTCCCCATGTGCGTGAGCCCAAGCACCAGGACATCTGCTACGCCACGCAGAACCGGCAAGACGCAGTGAAGGTGATGGCACCGGCGGTGGACGTGGTCATCGTGGTGGGCAGCCCCACCAGCAGCAACAGCAACCGCCTGCGCGAACTGGCGCAGCGCCTGGGCACGCAGGCCCACATGATCGAAGGCGCGCAAGACCTGAACGCCGCCTGGTTTGCCGGCAGCCGCCGCGTCGGCGTGACCGCTGGCGCCTCGGCGCCCGACCTGCTGGTGCAGCAGGTGGTGGCGCGCCTGCGTGAACTGGGCGCGGTGTCGGTGCGCCGCATGCACGGGGTGCAGGAAGACGTGCACTTTCCGCTGCCGCTGGGCCTGGGTGACCGCAGCATGGCGCAGGCGCAAGCTTTGCGGGCTGGCGCCGCCACCGCCGTGCCGGCCGACGCGCCGCCAGCGGCCGGGCCCGGCTCCCGATCCTGACGCTGACACCGCACCCGCAGCCCTTTTGAGCCGCGGGCTGCAAGCCCACCGGCCGCGCAAGCCGCTGCCGTTTGCAGCCTGCGGGCACCACCACCGTTTTCGACCCGCGAAGAGTTTCAACATGTTAGATATCAACCTGCTGCGCCGCGACCTGCCGGCCGTACTGGCGCAACTGCAGCGCCGCAAGAACCCCCAGCCCTACCTGGATGTGGTGCGTTACGAGGCCCTGGAAGCCGAGCGCAAGACCATCCAGACCAGCACCGAACAACTGCAGGCGCGCCGCAATGCCGCCAGCAAGAGCATTGGGCAACTCAAGGGCAAAGGTGAAGACACCAGCGCCCTGATGGCCGAAGTGAACGGCATTGCCGACGCGCTGAAAAGCGGTGCCGAGCGCCTGGACCAACTGCAGCAGGAACTGCAAACCCTGCTGATGGGCCTGCCCAACCTGCCACAGGCCGACGTGCCCGACGGTGCCGACGAAACCGGCAACGTCGAAGCGCGCCGCTGGGGCGCGCCACGCCGCGCCGCCGAGCTGGGCTTTGCACCGCGCGACCACGTCGACCTGGGCGCGCCGCTGGGGCTGGACTTCGACACCGGCGCCTTGCTCAGCGGCTCGCGCTTCACCTTCCTGCGCGGCCCGGCGGCGCGGCTGCACCGTGCGCTGGCGCAGTTCATGCTGGACACGCATACGCAGCACCACGGCTACACCGAGTGCTACACACCCTACATCGTCAACCGCAACATCCTGGAAGGCACGGGGCAGTTGCCGAAGTTCAAGGACGACATGTTCTGGGTCTACCGGGGCAGTGGGCCCGGCCAGCCCGGGGCGGGTGGTGGTGACGAAGAGCAGGCCGAGCAGTACCTGATCAGCACCAGCGAGATCTCGCTGACCAACACCGTGCGCGAGCGCATTCTGGACGCCGCGCAACTGCCCATCAAGATGACGGCGCACAGCCCCTGCTTCCGCTCGGAAGCCGGCAGCGCCGGGCGCGACACGCGCGGCATGATCCGCCAGCACCAGTTCGACAAGGTCGAGATGGTGCAGGTGGTGCAGCCCGAACACAGCGCTGCGGCGCTGGAAGAGATGGTGGGCCACGCCGAAGCCATTTTGCAAAAGCTGGAACTGCCCTACCGCGTGATGCGGCTGTGCACCGGCGACATGGGTTTTGGCGCGGCCAAGACCTACGACCTGGAGGTGTGGCTGCCGGCGCAAGACACCTACCGCGAAATCAGCTCGTGCAGCAACTGCGACGCCTTCCAGGCGCGGCGCATGCAGGCGCGTTTCCGCAACAGCCAGGGCAAGCCTGAATTTGTGCACACGCTCAACGGCTCGGGCCTGGCGGTGGGCCGCACCATGGTGGCGGTATTGGAAAACCATCAGCAAGCCGACGGCTCGATTGCGGTGCCGGCCGCGCTGCGCCCCTACCTGAGCGGGCAAGCGGTGCTGCGCGCCTGACATCGGCGCTGTGTTGTTGGTCTCGCTCTTTGGCCTGACTTTTTGGCTACAGCTCGGGCTAGAATCACGGGCTTCGCGCAAAACGGGTGCAAGCCCTTCAGCCGGTCCACAGGCGGCGCGATCTGTAGGCTGAGTCAGCCTTCAAGACACCCCGGAAAGGTGGCAGAGTGGTCGAATGCACCGGATTCGAAATCCGGCGTACGGGTTCTCCCGTACCGAGGGTTCGAATCCCTCCCTTTCCGCCAAGCGCCTGATGTCCCAGCGCCGCTGCACAATGCGCACCTGATGACCCGCGCTCCCTTCAGTGTTGCTGCCTGCCTGGCCGCCTTGGCTTTGGCGGGCTGCGCCACGCGTGCAAACGATGTGCGCCCGCTGCCGGCCAACCCGGCCGACTTTGCGCTGTGGGGCTGCGAGCGCATCCACGACGAAACCGACCGGGTGCAGCAGCAGGCGGCCGAGCTGGCCTATGCGGTGGAAGAACGCGCCGGGCAGAACATCATGGCGCTGGGCCTGGGGCTGGCGGTTTTCTGGCCTGCCATTCTGGCCATGCGCCCAGCGGGCCTGGAAGCGGCTGAACTGGCGCGCTTCAAGGGCCGATATGAAGCCCTGCTCACCGCAGCGCAGCGCCAGGGTTGCACGCCGCCCGCTGCCACGCTGCCACCGGCGCGCGCCGCACAGCTGCCCGTGGCGCTGGGCGAGCGGCTGGTGTACGAGGTACGCTACCGCGCACGTGGCCCGCTGACGCAGCAGGTGCTGCGTGTGGCGGCGCTGCGGCGCACCGAATTTGAATTCCAGGGTGAGGCCACCGCGCCGGCTGTGCCCCGTGCTGCCGGTACACCTGCCCTGGTGGGCACCGCAGGTACACCCGGCGCCGCAGCGGCCACCAGTGCCACGGGCACCTGGTTGCAAGACCGCGCCGGCAACATCGTGCAGGCGCCCGAGGGGGCGATGTCCTGGCCCCACCTGCTGCGCAGCGACCTGAGCCTGGGCCAGATCACGGCCGGCGACATCTTGCAAGTGGGTGACCCTTTTTCGCGCGCCCGCATGCGCGGCCAGGTGGTGGCCGTGGGGCCGCAGACGGTGGCCGGCCGGCGTTTTGACGTTGCGGTGGTTGAACTCTTTGGTGACGCCCCCGGCGCCGAGGCCTACACCCGGGTGGAAGGCGCACTGGTGATAGACCGCACCAGCGGCGTGCTGCTGCGGCTGGACCTGCGCAGCGCCAACCCCGTGTTCCAGGTGCAGCGGCGGCTGTTGCGCGTGGAGCCCGCCGTCGCGCCGTGATGGCGCCACCCCGGGTGCAACAGTTCTTTACCGGGCGGGCACAGGGCTGCAGCGTCGAGCACGCAGCATCAGCATTACCGACAACCCCCTTGGAGTGCTGAAGATGACCACCACACAAACCCTCAACCCCACACACAGCCTGCCTTGGCGCGTGCTGGCAGCCGCTGGCCTGCTGGTGCTGGCGGCGGCCTACACCCAGACCGCATCAGCGCGCCCGCCCGGCGGCCCCGGCCACGCAGAGCATGCAGAACACGCAGGGCACCGCGGGCACGGCATGGCCGGCTCGCCACGGCACCTGGAGCGCATGCTGGACGAGGTCAAGGCCACACCCGAGCAGCGCGCGCAGATCAAGCAGATCACCGACGCGGCGCGCACCGACATGGCCGCCCAGCGCGAGGCCAAACGCCAGTTGCACGAACAGAACCGCGCCCTGTTCGCCCAGCCCACGGTGGACGCCCGCAGCGCAGAAGCCCTGCGTGCGCAGATGATGGCGCAGCACGACCAGGCCAGCAAACGCATGCTGCAGATGCGGCTGGACATCAGCCGTGTGCTGTCGCCAGAACAACGCGCGCAGCTGGGCGAGCGCATGAAAAAGCGCCACGAAATGATGCAGCGCCACCGCCAGGAACGTGAGGCGCTGGACAAGCCGCGCGGCTGACGCTGCCCCCTCTACCCATCCCACGCACCCCACCACCCCGCACGCCGCGCTGCCACCCCGCCCATGCCCCGTTTGCTGCTGATTGATGACGACCACCGCCTGGCCGACATGGTCAGCGGCTACCTGCAGCGCCACGGGCTGGGCGTGGACACCGCCGGCACCCTGCAGGCCGGGCGCGACCGCCTGGCCCAGGGCGGCCTGGACGCGCTGGTGCTGGACCTGATGCTGCCCGACGGCGACGGCCTGGACTTCACGCGTGAACTGCGCAGCCAGCCGCGTTACCGGCGCCTGCCGCTGCTGATGCTGACGGCGCGGGGCGAGCCCACCGACCGCGTGGTGGGCCTGGAGATGGGCGCCGACGACTACCTGCCCAAACCTTTTGAGCCGCGTGAACTGCTGGCGCGCGTGAAGGCGCTGCTGCGCCGCGCAGCCCCCGACACCGGCGACGACGGCGTGCTGGTGTTTGGCCGCCTGGAAGTGGACCAAGGCGCGCGCCAGGCGCGGCTGGCCGGCCAGCCCTGCGACCTGACCAGCCACCAGTTCGACCTGCTGGCCGTGCTGGCGCGCAGCCCCGGCCGTGTGCTCAGCCGCGACCAAATCATGGATGCCCTCAAAGGCCACCCGCTGGAGGCCTTTGACCGCAGCATCGACGTGCACATCTCGCGCATCCGTGCGGTGATTGAAGACGACCCGAAAAACCCGAAGCGGGTGATCACGGTGCGCGGCGCCGGTTATGTTTTTGCCAAGAAACAAGACGCTGAACAAGGCTGACGCGCTGCTGCCGCCATGAAGCAGCTGTACCTGCGCATCTACCTCACGGTGCTGGCAGCACTGGCGCTGTTTGCGCTGGTATCGGGCTGGCTGGTGCAGCGCCACCTGGACGAGACGCGTCAGCGTGCCGAGGGCATGCTGCGCGAACGCACGGCGGCGTGGGGCGAATTGCTGCAGCGTTCCTTGCCCGACGCCAGCGCGCCACCGGCCGAGCAGGCGGCGGCGCTGCGCGACTGGTCGCAACGCCTGCGCCTGCCGTTGGCGCTGGACGACGCGCAGGGCCGGCGCCTGGGGGCGTCAGACTCTTTTGCGCGTCGCGGCCTGGACGGCCCCGACGCCAGCGAACGCACCCAGGCCATCAACTTCGCCGACGGCCGCACGCTGTGGGTGCCACGCCCGGGTGCCCTGCGCCGGGGCCCCGACGGTGCGGCCGACGCTACTGGCGCCGCCCGTGGTGCACCCGCCTTGCGGCCATGGTGGGCACCGTGGCCCCCGCCGGGCCCCGGCCGCTTGCCCGACGGGCTGGGCCTGCTGGTGCTGCTGGTGGTGCTGTTCCTGGCCATTGCCGCCGGTGCCTGGCCGGTGGTGCGCCGGCTGACGCGGCGGCTGGAAGCGCTGAAGCAGGGTGTTGAGGCCTTTGGCGCGGGCGACTTGCAGCGCCGCGTGGCCGAAGAAGGTGCCGACGAGGTGGGCGCACTGGCCGCCAGTTTCAACCGCACGGCCAGCCGCATCCAAGCGCTGGTGCAGTCGCACCAAAGCCTGCTGGCCAACGCCAGCCACGAACTGCGCTCGCCGCTGGCGCGCCTGAAAATGGCGGTGGCTTTGCTGGATGACGCGGCTGCGGCCGGGCCCGCAGCCCCCGAGGCCGAGCGCCAGGCGCTGCGGCGCGAGATCCACCACAACATCGCCGAGCTGGACGCGCTGGTTGACGAGGTGCTGCTGGCCAGCCGGCTGGACGGCGCCGAAGACCTGGGCCGCCGGGAAACGGTGGACCTGGTGGCCTTGGCAGCCGAAGAGGGCGCCAAGGTGGGCGCGCAGCTGCAGGGCCCGGCCACCCTGCCGGTGCAGGGTGTGGAGCGGCTGCTGCGCCGGGCCGTGCGCAACCTGCTGGAAAACGCACGCCGTTACGGCAGCGACAGCATCGAGGTGGCCTTGCAGCACGTGGGCACCGGCGCCGGCAGCCGTGCCGAGTTGCGCGTGTGCGACCGCGGCCCGGGTGTGCCCGAGGCCTACCGCGAACGCATCTTCGAGGCCTTTTTCCGCCTGCCCGGCCATGCCGAGCGTGAGGGCGGCGTTGGGCTGGGCCTGGCGTTGGTGCGGCAGATCGCCCAGCGCCACCAGGGCACGGTACGCTGTGAACCGCGTGCAGGCGGTGGCAGTTGTTTTGTGCTGACGCTGCCGGCGGCCTGAAAGCTCAGGCGGATGGGCCGGGCAGGTGCTCGGTGCCGTCCCGCCGCAACACCCAGGCCATCAGCGCCGTCAGCGTGCCGCCAGCCAGCAGCAGGGACACGGTGCTGGCCATCCAGAAGCCGGGTGCACCCAGCAAAGCTGCGGGTGTGCGGCCGGTTAAATCGAAGGCCAGCACATAACCGCCGCCCAGACCCACGCCCCACAGCGCTACCACGTACACCACCATCGGCACGGTCACGATCTTGTGCGCGCGCAGCACAAAGGCCGCGATGGCCTGCACCGCATCGGCGACGTGGAACACCGCCAACCAGGCCACCAGCGGCAACGCTGCGGCCACCACGGCGGCGTCGCTGGTGTACAGGCCCAGCACCGGTTCACGCAGCAAAAACACCAACGCCCCCAGCAGCGCCGCCAGGCCGGTGCCCAGGCCCAGGCCGTGCCAGCCCAGGCGGCGTGCATCGGCGCCGTCGTGGGCGCCGATGCGCTGCGCCACCAGTGTGCTGGTGGCATTGCCCAGTGCCAGCGGCACCATGAACAGCAGCGACACCAGGTTGGCCACCAACTGGTGCGCCGCCACCGGCGTGGTGCCCAGCCGCGCGATGAAGATGGCCATGAAAGCAAAACCGGTCACCTCCACCATGATGGAGCCGCCCAGCGGCAGGCCCAGTTTCAGGTGCTGGCGCAGCGCGGGCGGGTGCGGCCGGTCCAGGCCGCGGCCACCGAGCTTGAAGCGCGCGTAAAAGGGGTCGCGCCGCATCACGGCAAAGGCGACCAGCACCTGCGCCCACATCGCCACCGCCGTTGAGATGGCGCAGCCCAGTACACCCAGCGCCGGCACCCCCAGCGCCGGCACGCCAAACACCAACGCGGTAGACAGCGGCACCTTCAGCGCCAGCCCCGACAACTGCAGCACCATCACCGCCTTCGGCCTGGACACCGCAGTGTTGAAGCCGCGGTACACGGTGAACAGCAGCGAACCCGGCAGTGCCAGCGCCAGCACCAGCAGGTAGCCGCGCACCTTGCCCTGCACCTCGGGCCCCACCTGCGCCAGCGCCAGGAAAGGCATCGGAAACACCAGCGCCAGCACGCCCAGCAGCGCCATGCCACCGGCCACCCACAGCGCCTGGTGCACCTGCTGGCCGGCCTGTTCGAATTTGCCGGCGCCGTACAACTGGCCGACGATGGGCGACAAGGCCATCACCACCCCCATCAAGCCGATGAAGATGGTGATGTACACCGCCGAGCCCACCGCCAGGGCGGCCAGATCGGCTGCACCGGCGCGTGCCACCAGCAGCGTGTCCACCGTGGAAAAAGCCAGCACCGACAACTGGCCCACCAGCACCGGCCAGGCCAGCACGGCGATGCGGCCGGCGCTGTCGCGCAGCGTGCCCGGGCGGCTCAAGCCTGCACCGGCGCCGGCCCGTCGCGGCCCTCAAAAACCTGCGGCGGCGGGTGGTCGGTGCCTGGTGCCAGCCGCGCCCGTTCGGCGTAGCGGTTGAAGCGCCAGGCCGTGCCTTGCTGGGTGATGCGGCGCCACACCATGCGCTTTTCACCGGGGCTGAAGGCCGGCCAGTGCTGCACCTCTTCAAACGTGCGGCCACAGCCCTTGCATTCGGCGTCGCCCTGGCTGGTGGAGCAAATGGCGATGCAGGGCGCGTCGGGCGTGCTGGCATACCAGGCCAGCCAGGCGGCGCGGGGTTTGGCGGGCAGGGTGACCTCGTCGCACAGCGTCTGGCGGTAGTACACCATCAGCGCGTACACCTCGGCCAGCGCACGCACCTCGGCGCAGGCCGCCACGCCGTCGGGCGAGGGCGACTTTTCGCGCCACCAGTTGATGGCCGCTTCGATGTCGGTGATGTGGATGCCGGCCATGGGGGTACGCAGGCACGCTGCGCACGGGTGAAAGTAAAAAGGCTTGCGGGGCAGGGCGGCCGGCTGCAGCCTCAGCAGGGCGTCGCACGGGGCCGCACACCAGCGTTGCGGGGGCGCTGAGTTTAGCCATCTGCGCCCGGCTGTGCTGGGCCCGTGCTGGGCTGCCTGCATGGCATCATCAAAGCGTGCCCCACCCCGCGTGCGGCCGGTGTTTCCACAGCCCGGCCGTGCAGCCCGCAACCCCGGCCGCAGACCCCCCATGGAACTTTTCAGCTACTACCGTTCTTCAGCCTCGTACCGCGTGCGCATCGCCTTGGCGCTGAAGGGGCTGGACTACACCTACAGCGCGGTGCACCTGGCGCGCAGCGAGCAACTGAAGGAGTCTTATGCCGCCGTGTCGGCTTCGCGCCTGGTGCCGCTGCTGCGCGAGGGCGAACAGTCGCTCACACAGTCGATGGCCATCATCGAGTACCTGGACGAAACCCACCCGCAGCCGCCGCTGCTGCCGCCCACGCCGGCCGAACGTGCACGCGTGCGTGCCCTGGCGCAAGACATCGCCTGCGAAATTCACCCGTTGAACAACCTGCGCGTGCTGCGTTACCTGGTCAACGACTTGAAGGTCAGCGAAGACGACAAAAACCGCTGGTACCGGCACTGGGTGGAAACCGGGCTGGAGGTGGTGGAACACCACCTGGCGGCGCGGCCCAGCCGCTACTGCCACGGTGATGCGCCCGGCCTGGCCGACTGCATGCTGGTGCCCCAAATCTTCAATGCCCAGCGTTTCAACTGCCGCACCAGCCATGTGCCGCACGTGATGCGGGTTTTCGAGGCCTGCATGCAACTGCCCGCCTTTGAGGAAACCCGGCCCGAAAAATGCCCCGATGCCGAGTGAAGCCGGTGCGTCGATGGGCCACGCCATGACGGCCCTGGAACTGCTGCAACCGCAGTGGGCCGCGCCCCCCGGTGTGGGCGCGGCCATGAGCCTGCGCAGCGGGGGCGTCAGCCGCGGCCCCTTTGCCAGCTTCAACCTCAGCCCCGGCGTGGGCGACGACGCCGACGCGGTGCAGGACAACCGCAGCCGCTTTGCCGCCGCCTTGGGCGCGCGGCCGGTGTGGATGCGCCACGTGCACGGCACGGGCGTGGTGCGCTTGCAGCCCGGCGCTGCCGCGCTGCCGCTGGCCACCGCCGACGCCGCCTGGACCACCGAACGCGGCCTGGCCTGCACCGTGGGCGCGGCCGACTGCATGCCGGTGCTGCTGTCGCTGCGCGACGGCAGTGCCGTGGCGGCTGCCCACGCCGGCTGGCGCGGCCTGGCTGGCGGTGTGCTGCAGGCCACCGTGCAGGCCTTGTGCAGCGGCACCGGCGCACAGCCGCAAGACTGCCTGGCCTGGATGGGCCCCTGCATAGGCCCGCAGCACTTTGAAGTGCAGGCCGACGTGCTGGCCGCCTTTGGCACCAGCCCCGCACAGGCCGACCCGCAGCTTTTTGCACCGGCGCCGCCACGCGACGGCATGGCGCGCTGGCGGGCCAACCTGCCGGCGCTGGCGCTGCTGCGGCTGCAGGCCGCCGGCGTGCAGCAGGTCACCGATGTCGGGCAGTGCACCTACAGCGACGCTTCACGGTTTTTCTCCTTTCGCCGTGATGGCGTCACCGGGCGGCATGCCGCTGCCATCTGGCGCCGCTGACGATGCCCCAGGCGCTGCGCCGGCCACGGCCGGGCTTGTGGGCCGGTCTTGCGCCTGCTGCTGTTGTTCTTGTTCTTGTTCTTGACGCTCGTGCAGTTCTTGTTGCACCCGCGCGCGCCGCCGCAGGGGCGTGCCCATGATGTACAGCAACACCGACAGCGGCAGCAGGCCGTACAAGACCACCGTGACCAGCGCCCCAAGCACGGTGCCGTTGCTGGACAGCGCTTCGGCCACGCCCATCATCAACACCACATACATCCAGGCGATGGCAACCAGGTACATAACACTCCACAGCGGCCCGATAACGACCATTAAAAACAGTAGACCCCGCCCGTGCCGGCGTCATTGCGTCGTCAGCGTACTTGCGTAAAACTGAGGCACAACAAGCCCGACACTTACAGGAGACAAACCGGTGAAGAACACAGACACCCAGGCCCCACCGGGCCCGAAGGCCGCGACAGCGGCCGCAGACGCAGCCGAAACCTTCGGCGCCGCCGTCGGCAGCTTCATCAACAGCCTGGGGGGCTTGAACCTGCCCATGCACCAGTTGGCCCAGATACAGGCCGACTACGTCAAGAATGCCACGGATGTGTGGAACCAGTCGCTGCAGCGCCTGGAGACCCCTGCTGCCGACAAGGTGCCGCCCATCGGCGACCGCCGCTTTGCCAGCAGCGAATGGCTGACCAACCCCGCCGCCGCCACCACCGCGCAGCTGTACCTGCTGAACGCGCGCGCCATGTTGCAACTGGCCGACAGTGTGGAAGGCGACGCCAAGACCAAAGGCCGCATCCGCTTTGCCGTGCAGCAGTGGGTGGACGCCACCAGCCCCAGCAACTTTTTGGCCTTCAACCCCGACGCGCTGAAAAAGGCGCTCGACACCCAGGGCCAAAGCATCGTCAGCGGCATGCAGCACCTGCTGGAAGACCTGCAAAAGGGCCACGTGTCGCAAACCGACGAGTCGGTGTTCGAAGTGGGCCGCAACGTGGCCACCACGGCCGGTTCGGTGGTGTTTGAAAACGAGTTGTTCCAGCTTATCGAATACAAGCCGCTGACGGCCAAGGTGCACGAGCGGCCCATGTTGTTTGTGCCGCCCTGCATCAACAAGTACTACATCCTGGACCTGCAGCCTGAAAACTCCGTCATCCGCTACACGGTGGAGCAGGGGCACCGCACCTTTGTGATGAGCTGGCGCAACCCCGACGCCAGCATGGCCGGCAAGACCTGGGACGACTACATTGAACACGGCCCCATCGCCGCCATCCACGCGGTGAAGGCCATCACCGGCGCTGACACGCTGAACACGCTGGGCTTCTGCGTTGGCGGCACCATCCTGAGCACTGCGCTGGCGGTGCTGGCCGCACGCGGCCACGGCCTGGGCCAGCCGGCAGCGCCGCAGTACCAGCCGGCGCATTCGGTGACCCTGCTGACGACGCTGCTGGACTTTGAAAGCACCGGCATCCTCGACCTCTTCATCGACGAGGCCATGGTGCAGATGCGTGAGCTCACCCTGGGCGAACAGGCCCCCACCGGCCCGGGCCTGATGAAGGGCCAAGACCTGGCCACCACCTTCAGCTTTTTACGCCCCAACGACCTGGTGTGGAACTACGTGGTGGGCAACTACCTGAAGGGCGAAACCCCGCCGCCCTTTGACCTGCTGTACTGGAACGGCGACAGCACCAACCTGCCCGGGCCCATGTACTGCTGGTACCTGCGCCACATGTACCTGCAAAACGAACTGCGCAAACCCGATGCCCTGACGGTGTGTGGCCAAAAGGTGGACCTGGGCCGCATCCAGGCGCCGTTTTTTGTCTACGGCTCGCGCGAAGACCACATCGTGCCGTGGACGGCGGCTTACGCATCGATGCCGTTGATCAAGGGCAAAAAGCGTTTTGTGCTGGGCGCCAGCGGCCACATTGCCGGTGTCATCAACCCGCCGGCCAAGGGCAAACGCAGCCACTGGACCAACGACAAAGTGCCGGCCAGCGCCGACGACTGGCTGGCCGGCGCCACCGAGCACCCCGGCAGCTGGTGGACCGTGTGGACCGACTGGTTGAAGCCCCTGGGCGGCAAGCTGGTCAACGCGCCCAAGCAGCCTGGCGGCCCCCAACACAAAGCGCTGGAGCCCGCGCCCGGCCGCTACGTGCGGGCCAAGGCCTGAACCCGAATCTGCCCACCCCAGGGTTTACCGGGGTGCGCTGTGCCCGTGCAGCGCTTGGGGGCACCGGCGCTGGCGGGTAGAGTCTGCTTTGGGCGCTGCACAGGCCGCCTGCATGCAGTGCAAACCGATCACTTCAACTTTCATCAACTACACACAGGAGCACCAAATGGCGCAGAAAATAGCTTACGTAACGGGCGGTATGGGTGGCATCGGCACGGCCATTTGCCAGCGCATGCACAAAGAAGGTTTTAAGGTCATTGCCGGCTGCGGCCCCAGCCGTGACCACGCCAAGTGGCTGGACGAACAAAAGGCGCTGGGCTACACCTTTTACGCCTCGGTGGGCAACGTGGCCGATTGGGACAGCACCGTCAACGCCTTCAAGAAAGCGGTGGAAGAACATGGCGTGATCGATGTGCTGGTGAACAACGCCGGCATCACACGTGACCGCATGTTCCTGAAGATGAGCCCTGACGACTGGAAAGCGGTGATCGACACCAACCTGAACAGCATGTTTTACGTCACCAAGCAGGTGGTGCCGGGCATGGTGGAAAAGGGCTGGGGCCGCATCATCCAGATCAGCTCGGTGAACGGCGAAAAGGGCCAGGCCGGCCAGACCAACTACTCGGCCGCCAAGGCCGGCATGCACGGCTTCACGATGGCGCTGGCGCAAGAGCTGGCCGCCAAGGGCGTGACCGTGAACACCGTCAGCCCCGGATACATCGGTACCGACATGGTGCGTGCCATCAAGCCCGAGGTGCTGGAGAAAATCGTCGCCACCATCCCCGTGAAACGTCTGGGCACACCCGACGAGATCGGCTCCATCTGCGCCTGGCTGGCGGGTGAGGACTCGGGCTTCACCACCGGTGCCGACTTCAGCTGCAATGGTGGCTTGCACATGGGATAAGGGCCGGTGGGGGGCTGATCAGCTCAGCCCCCTTCGATGAAGAACTTGATCACCGACTTGGCCACAAAACCCAGCAGCCCGAAGCCCAGCGCCAGCAAGAGCACGAAGGTGCCGAACTTGCCGGCCTTGGACTCGCGCGCCAGCTGCAAG
>JACCDR011960334.1_pt1 | contig 21184 bp, 24 predicted proteins | sample 7446431 | NCBI WGS metagenome assembly JACCDR01 (sample SAMN15323443, study PRJNA562643) | freshwater metagenome | isolation source: river surface water | place: USA:Blue River Watershed | collected 2017-08-17 | reverse complement strand
TCGACGCGAGCGGCCTGCCAGGTGGCCAGGTGGCCGGTCACGACGGCGTACACGGAGATGAACACGAGGAAGGGCACCGACTCCGCGAAGAACACACAGATGGGGAAGGCGGCGACGAACCACAGCACGGTCAACCAACCGTTGACCCTGCGGAACGCAGAGGGCGACTCGACCGACGCCCACAGTGACTTCATCAACCCCACTACCGCTTACGTTCGCGCTCGTGTCTTCACATGAGTGCGCTTGCGCGAAAGGTAGCGATTGAGCAGTCGGCTGACTCTGACCGGCCGGTAGTCGATGACCTCGACGCTCACGTTGATGTTGCCGCGTCGGGAGGACCGGCCGCGCGAGTAGCCGTTGTTGTGGATGTGCCCGTGGATGTGGACGCGACGCGGGTCATCGACCAGCTTCGGGTAGTGCGAGAAGCTGACCGTGTGTCCCCGGTAGGTGCAGGCGAACGGCTTGAGCACCGTGAAGCCCAGGGCGGCGTAGTCCACCTTGCGCTTGTCGTGGTTGCCCAGGACGATGAACTTACGACCCGTAAGCAGCGGAGCGACCTCATCCCGGAAGCGCTCGAAGCCGGGTCGGCCTCCGAAGTACAGGTCGCCCAGGTGGAGAACGATGTCGTCCTCGCCCACGGTGCGCCGCCACCGCTTGACCATCATCACTTCGTGGTCATACGGGCGACCGGCGTATTCGCAGATGCGCTGATGGAAGAAGTGCGTATCTGAGACTACGAAGAACGGCGGCTTCAGTGAAGGAGCCATCGCCCCTTACGGGGCAGATGGCGGCGGTTCAGGAGCGGGGCTCCGTGTCGATGAGCCTTGAGCCCAGGCGCTCGATCTTGTTGGTGGCCGTGGAGAGGTCACCGTGGCCGGTGACGCCCTCGCGCGGGCCGTAGGGGGTGCCCGCCTTCAGGGAGTCGTGCGAGAGGTTGCGCACGGCCCACAGCAGGGCGTGGACCTCCGCGAGCGTGAGGGGCTGGTCGAGCGGGTCCGACGAGAACTGAGCCGCCCGGCTCATGTACAGCGCCTTCCACTCGCGGGCCGCGCGGCCGTAGAACCCGCCGTCGTTCTCGAACGGACGGCGGGGCTCCATGCCGGGCGGGGTCAGCGCCTCATCCTCGGCCTGCTGGTGGACGGCGTTGGCCGCCTTCTGCGCGTCGGTGGGTCGGGGCATCTACTGCTTCTCCTTGATGAGCTTGAGCAGCGCCCGGACGTTGCCCAGGCGAGGGAAGGTCATGGGCTCGAACTGCGGGCGGCGAGTGTGGTCCTTGGACTTCCAGTGGCGCGAGCGGGCCACGTCCACCTTGAAGGAGTTGCCCCAGCCGGGGTTCACCACGTCCACCACGATCCACATGCCCCACGGCTCGTAGTAGTAGCCGCCCTCGTACTTCTTGAGCGTGGTGTGGGGGATGTCCCTGCCCATCATGAACTTGATGGCGTTGTCCATCACGAAGTAGTCGGAGCGGCTGCTGGGCAGGCCGAACGTCGCCTGGTTCGGGCCGCGTCCGGGACCGTCGAACATGAACTCTTCGGTGGTGTGGTAGGCGGACCCGTCGAGCTTCGGCACGCGCCAGACCTTGTGCTCGTCGTCGTGGACGAGGAAGTCGGTGGGCAGGAGGACGCGGGTCGGGGTGTCGTTCATCGGTAGTGAGGTCCGGTGGTGGTAGGGCGGGAGGGTGCGTGCTCGCGTACGAGGCGCAGGCGGGCGGCGGGGTTCGCCCGCCGGAACTTCTCCGTCGTCTGATCGGCGTAACGCTCGGCCAGCGGCTTCACGCGCGTGGCGTGTGCCTCGCTGTGCTGGCCACCGTACACCCGGAAGGCGTACTCGTAGGCCAGGTCGCGGAAGAGGCTGACCGGATCGTCCATGACTAGCGGTACTGCTCGCCCGTGAAGGGGTTGGTGCCGTCCGGGCCGATGTAGAAGTCGCGCTCGATGTCGCGCAGGCGCAGGACGAGGCCGTGGTCGGGGTCGATCTGGACCTCCACCTGCCACGCCTCTTCCATGTTGGAGGTCGGCGCGTCCGGCTCCACGAGCCGGTCGGCGGCGAGCGCGCCCATGGTGATGAACTGCTCGCGGGTGGCGGTGAAGGGGGTGTCGGTCAAGCTCATGGAGAGAACTCTATCAACACACTTCGGCGCTTGTCAAGCGTGCCTCATCCGTAGACGTAACAAACGAGATGAACATTCTGACCAAGGCATACACCAAGTGGCTGCTTCGTGGTTCATCGCACCGGGAGCAGGACGCGAAGCTGCACAAGTACCAAGAGCGCATCAAGCGTGTACAGGAGGCGGGGACGTTCGTGGTGCCGCCGGACACCCTGCTCGAAGAGTTCTGCACGCAGGCTGCGAAGGCGTGCGACGCGGAGCGCGGCTTCGTCACCCTCGTGTACGACGACCGGCAGGTCATCGTGGCCGACCACGGTCTGTCAGCGGAGCAGCGCGAGATTGACATGACGCCGGACGGCATGGACATCTCCTACTCCATCTGCCAGTTCGTCGTGGCCCAGGAGAGCGTCCTGGCGATCCCCGACACGGTTGAGGAACCGATGCTGAAGTCCTGCCTGTCGGTGCCCACTATAAGAGCCTACATGGGCGCTCCCATTTGGTACGGGGGAGCCGCCATCGGTGCGCTCGGGGTGTCCAACGGACAGCCGCGCTACTGGACGCGCGAGCAGCAGGCCAAGCTCACGGAGCTTGCGGCGCTCGTAACGGCCGACATCCTCGACCGATCACGCTTGCTCAACTCCTAGGCGATGTTGACGCCCAGGGCGCGTAGCTGGTCGAACAGGCCCCGGTTGTCGAGCATCTTGTAGATGAGGTTGGACTGCGCGTAGTCGCCCTTGCCGTCCGCCTGGTCGGCCTTGCGCTTGCGGTGTAGCTGCTCGTAGTAGGTGATCGCCTTGTCGGGCTCGTAGCGCAGCAGCCGGTCCATCTTGTCGGCCGCCATGAGGCCGTTGACGTAGCCCTCAGGGTCCTCGCTGGCCACGTCATGGGCGCGGTCCTTCTCGGGCGGCAGGAACCACTTGTCGGCGTCGAGGTCGTAGCCGGAGCGCAGGCCCTTGCGGTAGAGGTCGGCGGGCTCGATGCCACTGGCCACCACGAAGACCTGCATGGGGTGCGGGGTGCCCGGCAGGCTCACGCCGTCGAGCTTGTCCACCATGAGCGCGATCATCTCCGCGCGCGACCACTCCGGGAAGACGTGATGGTTGACAAACAGCGACACGTCGCAGTCGGACGAGTCGCTGTACTGGTAGGTCGTCAGGGAGCCCGTGAGGAAGAGCGTCAGCCAGCGTTCGGGACCCTCGTAGCCACCTTCCTCAAGGATGTTGTGAACGGTGTCCACGATCCACTCGCGCAGGGCGGGCTTCAGGTGGGGCTCCGGGTCACCGGCGTGGTCGAAGACGGCCGGGTCGAGGTTGGGCCGTACCGGGTCGAGGATGTTGCCCAGGCGGTAGCCGGTGGGGAAGTAGGCCGCGTCAAGCTGCACCGCCGCCGGGTCGAACGCCACGGCGACATGCGGCTTGAGTTCGCCCATGCTCTCCTTGTGAACGACCACGCCGTCGTAGCCCGCCTCTTGCAGGAGCCGCGACTGCTCGGCCGCGTCGTAGACGCCCTTGGTAATGCGGTCGAACTCCTGCTGGCCGGGGTGGTCGTAGTCGATCTGACTGCGGTAGTTCAACGCTGTGTGCAGCGGCCGTTGGAGCGTGAACTGCGCGTTGACCTTTGCGCCACCCCCGCCACCCGGCGTCGAGGTCCCCGACGCACCGTTGACGTGGACGTACACGCCGCGTCCCCAGGTGCCGCGCTTGTGCAGGTCGAGGTTGAACCCGTCGCGGCGGATCGCTTCGATGTTCTCCGGCGTGCCTACGTGCTGGCCCCACACCGTGACCGGCCCGATGGGGTCCATGGAGTTCGCCCGGCGCTGAGAGGCTGTCCACTCGGGAGGCAGCGTCAGTTCGCCGGGCTTGTCTAGTAGAGGGTCTTCGGGCTTTGGGGCGGGCGGTGCCTGGGGCACCGGGTTGATGGGCTCGTAGCGCTTCGTCTGCGGATCGAGGCGGTACTTCGGTGCCATGATCTGCTGGATGCGCTCAGGGGAGTGTCCCTGCTGCGCGAGCGCCTGACGGAACTGATCTTGCACCCAGGGGTGGGCGTTGCCGCGCTGAATCTTGGCGACGTTCTCGTTAGCAAACTCAGTCAGGCGTTCGTTGTAGCCGTCCTGCATGATCTTCGCCGCGCCGGGATCGGACTCGATGATGTGACGGATGATCGGGTCATCCATGTCGTACGGTTGGTCCCAGGCGTTGATGCCGTCGTGGCGCATGAGGTTGTACGCCATCTCTTCCAAGCGGTCCTCGGGAAGCTCCACTCCGCGCGCCTTGTACTTGTCGCGGAGCCCTTCGAGATAGGGGCGCTGGTAGATTTCGTTGTTGCGCTTGTGTAGCTCGCGCCGGGCGTCTAGCGTGACGAAGCTCTCCGGCCACTCCCTGTGGTACTCCGGGAAGTGCTCGAAGGGGATATGCACGAGGGTGTTTGCCGGATGGCCCGGGTCGGTGAGTGACGCGCCCGGTCGCGCTCCGTACATCTTGTGAATCGCGTCGTGCATGTGGTTGGCGTTCTCGTCGCCGCCGCCGGTGGGGAAGTCCCACCCCTGCTGCTGGGCGTTCTCGGCCTTCTCCTGCTCGCGCTGATTCCACGCGACGTTCTCGTCTAGCTCGTCCTTGATGTGCTGCCAGACCTCTTGCCAGTTGACCAACTCGGGGTCCACGAGGTTGGGCATGGCGTCCTTGCGCTCCGGCGCGGGGCCAACCATGTCCACCCACTTCTCGCCGTGCTTGTCGTAGCCGCGCTGCCAGTCGGGATCGTTCGGCCGTTCGTCCTCAGGAATCTCGTTCCAGTCCTGAGCGTGACTCATCTGTTCGGCGTTGTGCTTGCTGATGAAGGCGGTGAGCAGCCAGTCCTCCAACTGCTTCGGCATGGCACCCTGCTCGACCATCTCGCGGCTCTTCTCGTTCAGGCCGTCGTAGTAGTTGTTGTCCAAGGCCAGAATGACATCGGCCGTGTGACTGTTGGTGAACCCGTAGGGGCCGTCGCCGGTGCGGGTCATGCCGTAGCGCTCGGGGTCGTCAGGGTCGTGGGCCTTGCCGTCATGGCCAGTGATTCTGACGGCTGCGCCGGTCGGGATGCGCCACTCGCCCAGGCTGCTCATCGGGTAGCCGTGCGCGCCGGGGACGGGCTGTAGTTCAAGCGTGCCGACGTGGCTGGGATCGAGGTTGGCGAACCAGTGGGGATCGACGCCGGTGAACATGGGGTCAGACGGGCCGCCCGACCATCCCCGGTTGGGAGCCCAGGGGTTGCGCCACCAATCGAATGCGGCGTGCGCCTTCTCTTCCGGCGAGAGGTTGCGGTAGACGTTGTTGCCGGTGTAGACAGGGTTGCCCGGCTGGCCCAGGGCGTAGGCACCGGGTCGCGGGTAGTAGCCGTGCTGCTCCCATACGTGCTGCGGGAGGGGCTTCGCCCAACTGCCGCCCGTCAACGCGCGCAACGGATGGTCCTCGGGTAGAAGGTGGTTGTAGAACCCCTGGCGGCCATGGAGTAGGTCATCGAGGGCTTCCGGGTTGCCGGTGGACCAGTCGTGCGTGCCGAACATCTTGCGTAGCCATGGCTCGTTGGCTCCCTCGCCCTTCTCGGCCATCTCCACCATGCGCTCGATTGGTAGGCGTCCGGAGGCCACGTCCGCACCTTCGAGGATCGCACGCTTGATGTTCTCTGCTTCCTCGCGCGAGTCGGTGAGTGAGATGGTGTCCTGGGTGCCCCCGCCCAGGCCGCGCCCCTTGCCATCGAGGTCGAGTTCGCTAGGCGAATAGAGCCCGCCGCTGCGCAGGACCCCGGGCAGATTGGTGGTGACGTGATAGACCTTCTCCGGGAGGGGCTGCCACTTGCCCCACTTGGGCGAGCCCCAATCGCTGTCGCCCTCCCAGCCGGTGGGTTCGAACCCGCGCTCCACTGCTTGCTCCGGCGTGACCTTGCCCGTGCCCAAGGCGTGACGGATCGCGTAGTCCCACTCCCGTTCCTTCTCGCGCTGGCGACGCCAGTCCTCGCTCGTGAAGCCCTTCGTGCGCTCGCGGTACGCCTCGTCGTAGAAGTGGTTGTGCGGCCGGTCGAGGTAGTCGTCGCGGTGCTGCTCGATGATGTTGTACTTCGGCTTGATGATCGGCATGGCGACCTTGGTCGCGCTCGCCTTCCAGCCTTCCATGCGCTTACGGAAGAGGCTGGCAGTGTCTTCAAGCGAGTGGGTGCCCTTGCCGTACCCCTCGATGTGACGGGCAAGCTCCACGTCATCGTCCGGCATCAGGTGTCCCAGGCCGTTACGGTTCAGGAAGAAGTGGGTCGTCCAGTAGGCCGTGCGCTTGTTGCCGTTCTCGTACGCCTGTGCCTGACCCACCCCGTGGGTGACGGCGGCAGCGGTCTGTGCCATGTCGCCGTCGCTGTAGTGCCAGTGGTTGACAGCACGCCCCATCGCGCTCGCAAGCACCTGCGGGCGCAACAGGACGTGTGTCTCACCTGTCTCACTGACGGCCCGCCGGTTGAACGCGGTGGCGTCCTCGACGGTCGGGAAGGTGGGCTCGCCTACTTGGCGAGCAGCGCCATCGCCTTGGGGTGCTTGTCCCAATGCTTGGCGATGTGTTCGTCGGCGGTCGTCGCCTTCGGAGCCGGATTCGGCTTCTGGACCTGATCGGCCATAGTTGCTCCATTGTACGGGATTGCGACGGAGGCGGTCAAAGAGTCCCATGGAACGCCTCGGCTTGTCGGAGAAGCGCGTCACGCTCATTCAGCGTGGGATCGTCCACCACTTGTTCGGTCAGATGGTTGAGAATCTGGCCCACAGCCGGGCCGGGGCGGATGCCAAGGTGGTTGATGATGTCGCGGCCGTTGACCGCGAGGCTGCTCATGTTGATGGCCTGGCCTTGCTGGCGCACGCCGTTCACAAGCGCACGCTGATCGCTCACGTCCAAGTGTGCGTCGGTGGGGTAGGCGGTCTTGCCGCCCTGGTCGGCCTGGCGCAGAGTGAGCAGGTCATCAGCGTGGTCGCCCACACGATTGAGGAACCGACGCGCACCCTTCTCCGTGTCAAAGCCTGGGAACATGTGGTAGGCGATCAGGTCGCTGATGCGAGAGATGCGCTTGGACGGGTAGCGCAGGGCGTCCAGCCGGTCTTCGGCCATGCGCGCTCCGACGTGCTCGTGACGGCCGCCGTAGACACTGACGGAGCCGTCCGGCTGCTTGACGCGGTGCTCGTAGTAGTGGCCGGACAGCTTGTCGCCGCAGACATCGCAGTGCGTGTCGTCGTTGGAGCGCACGGCCCGGTGGCCGTCATTGCCCTGGCGTTCGTTGGCGGTGCAGCGGATGCACTCGTTCCAGCGCGAGGCGGGCTTGCCGATGTCGTGCAGCAGTGCCGCGAGGCGCAGGTCGGGGTCGCTGGTGAGGGCGCTCGTGTGCTTGAGGACAGACAGCAGGTGCTCGCCAAGCTCCTGCTCGTGGTGAGGGTTCTGCTGGTCGTAGCCGAACGCAGCATCGACCTCCGGCAGGAAGTGCTTGAGCAGGCCGGTGTTGCGTGCGAGGCGGATCGCCTCGTGGGGCTCGTCGCCCTTGAACACCTTGTCGAGTTCCTGCTGGATGCGCTGGCCGGGGAGGGAGGCCACGCCGTGGCCGTCGCGCTCCATCTGTGTGCGTGTGCGCTCGTCGGGCTCTAGCCCGTGACGGGCGCGCAGGCCCAGCCCGCGCAGCGTGCGCAGGGGGTCGTCGGAGAGCGACTGGTCGTTGAGCGCGCTGAAGGTGCCCTTGGCCAGGTCGTCCGCGCCGCCGAAGGGGTCGATGAGCTTGCCGGTGTCGAGGTCCACGCCCATGGCGTTGACGGTGAAGTCGCGCCGGTAGAAGTCCTCCTGCGGCGTCATGGTGTGGTCGGGCTCGATGAACGCCGGGTCGGGGCGACCGTTGGGGAGCTTGGGTCCGTCGAGCGGGTCGCGGCGAGGCAGGGCAATCTCGACGGCGCTGCCGCCGTCCGCGTCGGAGCCGCCCTCGCGGTAGTGGAACACCCCGGCCGCGTGGGACGTGTCTACGGTCTTGTCCTCGCCCAGGTGACCCGTGGCCGTCACGTTGCCCGGCAAGGGCTTCAGCGCCGCCTTGACGGCCTCTGGCGCGAGCCCTGTGACCATCAGGTCTACGTCCTTGGGGTCCTTGCCCAGGAGCGCGTCACGGACACACCCGCCGACCGCGTAGACACGACCGCCTGCCTGCTTGAGCGCCTGGTAGGCGCGGTAGGCCACGTCATCGCTGGCCACGAGGTTGGCGATGAACTGCCCGACCTCCTGCTTGGAGCGCTTCGGCAGGTTGCGCTCCCAGGTGTGCCCTGGTCCCACGAGTTGCTGCACCATAGGAAACTCGGAGTAGCCGTACTGCGAAGCAGTCCAGTCCACCATGTAGGTCGTACCAGCCATCTCGATCATGGCTACATCGTGAACGGGATGCCCCGGGGTAGCACGGTCTGAGTATCCGTACTCATCCGGAGTGGCACCCCACTCGTCCGGCTCGAAGTGTGGATTGCTTTCCAAGAAGCGCGTGGATGGTTCCTGAGCCGGGAAGGCGTGTACCCCATGCTGGTGCAGCCAGTTCACGAAGTAGTCAGTGACCTCGGCACAGTTCCCTGCGGCATCTTCAGCGTTGCGATACATGTCGATGTACTCGTGCTCGTCGCGCTGAAACTGCTCGATGAGGGCATCTAGTTGCGGGTTGCCGGACCGTTGTGCCATCGCGGTGCGTTGGTCGGGCCACATGATGCCCGCGAAGATATCGGCGGCCTCCTGGCTCAGGTGCTTGGCGTAGAGGTCGTGGGCGATGCGAGCCCACTGTTCATCGTGGCCGTGGTCGCGGCGCATCAGGTGCGCGCACTCGTGCAGCAGCGTGAGCATGTTGGACTCGGGCCGCAGCGCGATGGTGTTCATGGTGATGTCGGCCTCGCCGTGGGCGTCGGAGCCGGTGCCCCCGGCCAGCCAGTTTGTGCCCTTGACCTGCACGTTGAAGCCGCAGATGGACGAGGCGAGCGCGGACATCTTCTGCGCCTCCGGGCCGTATGCGCCTCGATGCGCCGGGCTCTCGCTGTTAGGCCACGGGTGGTCAGGCTCGCCGGGCTGGATGGGCGGGCCTTCGGGGATCGAGATGCGCTCGCCCAGGAAGCCTCCGCGTTCCATCGCGCCCTCTGCGATGTAGGCAAGCTGGTCCATGGGGACGGAGGACGCCTCGATATTGCGATTCCACTTGTTGCCGTCCCGGCGCTGCACCATTGGGAACTCGCTGTAGCCAAACTGCGCGGCCGTCCAGTCCACGCCGAACTCACCTTCGGGCGTCGTCACCCATGTCCAGTGGTGCGAGTCGAGGCCGGGGATGGTGCGGTCGTGGTAGCCGAAGTCTTCGGGGCCAGTGCCGTCGCTCGTAGTGGCGTTCAAGCCTCGTTCCTGGCAATACTGCGCGAACTCTTCGGCCAGTTCGTAGCAGCGCCCGTGTGCGCCCTCTGCGGTCTGTAGGTCGGCCCACGCAGTTGGTGCGTACGCCTTCATCCCTCCCCAATCCTGCTTGGGCTGATACTCGTACTGCGCCATGAACGCCTCGATGGCGTTGTCTAGGTCGGGGCTTCCGGAGCGTTCGGCCATGCTGGTGCGTGCGAGCTTAGTGTCCTTGCCAGCGTCGTCACGTAGGTGAACACTCTTGACGACCAGTTGCGGGTAGCTGTAGTACCACAACTCTAGCATGTGGCGCACCGTGTAAGGCATGGTGGTAATGGTGCGCATGATGACCTTGCCACCTGGCTCGTACAGTCCTTCCACGATGCCTGCCGGGGTGAACCGACCCACGATGTCGGAGTGACGTGAGCCCGGGGCACCGGCGTGAATCTTGTCCTTGTCCACGTCGTAGATGAACGGAATGGCCCCTTCAAGGGCCTTGGAGGGGTCCTGATCGGCGGCCCACCTGTAGGTGTCAGCAGACGTGCGTACAAAGCCGACGCGAGTGAGATGGTCGATGTCGAAGTCCTGCCAGGGAACCTCCTGCTTGAACCACAGGCTGCTCGTGGTCCGCTGCACACGCTTGAGCAATGCGTTGGCCACGTACGGCGAGTCCACATGCAGGCCGATGATGTAGCCGTTGTCGGGGTTCACGCTGACCCGGCCGACACGGAACCCTCGCATGTAGGCGTGGTATTGCGAGCGGTTGGCCTTGATGACGGCGACCTTGGCCGTCATCCCATTGTTGTAGTCCATCGGCGTGAAGTTCGCCGGGATGGGCTTGTCCATGTCGGGCAGCGGGTCGATGCTCGTGGCGGGGTCCACGTCGGTGCTGGACTGCGCCTCGGGCTCTTCCTCTTGGCGGTGCTGGATGTACAGGTGCCAGTTGGGGAAGATGCGCGAGCAGTCGGGGCACTTGAACACGCCGCCGGGGGCGCGTTCGTCCGGCGTGCGGTGATGGAAGTATTCGTGCCCCTCCTGATCGTTGTTGGTGGGGCTCCATAGGTTGTACTGCTGAAGGTCTTCGATGCGCCGGAGCACGTTGTCTCCGGCCATGACGGTGAAGCCCTGGTCGTCGGCCCACTCCATGACGGCCTCGAACATCCATGGCCGGTCGATGAGGCCGCCGACACGGGCGACCTTGCCGTGGATGTCGATGCGGCCGTAGAGGGCGTCGTCTTCGAGCGAGGCGACGCGCAGGATCACCGGGTCGCGGCCGATGAACAGGCGGTCCTTGACGAAGGCGTAGTGCAGGCTCTTCTTGGGGGCGAAGTCGTCGTTGACCGGCTGGCCGGTGGAGTCGGCCAGGCCGCCCCATTCCCAGCCCACGGTCTTGCCGTACTCCTTGAGCACGCGCATGAGCCCGTGCAGGCCGACGTTGGAGCGAAGTTGCCAGTTGGCCTTGTCGGCGGTGACGGTGACGTAGCCCGCTGCGAAGGGGCCGGTGTGGTTGGGCTCGATGAGCGCGTGGCGCGAGAGGTCGTCGTGGGAGTCGTCGGCGCTGACGTGCATCTCCCCGTTGGCGTAGACGACGTTGTAGGTCTTGGGGGCGACCGGCTCCATGGGGTCGTCGTGCATGAAGCCGGGGCCGTGATCGTTGAGATACTGCGGAGTCTCGCCGGGGTAGGCGTCGCCCAGGTCGAGGCTCATGCGGTGGCCGTCGCGCAGTGCGTCTAGTACCACATTGGCGCGTCGCACGAAGCGAGCCGCCCGCTCGTGCGTGAGGAATGGGGGTACAACATCCCATCCAGCGAATAGGGGGTGCGTCGCCTTCTTGTGCAGGATCGGCCCCGTGCGCCAGGTGGAGTGGTGGGTTCCAAGCTGGACACCTTCGTCCTCGGGATCGAGCTTGACACCCTCAAGCGCCGGAAGTTCGGGTGGGGTGATGAAGCGGTCGCCGGTGAGGTCAAGGGCGTACATCTTGTGGGGCGAGAGCCAGAAGAAGTGTCCTCCATCGTGCGACTTCGCAATGTGGCCGCCAAAGAGTGACTGTAGCCAAGCCGCAGTAACAAAGCACTGACCCATAGCACTGCAAGGGTGGCCCGCATGCGACGGGTGGCGTGTGTCATCGTCCCACGCGGCCTCCGCAGCCTTCCGTAGCTCATGTAGTTCCTCTTGTGAGAAGGGCTTGTCCATCAGAATGGGATGTCCGGGTCCTGATGAGGGACATGGGGGTTCAGCAAGGGGTTGGAGAACGGGATGCGTTCCGCGAGCCTCATGCCCGTGTGCGTGCGGTAGGCGAACAAGCCGTGGGTCATCTTGCCGTTGACCTTTACCCCTGCGAACGGCATCTCCCTGACGTACACGTCGGCTTCGGAGTCCCGGAAGTTCAGGACGACAAGGACGCCCAGGATGCCCGGGTGTCCGGCCTGCTCGGCGCGGACGTTGCGGCTGGCCTTTTCTGCCTTCGAGCCGGGCCAGAACCGCAGATGCTTACCGTCGAAGTTCGCGGACTTGACCTCGACGGCCCACTCGCCGCAGGTCAGGTCTGCGGGGGAGTGGTAGGTGCTGCGCGCGCCGGTGATCGGGCCGTACCCGGGTAGTTCACCCATGTCCTGCACGATCTGCTCCGCAAGCGCGCCCTGCTCGGCCATGGAGAGGCCCGCGATGGTGCCCCCGCCGACCGCATACTGGACGCGGCCGTTGGGGGTGTCCACGGCGTGGAACAATGCTGGGTTCTGCTCGCGGATGTCGCCCCGGTCGTGCTTGGAGAAGGGGGCGGCGTCCCACAAGTTGTACTCCTGCTTGCACTGCGGGCAGTCAACGTTGTGGTTGCTGTCGATGTGGACGGAGTTGGGGTGGAAGTAGTAGTTGCATGCCTGGTTGAGGCATGGCTGAAACCCCGCGTGAACGAGGTTGTGGGCGTCAACGCCTGTGGCCGCCTGTCCGGTGGCCTCGTACTCTTCCTCTGGCAGCGCCATTTCACCCCTTACGGGCTAGATGTCACCGACGCGCTTGTAGTGCTCTGCTACGGCGTTGTCGAGGGCTCCACCGTCGCATTCCTCACAGAGGTAGACGGGGAGGGTCTTGCGGCGGAAGAACTTCGACCTCGTGACTTCGCCGGGGAGGCGAAAGAGGCGTCGTGGGTTCTCCCGGGACTTCTCGCATTCCTTCTTGCAAGCGTTGCATACGTCATCAACTCGGTCGGCAGCCGACACCGCAGGTAAATCCCTTCTGGAACTTGTGGGCCTCCCGGCGACATGTGGTACAACGCATCTCACCACCTGAACAGCGGACGATGATGCCTGGCCTTGCCGCGTAGAAGGTGCCCCCGCACTGGCACTGGACTTGCTTCTTGGTGGGCCGGTCGTTGCGGATGGTGCGAGGAATCCGCTGGGCCTTGCCGTCTTGGGTCATTGGAACTTCTTGAAGTATTCGCGGAGGAAGCGGTCCACCGTGGCTCCGGCGAGCTTGATGATCTGTGCCTCCATGAGTGCCTGGGCCTCTTCGCTGAGAGACACTGAGATGATGTACGGGGTGATTTCAACCGCGTCGTTTGTCTCCGTGCGCTTGACGTAGAACATGGCGAAACCCTCGCTGTCGAAGGCTTCGTCAAACGCCTGCTGTAGAGCGTTGTGGAAGACCTCGTTACGGTCCTCTTCGGTGTGCTTCTCACCACACTCGGGACACTGGTCGTCGCTGGTGTGCGCCCGGCCGAACTCGTGCGCGAGTTCGCGGGCCAGGTCTTCGGGTGTGGCGGGGCCGTGGCCGACGACATCGAAGTGGCCGGGGTACGTCCACCCATCCTTCTGGCCCCGGTTGCCGTGCTCCCAGGCGACGAAGATGAGGTCGAAGCCGTCGCTGTCGGTCTTGCGGTCCATGACCTCCGCGCGCCACCCGGCTTCGGCGGCGTCGTAGAAGTCATCGAGCCCAGGCCGAAGCTGGACGATGGAGCCGATGGGTGGAACGTCAGGATTCACTTACGAGACAGGGATGCGCTGATCGCTGCGTTGGAGAAGAACAGGACGCCGTAGAGCAGCAGGGCGACGCCGACTGCCTGCCAGCCCCAGGTGAGCACGAGCACGACGGTGCCCATGAAGATGAGCGCCGCTGTGCGGTCGTCTGCGAGGGACAAGAACATCCCGACGAGGCAGTAGCCAAGGTGGATCGGGATTCGAGCGGCGGTCTTGATGATTTCAAGAACAAGGGCGCTGAGTTCGCGTAGCAAGGTGGTCACTCCTTATGTCGCCGGAAGCGGGTCAGTTCAACTGGTCCACTGCGTCCGTGATGGCGTGGTCGAGGTACATCAGGAGGTCCCGCATGCGGTCGTCCTGTTCGGTGTCAAGGCGGTCCAACATCTGCGTCCTGAGGTCCAGCAGGGCGGTGGTGGTGCGGCTCACGCGCTGGGAGAGCCGCGCGTGCTCGGACTGCAACGCGGACTCGACGCTGCGCTCGTGGCTGCGTTCGGGTCCGGGGAACTGCGTGCGGTCGAAGTGCGACCGGCGGGGGAACTCACGCATCGGGCTCGTCCTCGTCCTGGGCGTCGTCCACGTCGAGGTAGCCGTTGATGGTGTCCATGCCGTTCTCGATGGCGCGCGTCAGCGGGGACCGCCGGTTGCGGTTGTCGAGCTTGCGGTACTGGTCCACCAAGTCCTGGGCGCTGTGGGCGTTGTAGACGCTGCTCAGGAGTTGTTGCAGTCCTTGGAGGTCACTGCGGGAGATGATGATTTCGTCGCTCATGGAACCTGTCGTAGGGCCTCGTTCCACACCCCAAGCTGAACCTTCGCGCGCAGGGCGTCGAGGTTGGTCTTGTTCTCGATGTGGTAGGTGAAGTATTCGTCGGGGAGCACCCGCGCGGACGAGTGCTCGTACTCAGGTGTTCCGGGACGGGTGATCCTCCAAAGGCAGCCTCCGCAGTCGAGGATGCGTTCCGCCTCGTTCTCGAAGCGCACGTCGGTGATGACGAGGATGTCGCTGCGGGTGAGCCCGTCCATCCGGCCGTAGTCGTCGTCCTGCCAGTTGGGCAGTACCACGTCCACCCAAAAGTCCTCACCGAAGATGTGCCGGTGCGATTCGGTGCCGTAGCGCTGTCCGACCGTGCGCCCGTCGATGGTGAGGCGGTCGGCGGCTTGGACGGCTACGTCGATGTCGCCGTCCTCCTTGAACCACTTCCACCACGCGAGGGCGAACGTGAGGTCCGCGTTGGGGAAGAACAGGCGGCACATGGAGAGGATCATGCGGTCCGCGAAAGCGTCCCGCGTGACCTTCACTCCGGTGCCGCCGAAGTCTTCCTCGATCAGGCGGTAGATGGTGTCCTTACCGCTACGCGCCTGTCCGTGTAGGCCAATGAGCATCCGTGCTCCTGGGCGACGGCTACGCGAGCCCGGCGTTCACGAGCGTGCGGGCGAGCTTGGTGGCGGCCTCGATGCGGTCGGTGTCGGCCGCGCCCTCGTCTTCCGCGATGCTCCGCAGGGCACGGACGGCGGCCTGGAAGTCATCGGAGCAGACGCACTGCTGCGCCATGGGCAGGGCCGTGGAGGACTGCTTCTGCCAGCCGCCGAAGAACGGCACCGCGTCCTGAGCCTCCGCGATGGAGTCGGAGCCGTCCGGCTTGACGTGCAGCTTGGGGTTGTGGAAGCCGCCCATGGCGTGCCAGTTGGGGCTCCCGACGCGGCGGTAGCGCTCCGCGCGCAGGTAGCCGTCGCGGTCCTGGGTGTAGCCCTCGACCTCGTAGATGGAGTCGTGGTCGTTGATGTAGGTGGTCATGAGTGCCGTTCCTTGGCTAGGGCGGTGCGCGCTGCGTGAAGCGCCTGGTACTCGCGGTCTGCGATGGGCTCGACTTCCTCCCGCAGGGCGGTCAGGAGGTTGAGTTGGAATGCCTTGGCCTCGGCTTCGGTCATGTCCACCGCATAGGTGCGGCCCATGGAGAAGCCGTAGTCGGCCTGCTGCTCGAACTTGACGAGTTGCAGCTTGCCGCCGACGCTCACTTCAGCCGTAACCTCGGTGACGCGGGGCGAGGCGATCTTGGAGGGCTTGACGCTCACTTCTGCTCCGGGGCTCGTGAGGCGCTGGCCGGGTCGATGTAGCCGGAACTCCACATGACGATCCACGGCTTCGTGCGCAGGGTGTGCAGGACGCGGGTGTTGTGACCCTTGGAGGTCTTGCCGCGCTGGAAGGCGCGGGCGATAGGGAGGGAGGCGAACTCCTGATAGAAGGTCTTCATCACGTACGGGTGAAGTTGATGACGTATCCGCGCTGCATCGCAATCTCGGAGATGGAGTTCACGATGTCGGTGGCGTCGCTGTCAGACATGGCACGACCGGAGATGTCGTACACCGTCACGCACACGGCAGGGCTGCGGTGGGTGTAGCCGGTGCTGCGCTTCTTGGGACCGCCCTTGGCCTTGTTCTTCGGCTTGGGCTTGCGGGGCTGCTGATCCATCCGGGGACTCCTAGTAGCGCTGGTCGCGCCAGTAGAGAGTCCCACCTACGGAGGTGGCCAACTCGGGGTGAAACGTCCCGTCGCCGTTGACGACGGCGGTGGCGAATCCGTTCTGCCAGTCCGGGGCAACCGTGTACCCCAGTCCTCCTGCGATCCGGCACATGCACCCTGTCTCGATGGCGACAAGAGTGGACGGCGTGCCGTTGATGTCGTGTGTCGTCTTGTGGACGAGGGCCTGCCGGTGGGTGTGCCCCACCACGATTGAGTAACCCAGCGCTTCGAGCGTCGCCAGTGCGGAGGACCCTGAGCCCTTCTTGGCGATCCATCCGTGCCGGGCGGCGAGCAGCGGGGAGACTTCGTGCTGCGCGTGCGTGTAGGAGCCGTTGGGCTCGATCAGTTCGATGTTGAGGGCGTCGAGATGCAGCAGGCTGCGCAGGTCGAACACGCGGCGTTGCTGCTGGCCGTCCACGTCGGCGGGACGGATGTCGTACAGGCGCGAGAGGTAGGTGAGCACCTGATTGCGGAACCGCTCGTCGTGGTTGCCGAAGAGCTTGACCATCCGCATCTGCTCGTTGGACTGCCGGTAGTCGCGGTAGATGGCGTGGCAGGCGTTGATGCAGGCTTGGCCGGTGACGTGCCATTCAGGGTTCTCCGGGTGGCGCGACTGCTCGGGCAGGTCCATGCCGTCCCCGATCAAGACCATCTCGTCGGGGCCGTTGTGGGCAATCCAGCGGCACGCCTTCTCGTGCAGCCGCTCGTCGTGGTACGGGGCCTGCTGATCCCCGATGAAGCAGGTCAGGCGGGCGTTGTCCCACTTGAAGACCGGCAGGGACGGTGCCCGGTAGGTCATCTCCACCGTGACCGGCAGGACGAAGCTGTAGGGCTTCTTGCGCGCGCAGTTCACGCGCATCCACTTGAACGTCTTGACCTCGCCTTCACCGACCGCCGCGTCCCACTCCTTCACCGACAGGGACGTGATTTCCCACTCTTCCGGTGCTAGCCCGCGCTCGCGGAGCAGTTCATCGGGAGAGGGGAGGGTGCCGGTGGTGGGCTTGCCTGCGACCTCGGCCTTGTCGCCTTCAATCTTGAGATACGCCTGATGGGCTTCTTGACCCTCCTTCGGTGGTGCGTCGCTCTCCCAACGTCGGAGGGCTCGGCGGATGGAGCGTTCAGAGGTCTTGACCCCCTCGGCTCGCATGGCTTCGATGATCTGGCCGTACGAAGAACCCGACCACACGAGGTCGAGCACCTTCTGCTTGAGGGGGTCAAGAGGACTCTGTTGGTTCATCCGTGAACTCGTCGTCATCAATGAGCGAATACTTCTTGGCGGACTTCGCCTTCGGTAGTCGCTCAACGATGTCTTCCTCCCGCGCTACTCGCGGTCGGAGTGAGACATCCTTGTCTTGTGCTGCCTCGTCAGCGTAGTTCACGGTTGAGGAACTGTCAAGAGTTTGCTCGGAAGAACTCTGGATACCCTGTCGGCGCTCCATGCTGACGGCCGGGGCTGCGAAGCCGCCACCGCCGTTGACCTGGCCACCGGGACCAGCCGGGGGCGGGCCGCCACCGGGCACGGTGGAGCCGAACCCGCCGGGTCCCAGCAGGCCGGGGGGCGGGGGCGGCATGACGATGGACTCGCCGCCGGGAGGGGCCGCACCCATGCCGGGCGGGCCGCCCATCATGCTGGGGTCCATGCCGCCGGGGGCCATCCCGCCACCGGGGCCTCCCATGGCACCACCGGGGGCTCCGGGTGGGAGGGCTCCGTCCACGCTGCCACCCAGCACGGTTTCGACCTCGGCCTTCAGGTCGGGCGGGATGGGCAGATTCTTCTCGTGGAGAATCTTGTACGTCTTCATCTTCGCTTCCTGCTGCGCGATGGTCTTCTTGGCCAGTTCCTCGTTGTACTCTTCAATCTCGTCCTCGATGTCGAAGTCCACCCCGATCATGAGTCGCTGGTCGGAGATGGGGACACCCATCGAGCGGAGGGTCTGAAGGAACTGTCGCTCCGTGGCCTCGTCGCGTAGGTCAAGCGTCTGGAACTGAAGCTCGGGGATCAGCAGCTTGGGCTTCTCCACGATGACCTTGTTGCCGTCCTCGTCGTATTCCACGACCTCTTCCATGACGGGGATGCGGGTCTGGCCGCGTGACTCGTACTCGTAGTGGCCCTGGGCTTCTGCGACGACGAGAGCGCGCTGCTTGTAATGCTCCTTGAGGTAGCCCTGGTAGGTGCGGAGAATCTGATTCAGGAACTCGGCCTGAAGGGCGGATGAGGCGTAGGGCTGGGTGTTGGACCCGGCGGACAGCAGTGATGGGTTGACGCCGAAAATCTGCATCAGGCGTCGCTCGATGCGGTCGAAGTCCTCGCCCAGGCGGGGCATCTGCTCGCGCCCGAAGACGTTCTCAATCTCGATCCCGACGTGGTGGACGAGTAGGCGGAAGTCGCTCGACAGGGCGATGTCCATGTCGTCGCGGAAGTCGTCCAGTTCCTCGGGGCCAGGCAGCCACGGGGGCAGGCCGTCGCCCAGGTCCACGAGCCCCAGCTTGGCCAGGATGAGCGGGGAGTACAGGCGCTCTGCGATGGCGTCCTGGGAGGCCATCAGCTTCTCTTCGTGGATGAGGGTGCGCAGGCCGCGCAGCAGGATGGGCGTGCCGTGGTCGTCCCAGGTGGAGGTCTTGTTGGCGACCTGCTTCAGGAGGACCCCGGAGATGGGAATGTGATCGCCCCGGATGAGGTAGGGGATCAGTTCCTTGAAGTTCAACTCAAGCTGGCGGTACTCCTTGGCCGGGCTCTTGGTCTGCGCGAGCTTCTTGAGGTAGTCCGGCGGGACGATCTTCAACTGCCGGGTGCCCAGCAGCGGGAAGTTCTGGATGACGACATCTTCGGGGTTGATGAGTTCTTCGCGCTCGAAGACGCCCAGGTCTTCATCGAAGTTCCCCATGGGGAATGCTTCACCAACCGTCCAGAACTCGCGGCCCAGGGCGACGAGGAAGTTGGGGTAGTCCAGTTGGTCGAAGAACAGTTCGCGGTACCACTCCGCGAGCTTGTCGTCCTTGCAGTAGAAGTCCATCCCCACGAGCGGGAAGCGCGTGAAGATGTCGATGAGGATGGGGACGAGGTAGTGGGTGGCGTAGTAGAGGCGCAGCCACTTGTGCAGCTTGTGCCGGTGTCCCTCATCGGCGGTGTTCCACGGGAGCCCGGTTACATCCCAATACTCGATGGGGTCGTAGAAGCGCGGGATCGCCGCGTACACGTCGCTCGATCCACCGGCGACGCTGCCCTGGCGTCGCATGCGCGCGGAGGCGGCTCGCTGGCGTCCCATGGCCTCGATGAGCGCCGTGTTCTGCTGGATGTCCTTGACGCTGTTCGCGCCACCCGGCCTGACGGCGGACTCGAAGTCCCCGGCCTTGTGAACCATCCGGTGGACTTCGTTGGCTTCGAGGCGGGCTCGTGCGCTGTGGCGGGGGAGGACGTATCCGCGTTGGCGCAGGTTCTCCACCTGCGCGTCGAGGCGCGCGGTATTGATGTCCTTGCGTTCCATCAGCCTTTACGCGCCCGCAGGGGCACGAAAAGGCGGTCAGGGGCTCAGACGCCGCCGAAGAGCAGCAGCAGCAGAGCGACGAGTAGGACGATGAACAGCAGCTTGCTCACGAAGACCCCGCCCACGAGGGCGAGGACCACGAGCAAGACGATCAGCGCCCACAGCATCAGATGAGGCCGTCGATGTCGTCGTCGGAGAGGAAGTGCGAGGTCACGGGGGAGGCCATGCCCTTGGTGCCGGTCCACGAGCCTGTCTCGCCCTTGGTCACGCCACCTGTCTCGGTCCCCTTGGTCACGTCCACGTCGTGGTCCGTGACCGCCTCCGTCTGCTCAAGGAAGTCTTGGTTGGTGAGGTCGGCGGGCTCGTGGATGTCCTGGCGGACGGTCTTGTAGGGGCCGCCATCGGTGTTGATGGGGTCCTGCTTCTTGTTGCCGCGTTCGTCCCCGGCGTTGCCCTTGTCCATCTTGGGGATGGGGCCGCCCAGGTCGGTGATGCCGTCCGTGGCGACACGCCATTCGAGGCTGCCCTTCTTGGGCAGCTTGTCGAAGGGGCCGAACTTCTTGCCGAAGCCCTCCTGATCCTCGCGGATGAAGTTCCTGGTGGGCTCGCCGCAGTTGTTGCACTTGTTGCCGGACGCGAGGCCACGGAACACGTTGGAGTTGCCGATCTGATACTGAACCGTGCCGCCGCAGCCGGGGCAGGAGAACATCTTGCCGTCCGGGCTTCCGGCCGCTGTCTTGGCCTCGGTTTCCTCACCCTCAGACTCGCCGTCGTCCTCGCCGCAGGAGCAGAGGGCCTTGGGACCGTTCTTCCACTTGCGGCAGTCGTCGCAGAACGCGCCACCGGCGATGTGCTGCTCCACCGCGCTGAGGATGCCGTCCGCGTCGCCGTGGCCGCACTCTTCGCAGGCGGCCTCGATGGTGCGTCGCAGGTCGCCCTCGATGAGGTAGTAGCGCATGGCGAGGTCTTCGTCGTTGGCGGCACCCTTGAGGAAGGCATCGAACTGCGACGTGACTCGCTGATGCGAGAGCACGGAGGCGTGCCGGGCGGCAGCGCGCTCTTCGTGCTGGTGGGAGGCGTCTACGGAGAAGAGGTCCATGGTCAGAAGGTGGGGGGCAGCAGTGCGTAGGTGGATCGCTTCGTGTACGGGTCGTACGCGATCAGGACACAGATTCCGGAGCAGGAGGGGCACACCGTCATCTTTGGTGGCCATTCACAGCAGAAGACTCGACTCTTCTCGGAGCAGATGTGGCACATGAACTCCATGCCACCCCAGGGGCTCATGAGAAGAGAATGTCGTCGGGAAGGTCCTTGAACCTGTCCTCGCGGGTAGCTGCCTCCTTGTGGGTCGTCTGCTTGCGGGTGGACGCCTCGCGTCGGCGCGCGTCCTCAACGTTGGTGAGGAAGGCGCGCTCGATGTCCTTGGCCTGGTCGGGGGCGAGCCCGGCGACCTTGGACCGGATGTGGGAGAGGGCCATGTCGCGGGTGACGCCCATGTCGGCCACTGCGCCGTCGTTGAGGTCGGACACGAACAGCCCAGGCTCTTCCTTGACCATGCGGTCGAAGTCCTGGCCCTCGGCCTCAACGATCATGTCGTTGACCACGCCGTCGAGCCAGTTGCCCTCGCCTTGACCAAGGCTCTCCTGTGCCGGAGCCACCTGCATCTCGTACGGGGCGTACTCGGCCTGGGCTGCCTCGTCCGCCTGTAG
>JACCDR012662563.1_pt1 | contig 21189 bp, 20 predicted proteins | sample 7446431 | NCBI WGS metagenome assembly JACCDR01 (sample SAMN15323443, study PRJNA562643) | freshwater metagenome | isolation source: river surface water | place: USA:Blue River Watershed | collected 2017-08-17 | reverse complement strand
GGGTTAGTATGGCCAGCCGCTGCATTATCCAGTCGCGGCGGTGCTCAAAGTTATAAGTATCGAATTTACCACATAAAAATGAACGCCGAACGCAGCGACTCACCAAGTGATAATAAGGCGTTTCACTGATACTGATTTGTTGATGGCGTGGTTTGGGCATGATGTTACTCAGGCTAGAAGATAAGATATAAAAATAGCCTAAAAGTTGCAGAAATGTATTTAAATTTAAATTTTGGCTTTAGCTTTGATTTGCAGTTTCGATTTAATTTTTGCAGAGGGCTAATGTGGTCAATTGATGGTTGGGTGTCCGTTTTTCTTTTTCTGTTTTTATCCTTTTTTCTTCGGGTAACTGATGGTTGGGTGTCCGTTTTTCTTGTTTTTCTTTCGCAGCTTTTTTCGCCACTCGCCCCCCAGCAAACGTCATCTGATATAACCAAAGTGAGGATTTCTTCGATCCCTTCACCAAATTTTGTTATGATGTAGTTTTATCCCATACATTTAATAAGGTTATTTATGTCCACCTTGCCCGCATGTCCACAATGTCAGTCCGAATATACCTATGCCGATGGCGCGTCGCTAAATTGCCCTGAATGCGGTCATGCATGGCAAGCTGGTGAAGAAAGTGTTGCGGCTGAGCAACTAAAGGTGGTGCGCGATGCTGCCGGTAATGTGCTGCAGGATGGCGATACCGTGACGGTGATTAAAGATCTGAAAGTGAAGGGCTCTTCATCAGTGGTTAAAATTGGCACTAAAGTTAAGAATATTCGTTTAGTGGATGGTGACCATGATATCGATTGTAAAATCGATGGTTTTGGTGCTATGAGTTTAAAATCTGAGTTTGTGCGCAAGGTCTAGCGGCTAGCTCGCTTGCGGCCAGCACCGATGATGGCGGTGTGCTATGGCGCGATTGCGACAGAATAACGTGATCTGTGAAGTTTTAGTGCGTTGTAGATAGTGCCGCCACCCGAGCCGCGGCACTATTCACCAATTTTCCTATTGACCAATCTTCCTAACGACAAAGCTGTCTACCTAAAACCAGTCTACTTACAAACCTGTCCGACAGCAGTGCCGTCGTTACGATTTTGCCGCATGACGCTGCTGTAACACCGCGATCACGTCGCTCAGTGCAACGCCTTGCTGTTGCAGCAACACCAATAGGTGGAACAGTAAATCGGCCGCTTCATTTTTCAGTTCATGGTTGTCACCGGCCATGGCGGCAAGTGCGGTTTCTACCCCTTCTTCACCCACCTTTTGCGCAATGCGTTTCACGCCGCGGGCAAATAACGATGCCGTATAACTGCTACTGGCATCGGCGTGTTTGCGCTGGCCAATCAACTGTTCAAGATCGGTTAAAAACGCCAGTTGCGGGCTGTTGGCGCTCTGATCGTGCCAACAGGTTTCGGTGCCAACGTGGCAGGTCGGCCCCAGTGGTAAGGCGAGGGCCAATAAGCTATCGGCATCGCAATCGGCCGCGAGGCTTTGCAGTTTCAGCGTGTGGCCCGAGCTTTCGCCTTTGGTCCACAGCCGCTGCTTACTCCGGCTGTAAAAGGTAACATCGCCGCTCTCAAGGGTATGTTGCAAGGCTTGCACATTGACATAACCTTGCATCAACAATTTGCCTGAAATGGCGTGTTGCACAATCAATGGCAGTAATCCATCGTCAGGCCAACGCAGCGAGCTGATCTGTTCGGGCGTAAAAGTTGCGAACGTCATGGCCGGATCTCCACACGAGCAGCCAGTAAGGCTTGTTTTAACTCACTGATTTGAATAATACCTTTGTGAAATACACTGGCTGCCAGTGCGCCATCCACATCGGCTTGTTGAAATACATCGATAAAATGCGCGATAGCACCGGCGCCACCTGAGGCAATCAACGGCACCTGACAAGCGGCCCGCACTGCACTTAATTGGGCAATATCATAACCTTGGCGGACGCCATCTTGGTTCATGCAATTGAGCACGATTTCACCCGCGCCACGTTGCTGCACCTCGGCAAGCCAATCCAACAACTGCCAGCCACTGGCTTGGCTGCGTTTCTCATCACCGGTGTATTGATACACCAAATAGTTGCCACTGGTTTTATCAAAATAACTGTCGATACCGACCACCACACATTGCTGACCAAAGGCCGCATTAAGCTCATTGATAAGCGCAGGCCTAGCCAGTGCAGGGCTGTTGATTGATATTTTATCGGCACCCAATGCCAAGATAGTGGCGGCATCTTCGACGCTACGAATACCACCGGCGACGCAGAACGGAATATCAATCACATCTGCAATACGACGCACCCAACTTTTATCCACCACCCGGCCATCGCTCGAGGCGGTAATATCGTAGAACACCAATTCGTCGGCACCCTCGGCGGCATAACGCTGCGCCAGTGGCACTATGTCGCCGATGATTTCATGATTGCGAAATTGCACACCTTTCACCACCACGCCATCACGGACATCCAAGCAGGGAATTATGCGTTTTGCCAACATGCGATCGCCTCCTCGATAGTGAATTTACCCTCTAATAAAGCGCGGCCTAGGATCACGCCGGCAACGGCGGCGCTTTTTAATTGGGCGATATCATCTAAGGTTCCCACACCGCCCGAAGCTTGCCACTGGATGCTTGGGTATTGGCTGACCAAATCACGATAGAGTGCCACATTAGGCCCTTGCAGGGTGCCATCCTTGCTGATGTCGGTACAAAGCACATGCCGCGCACCTGCTGGGATCAACTGCGCCAAAATATCATCTAAGGTAATGTCGGTTGCACTTTGCCAGCCGTGGCTGGGTAATAAGCGGCGGCCATCTGCACTGATCGCCACATCCAGCGCCAACACAATCCGCTCGCCACCATAACGTTGCAGCCAACTGGCGACCAAAGCAGGTTGTTTGATGGCTAAACTGCCGATCACCACACGCTGGGCGCCCGCAGCCAGCAAATCGGTGACATCAGCTTCCGTGCGAATACCGCCGCCAACTTGGATGGGCAGTGGGCTTTGCTGCATCAGCTGCTTCAGCAGCGGCAATTGCCGGGCGGATGCATCGCGTGCGCCGGTTAAATCCACGATATGCAAAACGCCAGCACCGGCGGCGGCGTAGTGATCGCGCAGTTGCTGTGGGCTTTGAGGATAATTGGTTTGTTGCTCATAACTGCCTTGGTATAAACGTACCGTTTGGCCGTCAATTAAATCAATTGCGGGAATAATCATGCCACTGTTTCCAAATCCGCCGTTTTGCTGCGGTTATAGCTGCGAAGTTGATCTGCGCTTAAGCGCAAAAAATTAGCCAATAAACGACGGCCGGTCTGGCTCGAACGCTCTGGGTGAAATTGCATACCGATATAATTATCGGCGCCAATAATGGCGGCAAAGGTGCTGCCATAGTGACAGCTGGCGATGGTGTACGCCGATGGCGCTACCGCAAAGCTATGCACAAAATACACGTAATCGTGCGACGTGAGGCCTTGCAGAATAGGATGCTGCGCCGCATCAAGTTGCAGGGTGTTCCAGCCCATGTGTGGCAAACGCAGCCCCTGCGCGTTAAGAGGCAACACCTCACCTGGGATCGTCGCCAAACAGGCGACATCGCCCTCAGCGCTGTGGCTCGTCATCAGCTGCATGCCCAAACAAATGCCCAAGGTGGGCTGGGTGAGTTGTAGCAGCGTGTCGTACAGTCCGCGCGCATGAATATTGTGCATCGCTTGACTGGCGGTACCGACGCCTGGGATCACTACTTTATCGGCAGCGCGGATCTCGGCAACATCGGTACTTATCACCACATCCACACCCAGTCGCTGCAAGGCGCAGAACACCGAGGTGATGTTGGCGCAGCCGGTATCCACAATCACCACTCGCTGCGGCGGGATGACGAGCGGTTCTGTGCTCAGCGCCGTTGTATCCAGTGGCATTGCTTTCAGTGGCGTTGTATTCAGCGCATCCGGCATTACAACACTCCTTTGCTGCTAGGTAGGGCATCACCCGATTTGGTGATGGCTTGCCCCAAGGCACGGCCAAAGGCTTTGAATAACCCTTCGACCATGTGGTGACTGTTGCCCTCGCTGACGGATAAATGCAGGGTCATTAACATGGCGTCACTCAGTGAGCGGAAAAAATGCGGCACCATGTCTAAATTCAGCGTACCAACGCTACCACGGCCTAAATTGGCGTCGAATTTTAGAAGCGGGCGGCCGGATAGATCCAGCACACACTCGGCGCGGCACTCATCCATCGGCAACACAAAGCCAAAGCGCTGAATACCACGTTTATCACCCAGTGCTTGTTTTAACGCTTGCCCCAGCGCCAAGGCGGTATCTTCCACACTGTGATGATCATCGATGTGTAAGTCGCCGCTGACGGCGACGTTCAGCGAAAAACCACCGTGGGTGGCAATTTGATCCAACATGTGATCAAAAAAGCCAACCCCAGTATGGATCTGGTTACCACCGCTGCGATCTAAGTCGACCGTCACTTTAATATCAGTTTCTTTGGTGGTGCGCACCACAGTGGCTTGCCGGCCACGGCTTAACAGCTGCTGGCAAATCTCGGCCCAGCCCAACGTTTGTCTGTCATAGCGAAACGACTTGAGGCCCATGTTCTCTGCCAGCTGCACGTCAGTCAGCCGATCACCAATCACGTAGGAGCGGGTAAAGTCAATCCGGCCTTGTTGCAGATAATCTTTGACGAGGCCTAGTTTTGGTTTTCGACAACTGCAGTTGTCATGCTCGAAATGCGGACAAATCAGAATGTCGTCGAAATGAATGCCTTGCGAATTAAGCAGTTGCATCATTTTTTGTTGTGGCGCATCAAAATTGGCTTGGGGAAAGCTATTGGTGCCTAAGCCATCTTGGTTGGTGACCATCACCAAGCGAAATCCAGCCGCTTGCAGTTTTAGCAGTGCCGGGACTAAACCTGGCTCATACGCGAGTTTTTCTAAGCTATCCAGCTGTTTATCAATCGGCGGTTCTTCCACCATGGTGCCATCACGATCGATAAATAAAATGGGTAACGCCGCCATTATACTGCTCCTAAAAGGGTACTTAACTGCTGCTGAAGTGCGTCCATCTCGGTAGGGCTGCCAATTGACACCCGAACCACCTGTGACAAGCCGATCTGGCTGGATTGGTTACGGATTAAAATCCCCTGTTCTGCCAAGGCATTGACTACGGCGGCAGCATCATCCACCTGCAATAACACATAATTGGCATTGGATGGATAAACCGCGCGCACACCAGCTAACTGTTTGGCAAATTTGATAAAATCATCGCGGAGTTGGTTAATGATCCCAGCCTGTTGCCACATGCGGTCGATACCGTCGGAGCTTAACGCTTGCGCGGCGATCTCGGCCACAGGGGCTGCCAAAGGGTAGGGCGCTATGACTTGTTTGAGGGCGTTGATAATATCTGGTGCCGCCAAGGTAAAACCACAGCGTAGCCCTGCTAAACCAAAGGCTTTGGAAAGCGTACGCAGGATCACCAAATGCGGCTGCTGAGGCAATAAATCGATCACCGAGGCTGCAGGCGCAAATTCGATGTAGGCCTCATCCAATACCACCAGTGCTTGGCCGGCAAACAGTTGCAGCACTTCTTCAATCTGCGCTCGCGGGATCAAATCACCGGTTGGGTTATTGGGGCTACAAATAAACACTAATTTGGTGCGCTTTGCGCCAGCCGCCTCACGAAGCGCTGGCATATCGAGGGTAAAATCGGCTTGCAGCGCAATAGTGTTGATGGCAACTTGCTGAGTTTGCGCACTGATGGCGTACATGCCATAGGTCGGCGGGCAAATAATAATGTCGTCGACACCTGGTTCACAAAAGCTACGGATCAGCAGCTCAATGCCTTCATCAGCACCGCGGCTGACTAAAATTTGTTCTGCCGATAAACCGCTGTACGACGCATAGGCGTTAATCACCGCTGGCGGTTGGCACTCGGGGTAGCGATTGTAACAATTACTCACGCTATAGCTTGGCGCCAGCGCGTTCTCATTGGCGTTTAGCCAAACATTGCCGCCACTCATGGAGCGACGCGCCGAAGCGTAGGGGACTATCGCTTTGACCGATTCACGCGCGAGCGTGTTGATGGATACTGGTTTTACCGCTTGCATGGCTTAGCCTTTCTCTGGAACTTGTTCAAATGCTTGATGATCGTCGCGACGTTGCAACGCTTTGAGCCGGACATTGACGGCTTCCGCGTGGGCACCAAGCCCTTCGGCTTGGGCCAAGGTCACAATGGCGGGGCCGATGGCGCGTAAGCCTTGCTCTGACAGCGTTTGTACTGTGTAGCGACGATAAAAATCTAACAGGGACAAACTGCTGTACGTGCGGCTAAAGCCATAGGTCGGTAACACATGGTTGGTGCCGCTGGCGTAATCGCCGGCCGATTCGGGCGTCCATGGGCCGACAAAAATGCTGGCCGCATTGTTCAGCGTTTTGAGTAAACGGGCATCTTGCCGCGTTTGAATAATCAAGTGCTCGGGCGCATAACGATTCGAAACCTGCACCGCCATGTCCAAATCACGGGTCAGAATAAAACGGCAGTGTTTTAGTGCTTTTTTCGCGATAAAAGCCCGAGGCAGTTTCAGCAGCTGATGCTCCATGGCACTGATGGTTTTGGCCATTAATTCTTCGCTGTCGCTCACCAGCACCACTTGCGAATCAACCCCGTGTTCGGCTTGCGACAACAGATCCGCCGCCACAAAATTGGCATCAGCGCTTTCATCGGCAATGATCAGCACTTCCGATGGACCCGCCGGCATATCGATGGCGGCGCCACGATAATCCTGGCTCACTTGCTGTTTCGCTTCGGTGACGTACTTGTTGCCAGGGCCAAAAATTTTATCCACTTTCGCAATGCTTTCGGTGCCATAGGCTAAGGCGGCAATGGCTTGCGCACCACCGACGGTATAGATTTCATGCACACCACAACGCTGCGCGGCGTAGATGATCTCTGGCGCAATATCCGTGGCTAATGGCTGGCCGGGCGGCGTGACCAGGACGATGCGCTGACAGCCAGACAACTGCGCGGGTACGCCCAGCATCATCACCGTCGATGGCAGTGGCGCGCTACCGCCGGGTACATATAAACCTACCGCATCAAAGGCGCGATAATGCAGCTCGCAAAAAACGCCGGGGCTGGTTTCGAGCGCGATATTATTCGGCTGCTGCGCCGCATGAAAACGGCGAATATTGTCATACGCCAGATCAATGGCGGCTTTGCTGGCGCTGGACAACAGCGCTAACCGCTGCGCAATCGCATCGGCACTGAGCACTATGGCGTTGTCTGGGCTGTTGTCGAATTTTTGACTATAAAAGCGCAGCGCTTTATCACCGGTTTTTTGTACCGCTTTAATGATAGTACTGACTTGTTCGGGCAATTCGGCATCCGTTTTAAGCTCGGGCCGCGCTAACGCTTTTTGCTGCGCGGTGGCATCAAGTTCATCCCATACACGAACACGAATATCGAGCATGATTTACTCCATCATTTTTTCAATCGGCAGCACAAGTATAGAACTGGCGCCCAAGGCTTTTAACTTTTCCATGGTTTCCCAAAACAGTGTCTCAGGGCTCACCATGTGCACCGCAACCACGTCGTCATTGCCCGCCAATGGCAGTAGGGTTGGATTTTCTGCACCGGGCAATAATGCGATGACTTCGGCTAAGCGCTGACGAGGTGCATGCAGCATAATGTATTTACTTTCATTGGCTTGCATAACGCCTTGGATCCGCGGCATCAGCTTTTTGATAATAGATAACTGCTGATCGTTTGCCATGTCACGTCGCTGAATTAATACGGCTTTGGAGCGGTAAATGACTTGAACTTCTTTGAGACCATTGGCTTCTAAGGTGGCACCGGTCGACACCAAATCACAGATGGCATCCGCAAGTCCTGCGCGTGGCGCCACTTCAACCGAACCCTTTAAATTGACGATACGGGCATTAACGCCGTGCTGTTTTAAATAGCGATTTAATAACCGTGGATAGGTGGTGGCGATGGTGCGTCCTTCTAAATCGGCTGGCGATTGGTAATTTTCTTCTTGTGGCACGGCAATGGATAAACGACAACCACCAAAATCTAAGCGGGCGAGCACGGTGTAATCGTAACTTTCATTATCCAGCTGGCGTTGTAACGACATTTCTTCCAGCACGTTTTCACCGACAATACCTAAATCACAGACGCCATCCATCACCAATCCCGGAATATCGTCATCACGCACACGCAATAAATCGATGGGCATATTTTCCACGTGCGCAATCAGGCGCTGCTCCCGCAGATTGATCTTGAGTCCACAGCTGGTTAATAAAGCTTGTGAGTCTTGCGATAAACGGCCAGATTTTTGGATCGCAATACGGATGCGTGGCATTTCCAGTGGGGTGATGGTGTTATCTGTTGTCATAAAATCCTCAGTCGGCAAAGTCTAATTCAATCAAATTCGTTAAGTTACAGCGTTTCGGCTATCAAGCATGCCGTCATATTTGAACTATGTTGCAACCCATCGGTGCTATGTAACGGGTGGCATGGTGTAAACGTCAAAAAAAAACCCCGGTATGACTCCGGGGTTTTCTGTGAGATATCACCACCGGAGTTGGGTAAACCCGTCCGGTGCACTGGCACGGATGGGCTAGGTGTTTGCGTGATGATGATGCCAGTGTTTGTTCATAGTGATAGCTCCAAAGTTGCTGTGCTGCGAGTCGCAATTTCATTGTACTCGCTGAGTTGCTATACAAGTTATCGGTTTTTTTGGCAGGCGGCAAGCAGTATTTCAATACGCACAATGTGGAATCTTTAAATATTCCTATTAAAATCAATGATTTGTTATTTTTATTGTTTTGAGGTTTTCTATTTTTATGTGTTTGAGCTGTATTTTGTGTGATTTTGCGCGTATTTATTCGTCAACTTGTATAGTCATTTATTTGTGCTTTTCTCGCTGTTGCGGCCGAACTATCTTACCTAGTACCGACTCTAGGTTTTTGTTCTAGATCAGCATCTATTCGTGCAATCTTGCTAACATTAATAAATTGTTGTCATGCGCATCGATGACATTGGGTGGGTGACATTATGAGCCATGGTGCGGGGGTTGCGCTAAGTTGTGCGAAGAGGATGTCATCATCACCTGTTATCGTTAAACATATGTAACACTAGGAAGGAGCCGCCCATGGATGTGTTATTTCCTTTTCTGACCCGCCATCATTGGTTGGCACCGGTCCGGCGTCCGCTGGTGGCACCGGTATTTCGCAATCAACGTTTAAGCCAAGACGATAAAAGCAGTTACCCCAGCGGATTGCTAGAAATTTTGGCGTTGCACGACCATGTTTCAGCAAGTGTTTCAACTACAGAAACGAGCGAGTTACATGTGGCGATGGACCAGACACTGGTCACGGTCGACGATGTGCTGCTGCATGATATGGCCGCTGATGTTTGTTATAGTAGACCACAAACCTCGTTACAGACGTGGCTACCTCTGATCACATCTGAACATGCAAAGCCTACGAGTTGGCTTGGTACCGAGGGGCATAGCGTCGATTTATCGCGAGGCAAGATGAAAACACCAACTGCCGATGCGATTAGTGCCGCATCATCAACCATCGCTCTCATTCAACACCCCACGGCAAGTGATGTGCAATACCACCATGTTAATATTGAAGTTTAATGAGTGGTGTGGGGTGATACAGGTCCACGTCTGAACATTGTGTTTCTTTCTTTCTTTCTTTCTTTCTTTCTTTCTTTCTTTCTTTCTTCCATGGATACGCCGCTGTGTTTCGTGGTTGCATTGATGGTTTCATTTCCCCAAAACCATAGCCTAGTGCTGGTGTGGCATTGTTTTACCGCTATGTTTGTCGCACCGTTTTGTCATTTTGCTGGACAGCGCAAGTCTCATGCTTGGTGCTCGGTGGCGAAAACGATATGCTAGCCATCTTTGGCCTTTATCGGCGATCTAACGTTCGTTTGAGGAATGACATGCGCGAAAAAATGCAACAGTGGGTCACAGATCCATGGTTTAACCGCTTTATTCTGGGGTTGATTTTATTAAATGCGATAGTGCTTGGTATGGAAACGTCAAGCAGCCTGATGGCGCAATATGGTGAATGGCTACTGTTGGCTGATAAAATCATGTTAGCCATCTTTGTTGTCGAAATACTCATGCGTATTTTTGTCTACCGATTGGCGTTTTTCCGTGACCCATGGAGCTTATTTGATTTAACCGTGGTGGCTATTGCCCTCATTCCGGCATCGGGGCCACTGGCGGTATTACGTTCGCTGCGAGTGCTGCGCGTGTTACGTATTTTAACCATGGTGCCGTCAATGCGTCGTGTGGTGTCGGCTTTATTGGGCTCTATCCCAGGTTTAGCCTCGATCGCCATGGTGCTACTACTGATTTATTACGTGTTTGCCGTGATTGCAACCAAACTCTTTGGCCACGCCTTTCCTGAGTGGTTTGGCTCGATTGGGGCTTCTTTTTATACCTTGTTTCAAGTGATGACGCTGGAGAGTTGGTCAATGGGGATTTCCCGGCCAGTTATGGAGCAATTCCCAATGGCATGGCTGTTTTTTGTACCATTTATCCTGATTGCCACGTTCACCATGCTGAATCTGTTTATCGCGATCATTGTCAACACCATGCAAACCTTTAGTGAGCAAGAGCACGCCGATGAACGGTTGGTCGAGCAACAACAACAGCACGATCAGCAAGCGATGGTAATGGCGGAATTACAAGCTATCCGGGCCGAATTAGCGGCGCTGCGTGCACAACAATCGACGCGAGAAGGGAATTAACGTCGTCCTGCAGGGGGCGTTTGCCCCCTGAGCACGCGCCTACACGCATGAGGTGAGATGATGCAGTATCTACTAGCGTTGGTCGGGAATAAATAGTTGTCGGGGGGCTGTTTGATCTGCTGCCATAAACGTGGTCCGAGCAATCTGAGTTGATTGACGTTGGTATTTCGTGCGCTCAGCGCAATCCAAATCGCCAGAGTAAAACTCACCCACAACTTGATAAAACCTATGGCTAGTACCCAAGGTAATTGCAGCATGTGGATAAGAAAAAAGCCGAGTCCATAATTCAGGCTACTGGCCAATGCCTGAATAACTTACTCAGTGATATCAGTTCTGCGGCGCCTTGCAGTTGTAACACTGTCGATCCGATGGATGAGTAAAGATCGGTGCCAGCGCATCTTTTACATCATGGGGTTGCGGAGGGGCGGGATTTATCTTGTTATAAATTAAATGGGTTAATTCACGAAAAAACGTGACGTACGTAGATCCTCAAGCCAACCAGTGCGAGATAAAGTTGCTTTTTCATCCACCATTGTATGCAATGGTGCTAGTTGCACAGGTTTCTGGGTCTATGTTATTGTTTTGTATGATAATGCTGGTACAGCCAACCATGGTTGCCAGCGCGGTATTATAATTTTGCCATTGGCAGCACTTTCATCGATTCGACATGATACGCTGTGCCGTGCTGGGGCTGTTGTTTGCGCTTGGTTTATGGCGCTTGGTTTATAACGCTTGGTATAAAAGCCTCGAGAGCTGCGAGATACCACAGGCTTGCTGAATTGGTGTCCATCTCAAGCTTCGAATTTGCGGCAGTGCTGACCTGCAATACAGTGCTGCGTACAATACATAGCTGGATAAAGTCCTCGCAACCTATGTCATTCATGCCATTATTCGGCTTAGCTTTCATCAACATTGGATGTGATATGTGTTTTTCTTTGCAGCGCCGCGTAGGTTCGGCCACAGCGTTACGGTACAGCCTCGGAGCCCTTTGTTTGTTGAGTGTGACGGCTTGTAGCACTATTCCACCGGCAGCACCGCAGTTATCAGAACAACTATCTGCCCAGCTGGATAGTCTTGAGCAACAGCATCAGCGGTTGGCGGTATTATTTTTTCAAACCAAACGTCAGCAAATAGATGACTTTGTGCAGCAGCAATGGTTACCGCAGTTTGCGGCATCGTATTTTCAAGATCCTGCCGTGGCTTCATTGTGGCAGCAAGTGGTCGCCTCGCCGAACCCACAGGATCGGCTGCGGTTTATTCAATTAACGGGGCCCAAACTGCAGCTAGAGATTGATCAAAAGCGCCAGCGTTTACTGGCACCACTGGCGATGTTAGAGCGTGAATATCTGTCGCAGTTACAAACGCAGTATCAGCAAACCCGCGCCATCAATCACAGTCTGACTGCATTCTTGCAATCCGCGTCGGATGTGGATGCCAATCGGCAACGTTACCTGCGAAAGCTTGGCGTAGCGCCCTTGGATCTGGAACTGTACTTAACACAAGCCGATACGGCGGTGGCCGATTTATTGCAAAACGCAACATCGGCTCAGCAACAAGCCGAGCATATCGAAGCCTATATCAAGCAGCTACAAAACCTGCTGAATTCCTTAAAAAAATCGGGTGACAATACCGGAGCTGGGCAACATCCCGCCGACTGACTGAAGCGATTAACAATTTGATGGCGCGCATCCATAACTGCGCAAGGAGGCGGGAATGAGTATTAATTGGCAGCAGGCCGAACAGCAATTGAATGGTGCGGCAGCACGTGCCAGTGATGCCGCCGATCGACAGACACAAGCGGCGGAAGCAGATTTTCAACGGCTGACGCAGGAGCAGTTAGCGTCGTTGTTACCCTCACCGCAGGATCAAGCCAAGCTGGCCGAGTTGCTAGCGATAGTGCGCAGCGCAGATGCACAGCAGCAAAAAATCAATCGTTTGGTGGCCAATAGTGAGCAGTTAGCGGGCGTAATGTTAACGCTGCTGACGAAAGTGCTGTAACTAAGCCCTTGCTACGCCCTTAACCCCATAGCGCGGGCTTGGCTTATATGGTGTAAAGGCACTTACGCTGGTTGTATCTTTGATGGCGCAATTCATTCGTAGCGCTGTACACACCAATTTGCATTTTACAGAACGTCGCTCGCGATATTGCACATGGCTGCGGCATTGCGCTGTGTTGCAGCATTGCAAATGGCTAGTTCCTTGCACATGGCGGCGAGATAAATTGCACCGAACCAGCGAGCTAGGCATAATAAGATCTGTTTAGTAGCGGGATCCCTTTATGCCAAGCCCTGCGGCCCCCAGCCCACATTCGTCAGCCTCTGCACGCGTGACCAGCGCGGATGCGACCTCAAGTTCAGTTGCGGCATCATCCAGTGCTTCCAGTTTACAGCGGCGCGTCAGTGCGGCTTTTGCTGCCGATGGAGCCTTGGCTAATCATATTCAAGGTTTTAATGCCCGTAGCGCGCAATTGCAGATGGCGCAGGCGATTTCCGAACGCATCGATGCCGGTGGCGCTTTGGTGGTGGAAGCGGGGACTGGCACCGGAAAGACCTATGCTTACTTGGTTCCGGCCTTACTCAGTGGCCGCAAAGTGTTATTGTCGACCGGAACCAAAAATCTGCAAGAGCAGCTGTATTTACGCGATCTGCCGAAAGTGCAAGCCGCGCTGGCCAGCCCGTTACAATTGGCACTGCTCAAGGGGCGCGCCAATTATCTGTGTTTATTTCGTTTAGCGCAGCATTATCAGCATGTGCCGGTGCAAGATGATGATCTGATCCAAGATTTAAGCCGGATCAAGCATTGGTCAACCCAAACGCAAACCGGGGATATTGGCGAGCTGAGTTACATTGCCGAAGATTCCAAGGCCTTACCTTGGGTCACCAGCACCGCCGATAATTGCTTGGGCAAAGACTGCCCCGATTATGATGAATGCTATTTGCTCAAAGCCCGTAAAAAAGCCATGAACGCGGATCTAGTGGTGGTGAATCATCATTTATTTTTTGCTGATTTGGCGCTGAAGGACACTGGGTTTGGCGAGTTATTGCCGCAGATGGATGTCATTATTTTTGATGAAGCACACCAAATTCCTGATATTGCCAGCGAGTATTTTGGTGAATCGGTCTCCTCGCGCTTATTGCTGGATTTGTGTCGTGATATCGACATGGCGTGTAAAACCGATTTACGCGATCACCCGCAGTTGGCCAAAACCGCCGATAAATTAGCCAGCCTCGTCAAAGATTGGCGTTTACTGTTACCGGCGGATCCACAAAAAGGCAACTGGCGGGAGTGTTATCAGCGGCCGGATATGCAACTGTCACTCAAACGCATTGACGAGGTCACCGGGCAGCTGTACTTGGTACTAAAAAGTAGCTTAGGTCGCAGCGATCTGGTCGATAGTTGCTACGAGCGTTTGGCGCTCGCGAAAACCCGCTTGCAGAAGATGCTGCAATTGGACGTGCCAGGTGTGAGTTTTTGGTACGAAACCAGTAAGCGGCATATCAGTTTGCACTACACGCCGCTATCGATTGCCGATAAGTTTGCTGCCGTATTGCAAGCGCAGCAGCGCAGCTGGGTGTTTACCTCAGCCACCTTATCGGTTGATGAAGGCTTTGCTCATTTTACCGAACAAATGGGCTTGGGCGCGGCGCACACCTTACTGTTGGAAAGTCCGTTTGATTATCAGCAGCAAGCCATGATGCTGGTGCCACGTTATTTACCTGAACCTACCGATGCCAAAATGGGCGCAGCGCTTTTGCAGATCGCGGTACAGCTGATCCAAGCCAATCGTGGCCGCTGTTTCTTTTTATTCACCAGCCATCGGATGTTGCAGTGGATGGCCAATGCCTTGCCAGATAAAATCAGCTGGCCCGTGTTGGTACAAGGCACCACCAGCAAACGCCTATTGCTGGAGCAATTTGTTGCGCAAAAGCATGCTGTGTTGTTGGGGACTGGTTCGTTTTGGGAAGGGGTTGATGTGCGCGGTGATACCTTAAGCTGCGTGATTATCGATAAGTTACCCTTTGCCTCGCCGGATGATCCATTGCTGCAGGCGCGTAATGAAGATTGTATGCGCCGTGGCGGCGATCCGTTTTATCAGGTGCAGTTGCCTCAAGCGGTGATTACGCTGAAACAAGGGGTAGGGCGTCTGATCCGAGATGTCACCGATAAAGGCGTACTTGTGATTGCCGATAATCGATTAGTAACCCGCCCTTATGGCGCGGTATTTATGAAGTCTTTGCCACCGATGCGACGCTCGCGCTCACTGGCGGACGCCTTGGATTTTTTGCAATTGATCGATAAACCTTGATGATGCCCCATCAAACTGGAGCTGCTGGTTTGTTTGCCCAATAGCTCGGTGCTAAACAGCACACCGTTTGCATGGTGATGCGCAGAGGGGGTGGCATGATTGTGTGCATGATGATGCAGAGTTTTTAAATGAGCCGCTAGGCATGATGTTTAGCAAGCAAGATCTACCCTGGAGTTTTTACGTGAAATTATTAGCACTAGACACCTCAACCGAGGCCTGCTCGGTCGCGCTTTACGTCGACGGTGATGTTTTGGCGTTGGATGAGGTGTGTCCGCAGCAGCACAGTAAACGGATATTGCCGATGGTGCAGCAGATATTGGCACAAGCGCAGTTAAACCTGTCTCAGCTTGATGGCTTAGTGTTTGGTCGAGGCCCAGGTAGTTTTACCGGTGTGCGGATTGGCGTTGGCGTGGTGCAAGGCTTGGCCTTTGGCATCGATCGGCCGGTTTATGGCGTTTCGACGCTGCAAGCGATGGCGCAGGCTAGTCTAGATAGTGTTGAGGATCACGTTGGCGCCGCACTTTGCTTTAGTGCCATTGATGCCCGCATGGCGGAAATTTATTGTGCAGCCTTTTTGCGTGATGCGCAGGGGGTGATGCAGCCGTTATCGGCTGAAATGGCCATAAAACCCGCACAATTGGCAGCGCATTTAACGACGCTATTACCTGATGCAGCTATCGCAGAACATATTGATTGTGCTATTGCCGGCACCGGCTGGCAAAGTTATGCCGAGATCCTGCGCTCGACATTGCAAAACTATCGACCGCAGTTGAACCTACAAGGGTGGAGCTCTGCGGAGCTGAACACGCCAGCACAGCCTAGGTCTTCTCTTTTGCTGCCAAGTGCCCGTCATATGTTTGCTCAAGCGCTACCTGCATGGCAGCAAGGCGCTTTTGTCGCGGCAGAGCTGGCAGAACCTGTGTACGTGCGCGATGAAGTGACTTGGCAAAAGCTGCCGGGCCGCTAAACTAACCACAGTAACTCAATCGAACCATGCATAGCGTTTTTGAGGCCTAACCATGACGGTGACAGTCAGTCGCGATATTGCCACGTCGCAACCCATCAGTGTCAATCGTACCAAGTTATCGGTGCGAACTTTTGATGTTGCACCGTCAGCAACCCAGCCAGCACAAAATCCATCCCCAATGCCTGCAGGCACTGTGCGTTTTATGCCAGAAGCCGCGGCGGCGGCAGAGCAATACGCCAAGGCTTCGCCCCCATCGATGCCAACAACCTTGGATTTGCCAGCACCACGATCAGCAAGTGCGGGCATTATGGTGGATGCCTCTAACAGTTCCACCTCATTTGTCAGTTTGGATGCGCCAAACCCTATGGCTCGAATGGCGATTGATCGGTATCAACAACTGGCGCGGCAAGATGAAAAAGCACAGTTGCAGCAGATGTTTAACGTCGATTTATACGCCTAAATTACTCTGGGGGTAAATCGTGGTGTGCCCGCCTGCATTTGCCTTAAAAACCAAGCTACCTGCCGAAACAAGATGTTACGCTAAATACAGCGCAGCCCGTCTGCTGGCGCTGTGCTGTATTTTATCAATGCTTGATCCAGCCTTCGAAACATGACGTATTCTCAATAACTTCCTTTAAAGAATCATGCGTCATGAAGAAAAATTGTCTTATTACAGGTGCCAGCTCCGGCTTGGGTGAAGCCTTGGCTTATGTGTATGCAGACGCCGGTTACACCGTCTACGCGTTGGCGCGTAGCATTGATAAATTAGAAGCCATGGCGCAAAAAGTGCCTGCCATTAAAGCCTTGCCTTGTGATGTTGGCGACGCCGCAGCCATAGCGCAGGTGGGTGATACGCTAAAAGCTGCCGGTGTTGTGCTAGATGTGGTGATTCTAAACGCTGGGATCTGTGAATATACCAACCCGCCACAGTTTGATTTAGCCTCGTTTGAACGCACCTTTACCGTCAATGTGCAAGGGGTTGTAGCGGGTTGTAATGCGTGGTTGCCCTTGTTAAATCCATCTCAGTCTACCTTAGCGATTGTCAGCAGTTTGGCGCATTTGTTTCCATTTAGTCGTGCCCAGTCGTATGCAGCCAGTAAAGCTGCTGTGAGTTATTTCACCGATAGTTTGCGTGTCGATCTGGCCGATAAACCGATACAGATTAGTTTGATTGAACCTGGCTTTGTTGATACGCCGCTCACGCGCAAGAATGATTTTTCCATGCCATTTTTACTGCCTGTTGATCAAGCGGCGCAGCGCATTTTTGCGGCCTTGGAACGTGGTGTTTGGCGCTATCGTTTCCCACGGCGTCTGAGTTGGACACTGCAAGCATTATCGATGTTGCCGTATCGTTTGCGGCAAAAAGTAGCGGTGAAGATGGCTTCATCGTAAGGGTTTAGTGTTAAGGGGATGACCGAATAGGCGGTGCGCCTGTTTGAGGCGTAAAACATAGGGGCACAACAGGTTTAACCATGAAAGCGATGCGCATCATAGAAAAATGTCAGCAATATCCAATGGTTTATCAGGCGCTTGGCTATAAAACTGCCTGGGTCTTGCTGATTTGCTGGCCATGGTTTGGTTTAGCATTTGCTGCGTTATGGTTATCAAGTCAAATCCCAGCCTTAACCGTAGCGCAGCGCAAGGCATGGGTGGGATTGAGTGTATTAGGCATCATGCTTGATTCGGTGCTGACGCTGCTGGCAATTCTTATGTTTCCAGCGGATGTGTTTTCTAAATACAGTGTTTTACCGCTTTGGCTCATCGCACTGTGGCCTTGTTTTGTCCTACTTTGGCTGCAAGTGTTACAGCCATTGCTAGGACGCTGGTGGTTAACGGTACTGGTGTTTGCGCTCAGTGGCCCGCTGGCTTACTGGGCAGGCGCGTCGCTCAATGCTCAGGTTGAACTCGCCGCGCACGCTTTTTACGTGATGTCACCTGCATGGTTGGTATTGGGGTATTTGTTTTGGCTGTTCACGCCAACGAAACCCGCGCCATAAACCATTCAACAATACAACTGAGCGGCACCGTGCTCATGATGAGGTGATTTAAATGATTGCATTACGTTTAAGCCAGTCAGCATTGATAGTGATGAGTGGTGTTTTGTATTGTCTACAGGCGAATGCTACGCATTCCAGCCTTGCCAATGAGACGACTAGCACGCTTCAAGCTAGCTCGGTTGGCTTGATGTCGGGCGCTAGCGCGATATCTGAGAGCTTAGCTTTAGATGCCTCCGCCAATCCAACTGACAGTCTCGGCAATAACGCCGCGAGTAGTAATAGTCAGAGCCCGATATTTCCCACCGATTTGCCGCAAGTAGGTGCCGGGCAATTTCGCTACTTTGTATTTGACATTTATGAAGCCAGTTTAAAAGCGCCTGCGATTTATTGGGCGAGCTCCTCGGAGCAAAAAAACGTCGATTATGCGCAGTCGGTCCCTTTGCTGCTGGAGCTTAAATACCAGCGCGATATCAGTCGAGATGAATTTATCAAGGCCACCGTCGATCAATGGCAGCATTTAACCGGCGCCGTATCGACACAACATCAACAATGGGCTGAGGCATTAAAACCGATTTGGCGCGATGTCAAAGAAGGTGACACCCTCGCATCCTTGCTACTAGCGGATGGCCAAGTGGTATTTTATTTTAATCGGCAATACTTAGGCACGTTAACGGATCCAGCCTTTGGACCGGCTTTTTTTGATATTTGGTTATCCGAAGGCACCAGCGCACCGAAATTACGCCAGCAACTGTTGGGATTAGCTAATAAAAAAGGCTAACAAGCAGGATTATAGAATTTCACGTACCGACATGAACTGCAAGCGCAGTATTCAATTGGGTTGGTGCGAACAACTCCACGGTTATCTATCCGATGGCGCTTATGACAGCATGGCCGATGTCGTACATCGGCCATGTCTGCATCTGGTCAAGCAGCTTATTTCATCGGTGGCATGATGAAGTTAATCAATTTACGAGCAATATCAGTGTTGTCTTGAAAGCCAGCAAATTGCTGTTTTTCTTTGCCATATGCTAATACAGGCACATCAATTGCCGTGTGGCCGCCACTGGTCCAGCCGGTGCGAGAATACTGGCTGATCAGCTGTTTAATCGGCGTGGCCAGTACCACTAGCGCATCAGATTCTGCTTCTGGATCTTGCTTGGTTGCCGCATCTAGCTTGTCGTAAATGGCTTTGGCTTGCTGACGAGCCGTTAAAATTTGTTGCCATTCGGCAGGCGTTAGGCTCAAGCCGGTTTGTTCTTGCCATAGCTGCTCGAGTTTGTCATCGCGCTCTTGAATGAGCATCCGAGCCAGCACCGGGGCGGTGTGCTTCACAGCTTTAATCACATCGCGCTTCCACGCGTAGTCGCCAGCGGCACCGAGTGATAAACCACCGGTTTCATGATCGGCGGTGATCACCAATACAGTGTCTGGGTTTTTATCAACATAGGCCTTGGCCACCTTAATCGCTTGGGCAAAATCGTGCATTTCAGCCATGGCACACGCAATATCATTGGCATGACCACACCAATCGATTTGACTGCCTTCAATCATCACCACAAAGCCTTTTTGATTGTCGTTACTCAGTAACGACAGGGCTTTGCTGGTCATAGTGGCCAGCGGTTCTGCTTTAGGGTTATCCAAGGCGCTAGGAAAACCAACGGGAGCCAGTAATGCCATTGCAGGAAGTTTGTTGAGTTGGTCTAAGTGTTGCCAGCTATCGGCATAGTGCCAGCCGGCGGCTTTAAATTCGTTGACTAAGTGGCGGTCTTTCCGCGTGAAGTATTTGGTTCCGCCGCCAAACATTAAATCCGCGACAAATTTACCTTGGACTTTGTTATCGACATAATCATCCGCGATTTCATCATAGGCTTTACGGGTTTTATTGTGCGCCATAAAACTGGCTGGCGTCGCATGGTTGATTTGCGCCGTCGCGACAATACCGGTTTTTTTGCCAGCTGCTTTGGCAATTTCGAGCATGGTTTTTAGGTGGTTGTGGTTCTTATCCACCGAAATTGCACCGTTGTAGCTTTTAAAGGTGGTTGCCAACGCGGTGGCGCCAGCAGCAGAGTCGGTGACAATGGTATCGTCATCTGGATAGGTGGTGGCAACACCGACCCAAAGTTCATCATAGATGGTCGGTTCAACCGCCTTGGTGGTTGCGTCGTCCATGTAATAGCGATAGGCGGCAAGATAAGCTGGCCCCATACCGTCACCAATCATATAAATCACATTTTTGGGGGCGGCTAGCGCGACGGGAGCCAACAGACTACTACCTAAGATCGCGGCCATGCTTAATAACAGTTTGGAAACTTTAGGACGCATGGCTTGGCGAGTAGAGCTAGGCTTCGAGGCGAATTGCGCGCGATGCGAGGCAAACAACATAGATAATCCTTCTGGTTTTAAAATGCGATAATAGAGTTTGCGATCCCGAGTAAGCCACCGTCATGCTGCCATTGCGCCTGTGGATCTTCGCGGGCGATGCAGCGAACATGTCTGGGGACTGCCGTTCGTTTTGATGATACTCACACTATAATAACTCACGCCATCCGTGCCGGCGAACATCATCCCGAATAACTAAATGATCGGCGATAATAGCGCTTTTTCATGCAATACGATATGACCTTGCAAAAGATGGCGGTGACCTGATCTTGTGATGATAGCCGAGTTATGCTTCGCCAAGGCTCCTGCTACTCAAACCCATCAGAGCCACACTCCATCAATGTAGATCACTTTTGACGTGCACAAATCTACTGACGGTTGATGACTGCCAGATGACACTTTTGTCGCTCAATATGCATGTTACGACAATGGCATAGCCATCTGAGTGACGTTATTTAAATAGCTTACATCTAATCGTATCGTTTAAGTGGCTCCTTTGAGGTTTCATCGGGCAGCTATGAGCGAGTAATGAATATATCCTGCGGAGTGCTGTCACGTTTTTGATCCGCTGAAGGCTTTGTTCAAATATCATTTTTGCCTGAGCGGTTGCTTGGTTATTTCATCTTGTTCTTTATTTCGCGGCTGCACCGCGTAGCAAAGATTTCGCCCTTGGGGGCGAGTATCTTTCTTTTGCTTCGCCAAAAGAAAGACACCAAAGAAAAGGCGACCCCATGCCGCTCGAGAGCCCGCTGAAAAATGCTGATGTGAGGCGCCGGCGG
>JACCDR011904462.1_pt1 | contig 21197 bp, 28 predicted proteins | sample 7446431 | NCBI WGS metagenome assembly JACCDR01 (sample SAMN15323443, study PRJNA562643) | freshwater metagenome | isolation source: river surface water | place: USA:Blue River Watershed | collected 2017-08-17 | reverse complement strand
GTTGAACGCAGCCAAGACTGCCAAAGCTCAAGCGGGCAAAAAAGCCGTCGTCGCAAAGTAATGAACAGCACCAGTAAAAGGATTTGAATCATGGGAAAAGTCACTGGCTTTATGGAAATTGAGCGCATCGAAGAGGGCTATAAACCCGTCAAAGAGCGCTTGAAAAACTACGACGAATTTGTGATCGGTTTGGACGACAAACAAGCCAACGCACAGGCCGCTCGTTGCATGGACTGCGGCACACCGTTTTGTAACAACGGTTGCCCTGTCAACAACATCATTCCGGATTTCAACGACTTGGTGTACCAAGGCGATTGGAAAAACGCGATTGACGTGTTGCACAGCACCAACAACTTCCCCGAGTTCACCGGCCGCATTTGCCCTGCACCGTGCGAGGCTGCTTGCGTGGTGAACGTCAATGGCGATGCGGTGGGCATCAAGTCCATCGAGCACGCCATCATTGACAAAGCGTGGTCTGAAGGCTGGGTGGTGGCTAAGCCCGCCAAACATAAGACTGGTAAGAAGGTTGCGGTTGTGGGCTCAGGCCCTGCTGGCATGGCCGCTGCACAGCAGCTGGCTCGCGTCGGTCACGATGTGACCTTGTTCGAAAAGAACGACCGCATCGGTGGCTTGTTGCGTTATGGCATTCCAGACTTCAAGATGGAAAAGTCACACATCGACCGCCGCGCCAAGCAGCTCGAAGCCGAAGGCGTGACCATTCGCACCAGCGTGATCGTGGGCGAGTTGCCCAAGGGTTCGAAAGTGACCAACTGGTCCAAAGAAACCATCACGCCTGCGCAGTTGCAAAAAGACTTTGATGCTGTGTTGTTGACTGGTGGTTCAGAGCAGTCACGCGACTTGCCCGCACCTGGCCGCGACTTGGCTGGCATTCACTTCGCGATGGAGTTCTTGCCGCAGCAAAACAAAGTCAACGGCGGCGGCAAGGTCAAAGATCAATTGCGCGCCGACGGCAAACACGTGGTGGTCATCGGCGGTGGCGACACCGGTTCTGACTGCGTAGGCACCAGCACACGCCACGGTGCAGCCGCTGTGGTTCAGTTCGAAGTGATGCCGATGCCACCCGAGCAAGAGAACAAGCCTTTGGTGTGGCCTTACTGGCCGCTGAAGCTGCGCACCAGCTCTAGTCACGACGAGAGCGCTGAAAAAGGTTTGCTCAAGCGCGAATTCGCCATCTCCACCAAAGAGTTTGTGGGCGAAAACGGCAAAGTCACGGGCGTCAAAACCGTCCGCGTCGAATGGAAAGACGGCAAGATGGTCGAAGTGGCCGGTACCGAAGAGATCATCAAAGCCGACCTCGTGTTGTTGGCCATGGGCTTCGTGAACCCTGTTGCCACCATCTTGGAAGGCTTCGGCGTTGAGAAAGACGCACGCGGCAACGCCAAAGCCAGCACCGAATTCACAGGCGGCTATGCCACCAACGTGAACAAAGTGTTTGCGGCGGGCGACATCCGTCGCGGCCAGTCCTTGGTCGTGTGGGCCATCCGCGAAGGCCGTCAAGCGGCCCGTGCGGTGGATGAGTTCTTGATGGGCGCGAGCGATTTGCCTCGTTAACTTCTCATCTTTACAAGCCTGTGACGGCTTGGCTCTAAAATACCAAAAGCTGGTCTGTTTTCTAATGGACCAGCTTTTGTTTCTATGACTACCACTTCTCCATTAAATACAAACCCTGATGCGTTGGTCGAACTACGCGACATTCGCTTTGGCTATGGCGAGCGCGTCATCTTGGATGGCATCTCGCTCACCATTCCGCGTGGCAAAGTCACGGCGCTGATGGGCGCATCGGGTGGCGGCAAAACGACGGTGATGCGTTTGATTGGCGGTCAGTACCGTGCGCAATCGGGCAGCCTCACATTTGATGGTCAAGAGGTGGCGTCACTCAACCCTAGCGACTTGTACGCGGTGCGTCGTCGCATGGGCATGTTGTTTCAGTTTGGCGCTTTGTTCACTGATTTGAGTGTGTTTGATAACGTGGCCTTTCCACTGCGTGAACACACCGACCTGAGCGAGTCCATGATTCGTGACATCGTCTTGATGAAACTCGAAGCCGTGGGCTTGCGCGGCGCGCGTGATTTGATGCCCAGCGAAGTCTCGGGCGGCATGGCTCGTCGTGTGGCTCTGGCGCGTGCGATGGCGCTCGACCCAGAGCTCATCATGTACGACGAGCCGTTTGCAGGCTTAGACCCGATTTCACTCGGTACCGCTGCGCGTTTGATTCGCCAACTCAACGATGCATTGGGCTTGACCAGCATCATCGTCTCGCACGATTTGGATGAGACCTTCCACATCGCCGACCAAGTGATTGTGTTGGCCAACGGCAAGATTGCCGCACAAGGTACACCCGATGAAGTGCGCCACAGCACCGACCCGTTGGTGAAACAGTTTGTCACGGCCGCTCCTGATGGCCCCGTACGTTTCCATTACCCAGGCCCTAGCGTGGCGCAAGACTTTGGTGTGGAGGGCGAGGCATGAAATTCGTTGCAGATGTAGGCTTTGCCGTACGCAGCTATTTGGCTGGCTTGGGTTTGGGTGCGCGTTTGTTCATTCGCTTGGTTGGACTGTTCGGCAGCAACATGCGCCGCTTTGGCTTGGTGCGCGACCAAGTGCATTTCTTGGGCAACTACTCGCTCGCCATCATTGCTGTGTCTGGTTTGTTTGTGGGCTTTGTGTTGAGCTTGCAGGGTTACTACACCCTGCAGCGCTATGGCTCTGCTGAAGCGCTGGGCTTGTTGGTGGCCTTGAGCTTGGTGCGCGAACTTGGGCCCGTGGTCAGTGCTTTGTTGTTTGCGGGCCGTGCGGGCACTTCGCTCACCGCTGAAATTGGTTTGATGAAAGCGGGCGAGCAACTCAGTGCCATGGACATGATGGCGGTTGACCCTGTGCGCCGCATCTTGGGTCCACGTTTTTGGGGCGGCATCATCGCTTTGCCTTTGCTCTCGGCTGTGTTCAGCGCCGTGGGCATCTTGGGCGGCTGGATGGTCGGCGTGTTGATGATTGGCGTAGACGCCGGCTCGTTCTGGAGCCAGATGCAAGGCGGCGTCGATGTGTGGAAAGACGTGGGCAATGGCGTTGTCAAAAGCATCGTGTTCGGTGTGACCGTCACGTTTGTGGCGCTGCTGCAAGGCTACGAGGCGCAGCCCACGCCTGAAGGTGTTTCGCGCGCCACCACCAAAACGGTGGTGGTCGCTTCGTTGGCTGTGTTGGGGTTGGACTTCATCCTCACCGCCATGATGTTCAGTATTTGATGAATCGAGGAAGCTATGCAACGCTCCAAAAATGATGTGTGGGTCGGTTTGTTTGTGCTCTTGGGCGCAGCGGCTATTTTGTTTTTGGCCTTGAAGTCGGCCAATTTGCTGACTTTGAATTTCCAATCCAACTACACGGTCAGTGGCCGCTTTGACAACATCGGTGGCTTGAAACGCCAAGCCGCCGTCAAGAGCGCGGGTGTTGTCGTGGGCCGCGTGGAAAGTGTCACGTTTGACGACAAAACTTTTCAAGCCACGGTGACCATGAGCATCGAGAGCCGTTACCAATTTCCCAAAGACAGCTCTTTGAAAATTCTCACCAGCGGTTTGTTGGGTGAGCAATACATTGGCATCGAGGCTGGCTCTGAGGCAGATAACTTGGCCAGTGGTGACCGCATTCAAGCCACGCAATCGGCGGTGGTGTTGGAGAATCTCATCAGCCAGTTTTTGTACAACAAAGCGGCTGACGGCGCTGACAAGGGTGGCAAGTGATGCAAGGCATATGTAAACGTTGGGCTGCAAACGCAGTACTGTTGACGTTGCTGCTTTTGACAGTCGGCTGCGCGACTGGGCCTAATGCCAACCCGAAAGACCCCCTAGAGCCGATGAACCGAAGTATTACGAAGTTCAATGACGCTTTGGATGACAACGTCTTGAAGCCTGTTGCGACGGGTTATCGTGATTACACGCCTGAGTTGGTGCAAACAGGGGTGGGGAACTTTTTCCGCAACCTGTCAGATGTGTTGTCCACTGTGAACAACGGCTTGCAGCTCAAAGGACGTGATACCGCTGAATCTTTGATGCGGGTGGTGGTCAACACCATATTTGGCATTTACGGCATTTTCGATGTGGCAACGCCTATTGGTTTAGAGCGTCACCCTGAAGATTTTGGTCAAACTTTGGGGCATTGGGGTGTGCCTGATGGCCCGTATTTGGTTCTGCCCATCTTTGGCCCATCAACGGTGCGTGACTCAGCCGTCTTGCCGCTTGAGTTGGAGCTTGATCCCGTGAATAACCACCCCGATGTCGCTGAACGCAATGCGGCGATGGTGACGCGTATTGTGGATAAGCGAGCAACTTTATTGAAAACCACGAATTTGTTGTCAGGTGCTGCGATTGACAAGTACAGCTTCACACGTGATTCGTATTTGCAATTTCGCCGTAACCAAATTTATGACGGCAACCCGCCTGATGATGATCAGTTGGAAGACCCTAGTGCAGAACCTGCACCGACGTCAGCCAAGTAAGACACGTCTGCGTTAAAGAACCTATCTGTTTCGGAGTCCTTTGCTATGAATCGCCTCTTGTCTCGTCGTCATTTCGCTGCTTGTGTGCTGGCTGCGGCTTCATTGAGCATGTCTAGCCTGGTTCAGGCCGCGGATGAAGCTGCGGATGTGTTTATCAAGCGTGTGTCCTCCGATATTTTGGAAGCTATCAAGGCTGATAAGTCCATCCGCAATGGCGATATCAACAAAATTATTGTTTTGGTAGACCAGCGTGTCATGCCCAATGTCAACTTCTTGCGTATGACGGCTTCTGCTGTTGGACCAGGCTGGCGCCAAGCTACACCTGAGCAACAAAAGCGTTTGCAGGAAGAGTTCAAAACCTTGTTGGTTCGCACATATGCAGGTGCGTTGGGTCAGGTGAGTGATCAAACGATTGCCGTTAAACCTTTGCGTGCGGCTGCTGACGATAAGGAAGTCATGGTGCGCACCGAAGTGCGTGGCAAGGGTGATCCCATTCAGTTGGACTACCGTGTTGAAAAAACAGCCGATGGTTCATGGAAGGTTTACAACATGAATGTCATGGGCATTTGGTTGGTTGAGAACTACAAAACCCAATTTGCGCAAGAAATCAACGCCAAAGGCGTGGATGGCCTGATTGCAAGTTTGGTCGACCGCAACAAAAGCAACGCCCGTGCTTCCAAATAAGTCATGACAACTGCACATACTTCTATTGCTTTGCCCGCGTTGCTGATGCAAGCGCAAGCGCAGGCTGTCACTCACGAGCTGACGACTTTGTTGCGTGCGCGCGTGTCAGAGGGGGGCGAGGCTGTGCTGGATGCCTCAGCTTTGGCGCAGTTTGATTCATCGGCTTTGGCAGTGATCTTGGCATGTCGTCGTGCGGTGTTGGCACGTGGCGCACAACTGCGCATCGTCGGCTTGCCTGAACGGGCGCAATCTTTGGCCAAGGTTTACGGCCTCAGTGCCTTGCTCCACTGAGCTGGGCGAGGGGTCTTGGTAAAGCCTTAAAATCTAAGGCTTCTCATGCCTGCCATTTCTTTTCAATCCGTCTCCAAAATCTTTCAAACCGCCCGAGGCCCATTTCAGGCGCTCGATGGCGTGCGCTTTGATGTTCAAAAAGGCGAGTTCTTTGGCCTTTTAGGCCCCAACGGCGCAGGCAAAACCACCCTGATTAGCATTTTGGCTGGCTTGGCCAAAGCGAGCTCTGGCTCAGTGTTGGTGCATGGCGTTGATGTGGCCACCCAATCTGCCCAAGCTCGTCGCACATTGGGCGTCGTGCCACAAGAGTTGGTGTTCGACCCGTTTTTCAATGTCCGTGAAGCGCTGCGTTTTCAATCCGGCTACTTTGGCATCAAGCACAACGACGACTGGATTGATGAGCTGCTGCACAGCCTTGGCCTGACCGACAAAGCCAATCACAACATGCGCCAACTCTCGGGCGGCATGAAGCGCCGCATGTTGGTGGCGCAAGCCTTGGTACACAAGCCTCCCGTCATCGTGCTCGACGAGCCCACCGCCGGTGTGGACGTGGAGTTGCGCCAAACCTTGTGGCAGTTCATCGCCAAGCTCAACCGCGAAGGCAGCACCGTGTTGCTGACCACGCACTACCTTGAAGAAGCCGAAGCGCTGTGTAGCCGCATCGCTATGCTTAAGCAAGGCAAAGTGGTTGCGCTCGACAGCACCTCGGCCTTGCTCAAGGCCGCCTCAAGCAGCGTGCTGCGTTTCAAACTTGATGGCGAACTGCCTGCCGCACTCGCTGCCCAAGCGCGTGTGATTGGCCGCATCGTGCAATTGCCTGCCAACGATGCCACCGACATCGAACGCCATTTGGCCGTGGTACGCGAAGCGGGCTTGCAAGCGCAAGACGTGGAAATTCGCAAAGCCGATTTAGAAGATGTGTTCTTGGATGTCATGCAACACGCCAGCGGAGGTCAAGCATGACAAGCGGTTGGACCATGCTTTTTTACAAAGAGGTGCTGCGTTTTTGGAAGGTGAGCTTTCAAACCGTGGCAGCGCCCGTGCTCACAGCAGTCATGTACCTGATGATTTTTGGTCATGTGCTCGAAGAACATGTGCAGGTCTTTGATGGTGTGAGCTACACCGCTTTCTTGATTCCTGGTTTGGTGATGATGAGCGTGTTGCAAAACGCGTTTGCCAACAGCTCGTCGTCCATGGTGCAGAGCAAGATCATGGGCAACTTGGTGTTCCTGTTGCTCACGCCGCTGTCCCATTGGAATTGGTTTTTTGCCTATGCACTGTCAGCAATGGTGCGCGGTCTCGTGGTGGGGGCGGGCGTGTTGTTCGCGGGCGTATTGTTCGTATGGCAGTCCTCGGTGTTGAACTTCTCGCTCATGCCGGTGCAGCCACTGTGGGCCATCACATTCGCCATGTTGGGCGCGTTCATGCTGGGCTCGCTTGGTTTGATTGCTGGCTTGTGGGCCGATAAGTTTGACCAAATGGCCGCGTTCCAAAACTTCATCATCATGCCCATGACGTTTTTGAGCGGCGTGTTTTATTCCATCCATTCTTTGCCTGCGTTTTGGCAAAGTGTGAGCCACCTCAATCCCTTCTTCTACATGATCGATGGTTTCCGTTTTGGCTTCTTCGGCCAAAGCGATGTGTCGCCATGGTTGAGCTTCGGCGTGGTGGGTGTGTGTGCGTTGCTGGTGTCGGCCATCGCGGTGAACTTGCTGCGTACGGGTTACAAGATTCGAGGATGAAGATTTTTAAATGACTGCTGAACAACTCCAAGCCCTCATCGCCGCAGGTTTGCCCTGTGAGCATTTGCACGTCGAAGGCGATGGCCGTCATTGGTACGCCACCTTGGTGTCGGCTGAGTTTGAAGGCAAGCGCCTCATTCAGCGCCACCAGCGTGTGTACGCCACCTTGGGCGACAAAATCAAAACCGATGAAGTGCACGCTTTGTCCATGAAAACCTACACGCCTGCCGAGTGGCAAGCCGCAGATACGAAAGCCTAAACAATGGACAAATTACTCGTTCGCGGTGGCCGCGCCCTCAACGGTGAGGTGCTGATTTCGGGCGCTAAAAATGCGGCCTTGCCCGAGCTTTGCGCTGCTTTGCTGACCGACCAACCCGTCACCTTGCAAAACGTGCCGCAGTTGCAAGACGTGTCGACCATGCTCAAGCTCATCCGCAACATGGGTGTCACAGCCGAGCGTGCGGATGACGGTACGGTGAGCTTGGATGCGGGTGGTTTGAACAACCCCGAAGCCCCTTACGAACTGGTCAAAACCATGCGTGCGTCGGTGTTGGCGTTGGGCCCCTTGCTGGCGCGCTTTGGCAAAGCCAAGGTGTCGTTGCCAGGTGGCTGTGCCATTGGTTCACGACCTGTGGATCAGCACATCAAAGGCCTGCAAGCCATGGGCGCGGTGATTGATGTGGAGCACGGCTACATGGTGGCGCACTTGCCCGCAGGTCGCACCCGCTTGCAAGGCGCACGCATTGCCACCGATATGGTGACGGTCACTGGCACCGAAAACTTCTTGATGGCCGCCGCCTTGGCCGAGGGCGAGACGGTGTTGGAAAACGCCGCACAAGAACCCGAAATTCCAGACTTGGCCGAGATGCTGATTGCCATGGGCGCCAAGATCGAAGGCCACGGCACCAGCCGCATTCACATCCAAGGTGTGGATCGCTTGCACGGTTGCACCCACAAAGTGGTGGCCGACCGCATTGAGGCTGGCACCTTCTTGTGTGCAGTGGCAGCCACCGGTGGCGATGTGTTTTTGCGTCACGCGCGTGGCGACCACTTGGACGCCGTGATCGACAAGCTGCGTGATGCGGGTGTCACCATCACCGCCAATGACCAAGGTTTGCGCGTGCAAAGCAGCGCACCTGCTTACGACCACCTCAAGGCACAAAACTTCCGCACCACGGAGTACCCCGGTTTCCCTACCGACATGCAAGCGCAGTTCATGGCGTTGAACGCCATTTCGAAAGGCGCGTCCAAGGTGACCGAAACGATTTTTGAAAACCGCTATATGCACGTCAACGAGATGGTGCGTTTGGGCGCACACATTCAAATCGATGGCAAAGTGGCGGTCATTGAAGGCGTCAAACAGTTGTCGGGTGCCACCGTCATGGCGACCGACTTGCGCGCCTCTGCGTCACTCGTGATTGCGGGTTTGGTGGCTGAGGGTGAAACCTTGGTGGACCGCATCTACCACTTGGACCGTGGCTACGACAAGATGGAAGCCAAGTTGCGCGCCATTGGTGCAGACATTGAAAGAGTTAAATAAATGATCACACTCGCGCTCTCCAAAGGTCGCATCTTTGACGAAACCATGCCGCTGCTCAAGGCGGCTGGCATCGAGGTGCTCGAAGACCCCGAAAAATCACGCAAGCTCATCTTGCCCACCAACCAGCCTGATGTGCGCGTGGTGTTGGTGCGTGCGTCCGATGTGCCCACGTATGTGCAATACGGCGGCGCCGATTTGGGCGTGACGGGTTTGGATACGTTGATCGAGCACGGTGGTGGTGTGGCAGGTGGTGTCGCCGCCACGGGTCTGTACCAACCCCTTGATTTGCAAATTGCCAAATGCCGCATGAGCGTGGCTGTGCGTTCAGACTTCGACTACGAAGCCAAAGTCAAACAAGGCGCACGCCTGAAAGTGGCCACCAAGTACACCACCATCGCTCGCGATTTCTTTGCCACCAAAGGCGTGCATGTGGACTTGGTCAAGTTGTATGGCTCCATGGAGTTGGCGCCCCTCACGGGCTTGGCCGATGCCATCGTGGACTTGGTGTCTACTGGTAACACACTCAAGGCCAACCACTTGGTGGAAGTCGAACGCATCATGGACATCAGTTCGCGCTTGGTGGTCAACCAAGCCGCTTTGAAAATGAAGCAAGCCCCCATTCGTCGCATCATCGATGCGTTTTCTGCTGCACTGCCTGCGGCCTAATTTTTAAAAGCCTCATACACCATGGCCAAGCCTTTGCGTCTCTCGACCACCAGCCCCAACTTTGAAGCCGACTTCAAAGCGCGCCTGCATTGGTCTGCCGACACAGATGCCGCCATCGAGCAACGCGTGGCCGACATCTTGGCCGATGTGGAAAAACGCGGCGACGCCGCCGTGATGGAATACACCGAGCGCTTCGACGGCCTCAAGGCCGACACCATGGCCGCTTTGGAGTTGACCCAAGTCGAACTCAAAGCTGCCTTTGACAGCTTGCCCGCTGAACAACGCGAGGCCTTGCAAGCCGCTGCCGTACGCGTGCGCAGCTACCACGAGGCGCAAAAGAAAGCCAGTGGCGAAAGCTGGAGTTACCGCGATGCCGATGGCTCTTTGCTCGGGCAAAAAGTCACCCCGCTGGACCGCGTGGGCATTTATGTGCCGGGTGGCAAAGCCGCGTATCCCTCCAGCGTGTTGATGAATGCCATCCCTGCCCACGTGGCTGAGGTGGGTGAAATCATCATGGTGGTGCCCACACCCAAGGGTGAGAAAAACCCGCTCGTCTTGGCAGCTGCCTATGTGGCGGGCGTCACGCGTGCCTTCACCATTGGTGGTGCACAAGCTGTGGCAGCCTTGGCCTATGGCACAGCCACCGTGCCAGCGGTGGACAAGATCACCGGCCCCGGCAATGCTTATGTGGCCTCGGCCAAGCGCCGCGTGTTTGGCAAAGTGGGCATTGACATGATTGCGGGCCCCAGCGAAATTTTGGTGTTGGCCGATGGCACCACCCCCCCCGACTGGGTGGCCATGGACTTGTTCAGCCAAGCCGAACACGACGAGCTGGCGCAAAGCGTGTTGCTCTGCCCCGATGCGGCGTACATCGACCGCGTGCAAGCCGAGATTGAACGCTTGCTGCCGCAAATGCCACGCAAAGACATCATCGAAAAATCGCTCAACGGCCGTGGTGTGCTCATCCACACCCGCAGCATGGAAGAGGCGTGCGCCATCAGCAACCGCATTGCGCCCGAGCACTTGGAAGTCTCTAGCACCGACCCGCACAAGTGGGAGCCTTTGCTCAAACATGCAGGCGCCATCTTCTTGGGCGCGTACACCAGCGAAAGTTTGGGCGACTACTGCGCCGGCCCCAACCACGTGCTGCCCACCAGCGGCACTGCACGATTCAGCTCACCCTTGGGCGTGTACGACTTCCAAAAGCGCAGCAGCTTGATTGAGGTGAGCGAAGAGGGCGCCCAAACGCTCGGCAAAGTGGCGGCGGTGTTGGCTTATGGCGAGGGCCTGCAAGGTCACGCGATGGCGGCGGAGTTTCGCTTGCGCCCCAAGTCTTGAACGTTTTTTAAAAAGCAACGCACACAAAAAAGCCCTCGTCTTGAGGGTTTTTTGTTTGGCGCGTGGTGTGTTTAGTTTTTCACCAAAATCTTGAGTGCATCTACTAGCGCTGCGCATTGCTCAGAGGTGCCCACGGTGATGCGCAAGAACTCGTCGATGCGTGGCAGCTTGAAGTGACGCACGATGATGGCGCGTTCGCGCAGGCCGCTGGCTAGTGCCGCACCGCCATGTGCAGGGTGGCGTGCAAACACAAAGTTGGCGGCAGAAGGCAGCACCTCAAAACCTAAGCCTTGGAGGTCGGCCACGAGTTGTTCGCGCGTGGCGATCACCTTGGCGCAGCTTTCGCGGAAATACGCATCGTCTTCCACCGAGGCAATGGCACCGGCCAAAGCCAAACGGTCGAGTGGGTAGGAGTTGAAGCTGTTTTTCACGCGCTCCAAGCCTTCAATCAACGCGGCCGAGCCCACGGCGTAGCCCACGCGCAAGCCCGCGAGCGAGCGGCTCTTGGAGAAGGTGTGGCACACCAACAGGTTGGGGTAGCGGTTGACCAAGCTCACGGCGCTCTCGGCGCCGAAGTCCACATAGGCTTCGTCAATCAACACCACGGCTTGGGGGTTGCCCGCTACGATGCGCTCGATATCGGCCAACGACAAGGGGCAGCCCGTGGGTGCATTGGGGTTGGGGAAAATGATGGCGCCTGCGGCTTGGCCGTCGCGGGGCATGTAGTCGTCGGCGCGGATGGTGTAGTCGTCCGCCAGCGGGATGGTGCGGTAGTCGATGCCATACAGCCCGCAGTACACGGGGTAAAAACTGTAGGTGATGTCAGGGAACCACAGGCCGCCTGGGTGCTTGAGCAGCGCCATGAAGGCGTGGGCCAGCACTTCGTCCGAGCCGTTGCCTACAAATACTTGGTTGGCTTGCACACTGAGGTGGCGGGCCAGCGTGGCTTTGAGCACATCGGCGTTGGGGTCGGGGTACAGGCGCAGGCTGTCGTTGGTCGCGGCCTTGATGGCCTCCAGTGCGCGAGGAGATGGGCCAAATGGATGCTCATTGGTGTTGAGTTTCACCAAGTTGTCCATCTTGGGCTGTTCGCCCGGTACGTAAGGGGTCAGGCTGTGAACCACAGCGCTCCAGTATTGGCTCATGAGTGTCGGGTGTGTGAGGTCGTTGCAAGCCCCAATCCATGCGGGGTTGCGGGGTGTGAATGGTATCATGTGGGTCTGTTTAAACCTAGGTTGAAAGCGTCTGATGCGCCAAGCCGAAATTACTCGCAATACCAACGAAACCCAAATCACCGTCAAGGTCAACCTCGACGGTACGGGTCAAGCCAACCTTTCGACAGGCATTGGTTTTTTTGACCACATGCTGGACCAAATCGCACGTCACGGTTTGATCGATCTCGATATTCAAGCCAAAGGCGATTTGCACATCGATGGCCACCACACGGTGGAAGATGTGGGCATCACCTTGGGGCAAGCGTTCGCCAAAGCGGTGGGTGACAAAAAAGGCATTCGCCGTTATGGCCACGCCTATGTGCCGTTGGACGAAGCGCTGAGCCGCGTGGTGGTTGATTTTTCTGGCCGTCCCGGCTTGGTCATGCACGTGCCATTCAAGAGTGGCATGATTGGCGAATTTGATAGCCAACTCGCTTACGAATTTTTCCAAGGCTTTGTGAACCACGCTTTGGTCACCTTGCACATCGACAACTTGCGCGGCGAAAACGCGCACCACCAAGCGGAGACTGTATTCAAAGCTTTTGCCCGCGCTTTGCGTGCGGCGCTTGAACTCGATCCACGCAGCGCCGGTGTCATTCCCTCCACCAAGGGCAGCCTGTGAACAACAAAGTCGCCGTGGTGGACTACGGCATGGGCAATTTGCGCTCGGTGGCGCAAGCGGTGATTCACGCAGCCTCGGTGGTCGACCATGCGGAGGTGATCGTCACATCCGACCCGCAAGTGGTACGCGACGCGCACCGTGTGGTGTTGCCAGGCCAAGGCGCGATGCCTGACTGCATGCGCGAGCTGCGCGAGTCTGGCATGTTGGATGCGGTCATGGATGCTGCCCACAAAAAGCCTTTGTTTGGCGTGTGCGTGGGCATGCAAATGTTGCTCGACCACAGCGCCGAAGGCGACACGCCTAGCTTGGGTCTCATCCCCGGTGAAGTGGTGCAGTTTGATTTGGCAGGCCGCACACAAGCCGATGGCAGCCGCTTCAAGGTGCCGCAAATGGGCTGGAACCAAGTGCAGCCCACGCGCCCACACTTCATGTGGACCGATGTACCTGCGGGCAGCTACTTCTATTTCGTCCACAGTTTTTACGCCCGACCTGCCAACGCAGAGCACAGCGCCGCACAAACTGACTACGGCGGTCTTTTTACATGCGCAGTCGCACGTGACAACATTTTTGCGACACAATTTCATCCCGAAAAAAGTGCGGCACACGGATTGGCCCTGTACCGCAACTTTTTGCATTGGAACCCTTGAACCCCTGACTCATCATGTACCTCATTCCTGCCATTGACCTCAAAGACGGACATTGCGTGCGCCTCAAGCAAGGCGATATGGACCAGTCCACCATCTTCGGCGAAGACCCTGCACAAATGGCGCTCAACTGGGTGGCCAAAGGTGCGCGTCGCTTGCACTTGGTGGACTTGAATGGCGCGTTTGCGGGTACGCCTCAAAACAAGTCGGCCATCAAAGCCATTTTGAAAGCGGTGGGTCACGACATTCCCGTGCAGCTGGGTGGCGGCATTCGCGACCTCGACACGATTGAAAAATACATTGATGCTGGCTTGCAATACGTCATCATCGGTACCGCTGCCGTGAAGAACCCTGGCTTCTTGAAAGACGCTTGCGCGGCTTTTGGCGGCCACATCATCGTGGGCTTGGATGCCAAAGACGGCAAAGTCGCCACCGACGGTTGGAGCAAGCTCACTGGCCACGACGTGGCTGACCTCGGCAAGAAGTTTGAAGACTACGGTGTTGAATCCATCATCTACACCGACATTGGCCGCGACGGCATGCTCACAGGCATCAACATCGACGCCACCGTCAAGTTGGCACAAGCCGTGTCGATCCCCATCATCGCTTCGGGGGGCTTGTCCAATATGGCTGACATCGAGCAACTCTGCGCTGTGGAAGACGAAGGCGTCGAGGGCGTGATTTGTGGTCGCGCCATCTACAGCGGCGATTTGGACTTCCAAGCTGCGCAAGCTCGCGCGGACGAATTGAACGGCTAATTTTTTGCCCACACTCACCGCTGTCACCTTTCAAGGCCAAGCCTGCCACCAGCTCACGCTGCCCAGTGGCGACAGCGTGTTGGTGGCCGAACAAGGCGCACATGTGTTGTCGTGGGTGGCCCAGTGGCGTGAGCGCATGTTCCTCAGCCCCGCCAATGTATGGGACGGGCACAACGCCATTCGCGGTGGCGTGCCCGTGTGCTGGCCGCAGTTCAACATGCGCGGCACCTTGCCCAAGCATGGCTTTGCCCGCAACAGCACATGGCAGTTGGTGGCCTCAGAGTTGAACGCCGATGCCTCACATCTCACGTTTGAATGGCGCAGCAGCGCTCAGACGCAAACCATTTGGCCCCAAGCCTTTGTGGTGCAGTTGCAAGTGCATTTGACAGCCGGTAGCTTGCAAACCACCTTGCAGGTGAACAACACCGACACCCAGCCCCTGAGCTTTACCGGCGCACTGCACACCTACTTGGCCTTAGACGACATTGACCTTGCCGACCTGCAAGGCTTGGGCGGTTTGGAAGAATGGGATGCCGTGGCTGATGTGCACGGTGTGGCCGACGATGTGCTGTACTTTGACGGCGAGTTTGACCGTGTGTACGCGCGTGATGTGGGCGCCCCTGCACACGCCCTGCGTTTGCAAGACGGCCATGCTGTCTTGCATATTGAACAAAGCCCCACCTGGGCCAACACCGTGGTGTGGAACCCCGGCGAAAACAATTGCGCGGGCTTGGTCGACATGCCAAGCGACGGCTTTGCGCACATGCTGTGTGTGGAAGCGGCGCAGGTGTACACACCTGTGCACGTGCCTGCGGGTGGTCAATGGTCGGGCTGGCAACGGTTGACCGTTTCTTGAATTTAAATTTGTGAGTTCTTATGCTGGCTAAGCGCATCATTCCTTGTCTCGACGTCACCGGTGGCCGCGTGGTCAAAGGCGTCAACTTTGTCGAGCTGCGCGACGCGGGTGATCCTGTAGAAATTGCCGCCCGCTACAACGACCAAGGCGCTGACGAGCTCACCTTCTTGGACATCACCGCGACCAGCGATGCGCGTGACGTCATCTTGCACATCATCGAAGCCGTGGCCAGCCAAGTGTTCATTCCCCTCACCGTGGGCGGTGGAGTGCGCACCGTGGACGACGTGCGCCGCATGCTCAATGCAGGCGCCGACAAAGTGAGCTTTAACTCGGCCGCCATTGCCAACCCACAAGTCATTCGCGATGCGTCGGCCAAATACGGCGCTCAGTGCATCGTGGTGGCCATCGACGCCAAACGCCGCACTGCGGAAGACGAACAACGCGCGGGTGCAAACGGTTTGCCCGTCGGTCCCGGCTGGGATGTATTCAGCCACGGTGGCCGCAAAAACGTGGGGCTAGACGCTGTGGCGTGGGCCAAACAAATGGCCGACTACGGCGCTGGCGAAATCTTGCTCACCAGCATGGACCGCGATGGCACCAAGAGTGGCTTTGACTTGGCATTGACACGTGCCGTGTCAGACCTCGTGCCCGTGCCTGTCATTGCATCGGGCGGCGTGGGTAACCTCGACCACTTGGCCGACGGCGTGCAACAAGGCGGCGCTGACGCCGTGCTGGCCGCCAGCATCTTCCACTACGGTGAATACACCGTGCAGCAGGCCAAAGAGCGCATGCGGGAGCGTGGGATTCCTGTGCGGATTTAAATAGGTTAGTTTTGTTTTAAAAGTAAATATTTATTATTTATACATGAGGCTATAGTTGTTCTTTTGCAGTTGTTTTCAACTTTCAATGACTGACTAGGAGTGCCAATGTTATTTGATGAAAAATTCATCACAGAATTAAAAGATGACCCAGTTAATGGTGTCGTTGCAATTTGTAATCGTGTTTATAACGAAATGGGTGATGAGCGCGATGGGTGGTCAAAATCTGAGTATGAAACTCTGGGTGAAGCTCTAGCATTGCTTGAAAGCATGATTGATGCAGGATTGATTCAATATGAAGGGTCAAGACCAGAGATCACAGGAAATCAATTTGAAGATTGCGTTGCTGTGATGTCATACATACGCGATTTAGAAGGGCACTATTCATCTCAAGCAACAAAGCTGAAATTTGATCAGTTGAAATCTAAATTCAAGATTTCATTAGGTGGTGCTTTTTGTTATGAATTTTCGCAAGGTGATCTTTCAAAAATTCAATCCTTACTGAATGATCTGCGTGAAAAAATCTCAGAATCTACTTACTTTGAAGCAGAGCATCAGCAGCGTTTGCTGCGTAGATTAGAGAAACTTCAAGCAGAGCTACATAAGAAGGTGTCTGATCTTGATAGATTCTGGGGGCTGATCGGCGATGCTGGTGTTGTCCTTGGAAAGTTTGGAGAGGACGCGAAGCCGTTGGTTGATAGGATTAAAGAGATCGCGGAAATTGTTTGGCAAACACAATCGCGTGCTGAAGAGCTGCCGAGTGGCACACCAATACCATTGCTTGCACAGTCAAAAGATATCAACACAACTAGCGTAGGCTGAGGTTGACTAGTTGCGTTGCAGACCTCGTTCATAGGCATCTTGGGGAATTCCTGAATGTCTTAAGATCTCCCCCCTATGAATTGGCTCAACAAAATCAAGTGGGACGACAAAGGCTTGGTGCCTGTGATCGCCCAAGAAAAAGACGGCGGCGATGTGCTGATGTTTGCGTGGATGAACCGCGAAGCGTTGCAAAAAACGGCTGAGTTGAAGCGTGCGGTGTATTTCAGCCGTTCACGCGGCAAGCTGTGGTTTAAGGGCGAGGAGTCGGGCCACGTGCAAACGGTGCACGACATTCGCATGGACTGCGACAACGATGTGGTGTTGCTCACGGTGACACAGTTGGGGCACGAGCCCGGCATTGCCTGTCATACTGGGCGGCACAGTTGCTTCTTTCAGCGCCTTGAGGGTGACGCATGGCACGCTTGCGAGCCCGTGCTGAAAGACCCCGAATCCATTTACAAGTGAACGTCATGACGAACCAAGACATTCTTGACCGCCTTGCGGCCGTGGTGGAAAGCCGCAAGCCCGCCAACGGTGGCGACCCCGAAAAAAGCTACGTTGCTCGCTTGCTGCACAAAGGCCCTGACGCCTTTTTGAAGAAGATTGGCGAAGAAGCCACTGAAACCGTGATGGCGGCCAAAGACGTGGACCACGGCGGCGACGCCAACAAGCTGGTGTACGAAGTGGCCGACCTGTGGTTTCACAGCATGATTGCGCTGGCGCACTATGGACTCACGCCTGCTGACGTGGTGAACGAGTTGGCTCGCCGTGAAGGTCTAAGCGGCTTAGAAGAAAAAGCTTTGCGCAAAGCGCAAGCCCGTGAAGCAGCTGGTGAGTGAGAACGGTATGACAGACGAGAACTGCATTTTTTGCAAAATCATTGCGGGCATGATTCCCTCACGCAAGGTGTACGAGGATGATGAAATCTTTGCATTTCACGACATCAACCCTTGGGCACCCGTGCATTTTTTGATCATCCCCAAATTGCACATTCCATCTGTGGCGCATGCCACGCCTGAGCATGAAGGTTTGCTGGGTCGCATGATGTTGCTGGCGCCTAAGCTGGCGTATCAAGAAGGTGCAAGACCTTACCCAGAAGGGGGCTTTCGCATCGTGACCAATACTGGGGCCGAGGGCGGCCAAGAAGTCCACCACATGCACTGGCATGTGATGGGTGGTCCACGCCCTTGGCTGCGCGGCTGATTACGAATAAATTATTGGGAGTCTTTCATGGGGTCATTTTCGATTTGGCACTGGATTGTTCTACTCATCATTACATCCCCTGTAATTTTGGGCTTTGCAATCATGGGTCCGCAGAGGAAAATAATCTTGAAGCATGGTCAGTCAGGCCTAACTAAGAGTGGCTATACAGGTTACTCTTGGACATACTTAATATTTGGATGGCTAGTTCCGGTAGTTCGTGGAGAAATTGGGATTGGGTTTCTCCACTTAATTCTCACGCTGGTTACTTTTGGGTTTTTCCAGATTGTCATGCCCTATTTGTACAACAAGCAATACATGACTCGCTTGCTAACAAGTGGTTGGCAATTGTTTGATACGGATGAGTTGAACCAACTTGCTCGTGCAAGGTTAAACATTGCATCTTGATGGCTATATGCCTTGTGAGATTCTGGGAATTTTTCCGATCGGTAGAATTGTCAAAAGTTTTTTAGGAGATAGTTATGGGTGCTTGGGGCATTGGTCATTGGATTGTTGTACTTCTCATCGTGGTTTTGGTTTTCGGAACTAAGAAGCTGAAAAATATCGGCGGCGATTTGGGTAGTGCCGTGAAGGGCTTCAAAGACGGCATGAAAGACGGCAGCGCACCTGCCGAAGACAAGCCTGCAGCACCTGCCGCCGCTGTGTCTGCTGACAAAACCACGATTGACGTTGAAGTCAAGAACAAGTCTTAATTGCTGTTGATCGCCTGCTTTGTTTGATCTTGATTTTTCCAAAATTGCGGTGGTGAGCGCGGTGGCCTTGGTGGTCATCGGGCCTGAGCGCCTGCCAGGCGTGGCCCGCACATTGGGAACGATGATCGGCAAAGCCAAGCGTTACGTGTCTGACGTCAAAGCCGAGGTCAATCGCACGATGGAGCTCGAAGAGCTCAAAAAAATGAAAGAGACGATGGAGTCTGCTGCACGTGATGTGGAGCACTCTGTTCAAACCACCGCCAGCGATTTTGAAAAAGACTGGGCCGAAACCACAGCGGGTTTATCGTCCGACCACTACGAGCCTTTGGCGCCACCGCCTCCCTCATATGAAAATCCAGGCAAGAAGTGGCGCCTCAAGCGTGGTGCTGTGCCGCATTGGTACAAAGCTCGCCAAGGCGTGCGCACCAAGGCACAGTCTAGTGCCGCACGTGTGGCGCGTTTTCGCCCAGTGAAGCGTTCTGAACATGTCTGACACCACCCCTAAAGACGAATTGGCTGGCACTGAGCAGCCGTTTGTGCAGCATTTGATTGAGCTGCGAGACCGCTTGGTCAAAGCCACCATTTCTGTGTTGGTGGCTGGCGCGGCGCTGGCTATTTATCCTGGCCCGGCCGAGTTGTACGACTTGCTGGCTGCGCCTTTGGTGGCGCAGTTGCCCTCGGGTGCAACGCTGATTGCCACTTCGGTGATTTCACCGTTCTTGGTACCGCTCAAGATTTTGCTGATGACAGCATTCTTGATGGCGCTGCCGGTGGTGCTGTACCAAATGTGGGCATTTGTGGCTCCGGGCTTGTATTCACACGAAAAGAAATTGGTGCTGCCCTTGGTGGTGTCGAGCACGATCTTGTTCATGGTGGGCGTGGCGTTTTGCTACTTCTTTGTGTTTGGCCAAGTGTTCAAGTTCATCCAAAGCTTTGCGCCCAAAAGCATCACGGCTGCGCCTGATATTGAAGCGTATTTGGGCTTTGTCATCAGCATGTTCATCGCCTTTGGTTTGGCGTTTGAAGTGCCCATCGTCGTGATTGTGTTGGCCCGCATGAATGTGGTGACGATCGAGAAGCTCAAAGACTTCCGCTCGTACTTCATTGTGTTGGCGTTCATCATTGCAGCCATCGTCACGCCACCCGATGTGGTGTCTCAGCTGGCGCTGGCCATTCCCATGTGCATCTTGTACGAGATTGGCATTTGGGCTGCGCAACTCTTCATCAAACACACGCAAGCGCCTGACGCCGAATAAGCGCAGGGCAAACACGCCATGAAACGTCAATGGTTGTTGTTCTCTCAGGTGGTCACCGTGCTGGTGGCTATTTGGTTTGTGGTGGCGACCTTAAAGCCAGAGTGGATCAACTCTCGCGCCACAGCGGTCAGTGGTGGCGTCACATTGCTTGAAGCTGCTCCCAATGTGTCGGGTGCGCCCATGCCCGGCAGTTTTAGCCCAGCGGCTAAGTTGGCTTCACCCGCCGTGGTGAGCATTGCCACCACGCAAGTGAGTGCGCCTGCACACCCGCTGCAAAACGACCCGTGGTTTCGCTTCTTTTACGGTGACCGTGAAGACGAGTCGCCGCAAAAAGGGTTGGGTAGCGGCGTCATCGTCAGCCCCGAAGGCTACATCCTCACCAACAACCATGTGATTGAAGGTGCGGCAGAAATTCAAGTCACGCTCAGCGACAGCCGTCGTGCGACAGCGCAGCTGATTGGCGCTGACCCAGATACAGACTTAGCTATTTTGCGTATCAACCTAGAGCGCTTGCCCGTCATTGCTTTGGGCAATTCAGACACAGCCCAAGTGGGTGACCGTGTGTTGGCGATTGGCAATCCGTTTGGCGTGGGGCAAACCGTGACGAGCGGCATTGTGTCTGCGCTAGGGCGCAACCAATTGGGCATCAACACGTTTGAGAACTTCATTCAAACCGACGCGGCCATCAATCCCGGCAACTCGGGTGGTGCTTTGGTGGATGTAAACGGTAATTTGATTGGCATCAACACCGCCATTTATTCACAGTCTGGCGGCAATATGGGGATTGGCTTTGCCATTCCTGTGTCGACCGCACGCCAAGTGTTGGAAGGTATCGTGCGCGATGGCCAAGTGGTGCGGGGATGGGTTGGCATTGAGCCTTTGGAACTCACGCCTGAATTGGCAGAGACATTCGGTTTGAAGCAAACCGAAGGCGTCATCGTCACGGGTGTGTTGCAAAACGGACCTGCGGCCAATGCGGGTTTGCGCCCCGGCGATTTGTTGCTCAAAGTCGCGGGCCAGCCCGTGAAGAGCGTGGGTGAGTTGCTCACGCAAATTGCAGCACTCACGCCAGGGAAAAGCGCCAAGCTCGAAGTGGTGCGACGCAACCAAACCCTCACGCTGGATGTGACGCCCGCGCAACGCCCTAAACCCAAGATTCAAAAGTGAGGCAGCCGCCATGAGCCAAACCGTCACACGTCAAGCCTTGCTCGATGCCTGCAACGAATTGCTGCAACCCGCACGGTTCAAAGACTACGGACCAAATGGTTTGCAAGTGGAAGGCTCAGACACCGTCCGTCACATCGTGTCAGGTGTGACCGCCAGCCGCGCTTTGATTGAAGCAGCGATTGATGCGAAGGCCGACGCCATTTTTGTGCACCACGGGTTGTTTTGGCGCGGCCAAGACGGCACGGTAACCGGTTGGATGAAGCAACGTTTGCAGTTGCTGTTGGCGCACAACATCAATGTGTTGGCTTATCACCTGCCGCTCGATGCGCACCCTGAATTGGGTAACAACGCGCAGT
>JACCDR010287855.1_pt1 | contig 21202 bp, 21 predicted proteins | sample 7446431 | NCBI WGS metagenome assembly JACCDR01 (sample SAMN15323443, study PRJNA562643) | freshwater metagenome | isolation source: river surface water | place: USA:Blue River Watershed | collected 2017-08-17 | reverse complement strand
GTCTGGTTCACGTCGTAGATGGTGCCGCCCGCGATCGCGCAGACCTTCCTCACCTCACCCGTTGCCGAGCGGTAGCGGTGATCGAAGATGCCGAGCACCTTTGCCTTCGCATTCGTGGTGATGCCCGACTTGCCGAAGACGTGCTCCGGGTCCACCTCCACCTTGATCGTGTTGCCGGTGAACCCGATGTCTTCGAGGTTCTTTCCGCGACCCTCCTCCATCGGCCAGCACGACGAGATCGGAAGACCGAGCCGCGTAGTGTTGGTCCTGGTGAGAAGCAGGTCCCGGTTCAGCGCGTGAAGCGTCTCCTCATCGAACTCGTCGTCCGAGTGAGAGATGACGATCTGCTTCAACTCGCCGTCGTAGGAACGGTAGAAGTCCCAAAGGATGTCCACGTCCTCATCGACGGTCGGCGCGTTGTTGATGTGACGGCACTGGTCGATCGCCTTCGCAAGAGACATGACGTACTTGCGGGTCGTCGCGTACTCCAGGTCGAACTCGATCTCGGGAGTGTTCGGGATCTCGTACCCAGCAGGACAGGTCTGCGACTGCTTCGCCGCCGTCCCCTCCTGAATGTTCACTCGCCGCGAGTAGTGCTGGTAGCTGACGGTGTTCGTGCCGCCAGAGTCGATGCTGTCGGTGAGATTGATAAAGATCGCGCCGGTCGTGTAGTTGATCGTTGCCGAGGTGATCGTCGAGCTTCCCGACGTGATCGCGAACCCACCCTGCGAGTCGTCCAGTAGGCCGACCGACCCCGCGCCACCCGACTTCTCGACCAGCACTACCACCGTTCCAGGGATTGCGTTCCTAGCAACGAGGGTGTCGAGGACGTTGCCCGCCCCGTTGATCGAAAGGACTTCCGCCGAGACGGAGGTGATCGTCCGATCCACGGAGGCGGTGACGGTGTATTGCGTGCCCGCCACCAAGTTGTTCGTGGTGACGACCGACGTAGCCTTCTGCGCGACGTAGGACGCCGAGGCAGCGGTGATGTTCACGCCGAGTGTGATGTCGATGTCGCCGGTTAGGTAATTGATCGTCCCGGTCGTCAGCGTTCCCGATCCGCTCTGGATGGAAAGCGAACCAAGCCCGTCGTCCACCAGCACGACCGTTCCGCCCGCCGTGACCGTGACCACCACCGTCCCAGGCTTCGCACCGCCCTCCGCGAGCGTCGTGTCGATGTCGTCCGGGGCAGCCGCCGTGTCGATCGTCAGCGTCTCGTCCGTGACCGTCTTCTGCCCAAAGACCACCGCGCGATAGCGGAAGGCGCTCCCGCCCGTGTCCAACATCTCGATCAAGAAGTTGGACATGTCCGTGGTCGCGAACGATCCCGTCGCAGTCGTCTGCGTCAGCGAATGATTGCTGTAAGAGTCGTCGGGGACGTGCGTGTAGTGGAGCAGCGTGTTCCGCGACCTGAGCGTCCTCGGCTTCGATCGCATCGACACGGCGAAGTAGGTCGGGAACGGAAGCTCCGAGTCCTGGTCCGCTGAGATCGACCGATACCGCCACGGGCTATCTACCGTCAAGCCCTGCGCGTAGCCGTCGAAGTCCAACGAGTAGGTGCCAGAGGTCGGGTTGCCGAGAACGTGCCCCGTAGACCTCCAGGTGGCCTCACGCGGGTAGAGCACGAGGTACGGGGCCTGCGAGGAACCGCTGCCAACGGTGCCCTTCGTCGGTGGCAGGTAGTACCCGTTGGTCGCCGCACCCGTCAGGTTGTAGAGCGCCACCAAGTCCGTCTGCGCGGACGGGTTGGTGAACTGCGCGGCAGAGTTGGATTCGATCTCAAGCTGAGTGCGCGCAACGGACCAGTATCGGATCTCCTGAACGATCCCGGTGAAATGGTACTGGCACTGATCCTTGTAAAGCGAGAACTCGGGGATCATGTCGCCAGACCCGTCCGTTACGGGGGTCGCCCCCACGAACAGGTCCGCACCCGTCAAGTCTTGAAGACCCACGATCCCGCTGAGAAGGTCGTCGTTCGTGGTGGTCGCACCACCCACCGGACCGACGTAGAAGTTCCAGTTGCCCGCCCCGTCATGGACCATCGCCGCGTTGTAGTAGGTCGATCCCAACAGGACCGGCGACAACGGCACCGTCCGTGCCGTCAACAGCGCGCCGTCCGAGTAGACGAACCACACGCGCGGGTCCTTGTTGCCGCTGCTCTGATTGGTCAGCAGGAAGATCCCGTAAGCGGTGTTGTTCAGGTTGAAGGTGTCCCCGCTGCCGTCGCCGTAGCCTCGGTAGAGGAGCGTCGAGCGGTAGCCGCCGCCACCCGGAGCGAGGTACTCCTGAGGGAGCGCGTCCAGCCGGAACGTCACCTCGATCGTCATCGGCCCCGTGCTACCGCCGATCAACGATCCCGTGCTCGCCACCGACCCCCGCATGTAGTGGCCGAGGCCGTCGAACTTGTAGGCGTACTCGTTCGGCAGCGAGGTCGTCAGCTTCGCCTCACCAGGAGGAGTCCTCACCACTCCCGGAGGGTAGTGCCAATGGTTCTTCGACCCGCCCTGGGCCGCACCCTGGGGGATCTGACTCGGGGTTCGCGTGGTGTAGAGGCCAAGCGACAGGTCCGGCAAGGTGATGGTGCGCGGGTTACCCATCAGGTGAACGTGTTCCTGATCCAGATTCGACCGTTGTTCGGACCGCCAAGGCCAGGAGCCACCGCCAGCACCGACATCTGCCGGTTCATCAGGCGGTTGGAAGCTGCCGACCGCATCTCTCGCTTCCGCCGCTCGATCTCAGCCAGGAAGTGCTGGTAGTCGTCCTTCGCCTTCGCTTGGAGACTCGCAATCGAGGCCGCGAACAGCGGGACCATCTCCACGAACTCAGGCGGGATCTCGCACTCGTCGCCGTTCTCGACCAGCTTTGGAATGCGGTAGTGGTAGGCAATTCGGTACTCGTTGCCAGTGACCGTCCAGTCGGTCTTCAAACGCCGACCGATGACGAACCACCGCTCGACAACGGGAGCCGTGATCTTCCACGCCTCGCGAGCCGTCACCACCTCCACGTCGGCGAAGTCCCCGCCCTCGATGGTGATGCGCCGCTGGAAAGCGATCATCCGGTAGAACGGCTTCGGAAGCTCAACGTCGAGGTTGATCTCCCCGTTCGTCGCAGTAATCCCGCTCTTGAGGTCGCAGAAGTAGACCTCCTCGAACGTCTCGACGAGGAGCTTGTACACCTCGTACTGAGCGTCGTTGATGATCTGCTTCTTGCGCGTCGAGTCCCAATGCCCGTAGTTGGCGGAACCCGATTGAGTCAGTTGCTCCGTGCGAGCAACGAGTTCTGAGAGGTTGAGAGCGCCATCCACGATTCACCTCTCATGCGAATACCTTGCGGCCTCGCAGCCTTGCGTGAAGGTGAGCGCCAGCCTCCGCAGCGCGATCCTTGATCTTCTGTCGGGCCGCAGCATCCCGGCGCTCGATCGCGCCGTAGATGTAATCCCTCGGGTCCTGGTCGCCTTTGCGACGAGTCTGCGCCTGGAGGATCTTCGCTGCCAAATGAGCGTTCGGCGTGAAGCGAGCGCCATCCGAGAACTGGCACCGGAGGAGACACTTGATCGGCGTCATCACTCCGATGCCCACGATCCCATCGAGGTCCTCGTCGCGGACCACCATCGGATCGGACTTCTTCTTGCACACTCGAAGGTCTTGGCAGATGAGCCAGAACTGAGTCCTCGGGTTGTAGAGGAACATCAGGCTCGGGTCGCCCATCAGCTTCCGCAGGAGGTCCTCCTGCGCCAAGACCTCCGAGTCGTGCGAGAGAATCATGCTCAGGTCAGGGAGGGGAGAGCGAGGTTGTGGATCGCGCCAAGGCAGCGCCGGTCGCGCGTCGCGATCGCGTCCGCACCCATGCCGTCCATCTGCATCGCCGGGCGTCCACCGAAGTCCTGGTGAACGGCGTCGAACTTGAAGTCCTCCAGCATGCACTTCTCGACCCCGCGCGGGTTGTAGAAGTACAGACGGTCGGCACGGCAGTAGGACGAGGCGTAGAACGGCTTGTTGGCGAACATAAGGAACGGACCCTGCGCCTCGCGGCCCTCAAGGCTCTGTCGGCCGGAGGGCAGCGTCGAAGGAGTCTCTGTCGCGATCGTGTACCGCTCGGCCGGTTCGAGCTTCTGCGCGTAGGCGTTGATCGTCATCGGGTTGCCCACGAACGCCGCCGTCGAGCGGAAGTTTCCGTTCGCTCCCCACGCATTGACGAGGTTCGCCAGCGAGTTGAGGTGCGACCGCTCCAGCGTTCCGCTGATCGTCCCGCCCACCGAGGCGTCGAGGATGACCGAGGCATGCTCTGGAACGGTGGTGACCGACAGGCCGAAGAACGTATCGTCCGTCAGAGTGCCAGACGCCACGTCGTGCTGGAGCCAAGCGTTCCCCGACTCGTACTGAGCCGTGGTGTTCGCAAGGCCGTTCGCAGCGCAGGCGATCGCGTCGAGGCCGTACGGCTCACGACCGAGGTTGCCAGAGCCGCTGGAGACGTTCTCGACGACCGAGCCAGCGATGACGATGTAGTCGAAGTTGGAGGCCGTCGCGAAGTGAGAGAACACCGCGCCCGCGACAGGCGGAGCCGTGTTCGGGGAGGCTTCCGCAATCGTGACCGTGGCGGTGCGCGCCGAGAAGTCAGGAGCGACCGCAGCCACCGTGTAGAACCCCTGCGCCGGGGTGTCGAGCTTCGTAGCGTGACGCCACGTCGCCTGATTCGCCACGATGCTGTTCGTCATCGCAGCGTCGTCCTTCGACCGCCAGAACTCGATCTGCATGCCCGGTCGGATCTTGAGGGCGTCGAAGATCGAGATGTTGAACGTCCAGTTCGCGGCGGTCGGAGCGAGAGCGCCCGAGACGCGACCAATCGCGCCGTGGGTGTTCAGGATGCCCGAGCCGTTGCCGAGACTGATGCGCTCCTTCTCGTTCCGCATGTGATCCAGCGTCGTCTCGTACGCCTGCGTCCACGCCTGCGCGAACGCCGCCTTGCTGGTCTTCATCATCGCGGTCTTGTCCACGCGGATCGTCGCGGCGCTCACACACTGAGGCACCGAGATCGTGCGAGGACGGATCGAGCCAGGAGTCGGATAGGACGCCGGAACCTGACCGACGTAACCGAAGCTGGCGTTCCGCTGGAAGTTCAGCGCGTGCGTGACGTGCTTGCCAGCGAACGTGAAGTCCGTGGCAGTCGGCAGCATGTTGTAGAAGAACGTGTCCGAGGGGATGATCTCGTTCACGCCCTGGCTGAACTCCTCCTGGAGAAGCGCATACGCAGAGTCGGTATTGATCGTTACGCCGGAAGCCATGTCACCACCTCATCCTTGAAGCGCGTCCAGGCGACGCTGGAGCCTGTTCACGAGAGCCGTGCCACGGTATTGCTCCGGGCCTAGCGGCTCCTTCTTGGGAACCATCGTCCCGCCGCCCTTCGGGGTCGGTGCGGACTTCGCATTGACAGCGGCCTGAGCCGCCACCTTCTGCGCGTACATCTTCTGGATGTTCTGCTTGACGGTCTGCGCGATGCTCACGACCTTGCGGGTCGCGATGGCGATCGGCATGTCCTTCGAGAACGTGCCCTTCGGGGCCGCCGCGATGCGGGCAGCCACGGCATTGAAGATTTCCGTACGGACCGCTTCGTCGGGGAACTCGGTCGTCGGGAAAACGTTCGTCATCGCAGTATCGAAGGACTTCTGAATCTCCTGAGCGCGAGCCTGCTCACGCTGCTGAGACTCGAACGTCGCTTGCTGCTCGGCCTGCTTCTTTGCCCAAAGAGCCTCGGCCTGCTCCTGCGTCAAGTAGGCCGCTTGCTGCTGCGGGGCTTGACGCGGCTGCCACGGGCTCTGAGCGGGCTGCGCCTGCTGCGGGTACGCCCCGAGGTTCGGATCGCTGATCGCCTGGAAGAAGTTTTCCGGGTTCGAGCGAGCCCAATGGATGACCGTGTTGGCGTATTCGGTCGCTTCCTGAGCCTGCTTTTGGAGAGCCTGGATCTGCTGTTGAAGCGTGGACTGCTGCGACTGGAGGGCCTCCAGTTGCGGCGTCAGCTTCGCCCGCTCGTACTCCACCATCTCCTTGAACAGAGTCGGGACCTCGGCAAGCGGGATCTCTCCCAGGTCGCCAAGCGCCACGGTCGCCGCCTGAGCGGTTTCCGTGGCCGTCTCCACGACAGGAGCAGCGGCAGCATCCGGTGATGCGGGGTCCGATGGGACGAACTTCCCATCCTCTCCATGAGTCCGGCCGTTGGCATCCACCCGAGGTTCGGGGGATACCGGGGCGTCCAGCGTCATAGTGGAGGTGGCCTTCGTCGCGTCGAACGACGCATCGTCCGGGATTCCGGCTTCGTCGAGGCCCGACATGATTCGGTCGAGCATCGACTGCGGTTCCGCCGTACCGTTCGCAGGAGTGGCGTTCGGGGTGTCCATCAAACGTCAATCCCAGGGAACGTGACGCCTTGACGGAGGAAGCCGCGAAGGACGGTCGTGTAAACGATGTCCTTGTCGCCGGTCGCGATCGGGTTGTCCACCGTGGTGTTCGCCGTCACGTCTTCTGCCGGGTACTGCGAGATCGTGATCGGATTGGTGCCGTCGTCGGCCGGGATACAGTAGAGAACGAGCGTCTGCGTGGCTGCGGTCGCTCCACCGTTGTAGAAGGCTGCGGGGGTCGCCGGGGCGAGAGCATCGCTGATACGGGCGAAACCGCCCTGGGTCATCTCGATGATCGGCATCGAGACATCGAGTCCGGTATCGCTGGCGTTGCCAGTCGTGAACAAGTTGGTGAGCGGGATGCCGCCAGTCGGGTAGGTGTCGTCGGTGCCCGGATCAATCGTGATCTTGAGAGCCACGTCGATCATGGTCCGCTGACCACGATTCTGAGTCTTACCGACATGGGTCCGGTAAAGGATCGCCGCAGTTACATCGCCAGCCGCAATCGCCACCATGACTCAAGCTCCTACATCTGCTCGTGAGCGAACCAAGTGATCGGGATGGTTACGTTCCCGAGCCCGGTGCCCGTAATGTTCCAGGTGAACCCGGTCCTGCTGACGGCCTGAACCGCGTAGTTCGGGAATCCGCCAACGCCGTCCGCAGTACCGCCCGTCCCGAGATTCGGGACGACTCGCACCACGGGAACTGTGTCGAACGCCGTATCGAAAGTGACGGTCGTGGCAGAGTTGGCACCTGTAGTGAGCAGCACATCCGTCTGCTCCAAGTACCACATCTTGCCGTTGAACCCCGACCGTGCTGGCATTGGCTCAGTATCCGATCAGGCGGATCGTCGCTGAGTACGCTGCCGCCGCCACGGGACCGCCCGCGTGCGCGTCGCCGACGTAGACCGTCCAAGCACCCGTCGATGGCGTCTTGACGAACTTCAAGTGGTGGTACAGGTTCTCGTCCGGCGTCGCCGCCGTCAGCGGCTCCAGCGGATGAATCCGAGTGACCTCGGTGAACCCCAGCGCCCGCACATTCGGCAGAGCCGCCGAAACCGAAGACGCATCCCCCGTGATGTTGATCGTGACATCGCGTCGGTAGCGGCCGTTGTCGGGCTGCTTGGCCCCATCCTGGCCGGAAATCTCCGCGAGCGTGACTGTCAGAACCATCGGGCCACCTCAAAGTGACTCATTTTGAGACACAGCCGTAATGGTGTGTGTATCAGAATGAGAAGTCAACGTCATTTTCCAGGATTTCCGCCCTGGTCTTTCAGCGGATTTGGGGCCTTCCCGAATCCCTGAGTCATCTTGGGTTCGTTGCCGCCGAGCCCGGAAGCGGGGGCGTTCGGTCCGGAGGGGGCGGGACCGGCCCCAGGCTGACCTCCCTCCGCCATCGCCGCCTGCGCCATCTGCGCCTGCATCATGTTCGCAACCTGGACTTGCTTGAGCAGGAGGTACATGTCGAGCGCGTGCGTCAGCCGAACTTCGAGGTCCGGATCGCTTCGCAGCGACACCTCGTACTCCGGGGTCTTCATGAAGTCCTGGAGCTTCTGGATCACGAGGTCGATCGGGTCCTGAACTCGCGGCATCACCTTCTCGCCCGAGATCACCCGATCGCGGATGCGGTTGGCGAGATCCACGTCGAGGTTGATGTCCCGCCACGTCAAGGTCATGTCGCCCTTGCCGATGTCGTGGAACATCCGCTTCAACAGCAGGGTCACATTCGTCGGATCGAGCGGCAAGGCAGGCGTCGAGAACAGGATCTTGAGGATCTCCATCCACTCGGCAAACGCAGCCGTACGGGTCGTTGGCAGCGCCGAATAGGGAACGACCGTAATCTGTACGTCGTCACCGAGATCCGCGCCGGACACCATCTCCGAGGCCACGACGCCCTCAGGACCGAGGGCCTGTACCTGCTGAGGGTAGATGGTGAATCGCCGCCACAGCGACACCGCCATCTTCCAGAACGCTTCGCAGCCAAGCTCCCAATTCCGTACCAGCGTCGCCACGGAGCGCCGCTTGGCGTCCTCCACGATCGAGGCATGGATGCCAGAGGTGGTCTTCTCGGCCTGCTGGATGTCAGCAGGCGAGGTCGGGGCCATCGCCGCGAACATCGAGTACGCCTTCTCCTGGCTCTCGAAGACGAACTGCGGCATCGCCGGAGGGGTCATGTACTCCGGGCCGTTGCCCTCGTCCGGGTTGTACGGCTGGATGTGCCCAAAGTTGTTCGTGAACGCCTGCGGCGGGGAGCCGCCCTTCAACGGGAACTTGATCGCCGGGTTGCCGAGAAGGTCCGAGTTACAAAGGACCTGCCACGCCCTGCGGTTGATCTCCCGCTGCGGGGAGAGCAGGTCGTTGACGAACGTGCCGTTGCCGTAGAGCGTGTACGCGGACGTATCCTGTACCCACAGGACGGCCGGGATCGTCCCGTACTCGTTCTCCTCCGACTCACGAAGGACGATCTGCGGGGCCATCGTCGTCCCGGCGAACACCGCGCACTCACCCTCAGGGTACGCGGGGCACGGACGACGGTAGAACTCCATCACGACGATCTGCCCGGAGTCCTTCGGCAGAAACACCTGCTCGGTCATCTGCGCCTGAGTGGTGTTGAGCAGGCGGTTCTCCAGGATGTCGTGATCGGTCACGGTCGTCTGGAGACGCTCGATCTGGTCGTAGGCGTGCGGGTAGAGGCGCTGCGCGACCTCCTTCGCCTGGACAGTCACTCGAATGGCGTACTCAGCCTCATCGACGGTCTGCGCCCGTGAGTCCCAAATCCACCGATCCGGGGTGTCCACACGCGGGCAGAGCTTGCCGGTACGGACTTCGTTCCCCTCCTCGTCCATCCCGATCACTTCGCCCTGGGTGGGGTCGTGATAGAAAGACATCACCGCCAAGCCGCTGACGATGTAGGAGTCGGCGAGCCGGTTGAACGCCTGCTCCAGCTTGTGCCGGTGCCACATGTCGTCCATGACGAGTGTGGACAGGCGGGCTCGGTTGTCCGCGAAGATGTCGTTCTTCGTGGCCCGTGCCTCTCGACGTGGAGGCGTCTGGATCAGCAGAGACTTCGTGCGGTTGACCGTCTGCCGGATCAGGTTGTACCCGGCGAAGCGGGGGAGATTCCCCGTCGTAGACGAGAGAACCACACCGCCCGTGTAAACGTCGTAGTCGTTGACGTTCTGGAGGCCGCGACGAAACACGTCGTTGATGTGCCACTGAGCGCGCAGCTTGAGCAGGTAATCGCGCTGCGACTCGATCACGTCGCGCACGAAACCCATCGTTTTGTTCGCCTGCCGCGAGCCCGTGGTGAACATCAGTAGCCTCCGAACGCCCCGGCATAGGGGTCCTGCTGACCGGCCAACTGGAGGGAGAACCGACGTCGCGCACGCTCCAACGCCTCGTTCTGAGCCGAGAGCGCGTCAAGTCCAGGATGCTTGATCGTCGAGGCTCCGGTCGGCGACGACGGCGAGGTCAGTGGGGAGGGGCTGGTCATCGGAGGCGGGCTACTCTGCTGGAACCCACGCGCCGCGAGAGCCGAATCCACCTGAGCGCCGCCGCTCCCGTAGGTAGGCGGGACCTGGACGGTCCGCTGAACGGACGGGTCGTACGCGGTCGTCGTCGGGCCGCGAGGAACGATCCCCGACTGCGCCAACTGTTGCTGACCGGCAACGGACGGGACGACTGCACCACCAGCGGTCGCGCCACCCATCGGGCTACCACCACCCAGCGGGGCTCCCTGGGCATACGCGCCGGTCTGGTTGGCCTGACCATAGGCCCCGATGCCACCGGACAGAGCGCCGCCGATCGCCGAGATGATCTGCGCCTTCTCAGCGTCCTCGGCCTGTTCCTCCGTCATCCCCGGTGCGCCCCCGCTCGGCATCTGCGGGGCGGGACGAACGTTCACCTGCATCTGCGCGGGCGGCGTAGCCTCCTGCCGTCCAGATTGAAGAAGCTGGAGGAGTTCCGCCGTGTACTGGTCGGAACCGCGCCCGTCGCTGTAGTCAAAGAAGCTCATCCGTCTTCCCCGACCATGATGTTCTGCCCTCGCGGGCGAGGCATCCCGTTGACATGAGCAGGTGGCATCCTTGGCGGCTGGATCGACCTCGGAGACTTCGGCGTCGGGGCAACGGACGCCACCAACGCGAGGTAGTCATCCCGAAGCTGCCGGTTCTCCTTGAACAGTTCGTTCTCACGCTCGGCCGCAAACGCACGGGTTCTCTCAACCGTGGACTGCGCTCGCCAAGCAACGACCCCCGCCAGCGCCAGCGCCAGGAAAGGGACCGCGATCAGGACCATGAGAACGCCAGTCTGAATTTCATACGTCATGCGATCGGAGTCTCCTTACTGTACGGACGAAAGACGATCAGCGGAGCTTGCGCGCAAAGATCAGCAAGGTCTTCGCGGACACCGTTGAAAGGGTGCCGATCGCGAGGTGTGTCTGCCCCTTCTTCATCACCTGCCGGAACTTCGGCGTGTGGGCGGTGGTCATCAGGAAGGCGTCGGTTGAGGCGAAGGCCAGAGATCCGATCGTGACGCCAGCCGCACCGGGCTTGATGAGAATGCTCTCGGCGGTGCCATCATCGGGGGCCGCGTTGTCGTAGACGGCGATCTCGTAAACCGAGTCCTCGGAAAGCGCGTACGTCGCCTGAGCGTTCGGAGCGATCGTCCCTAGGCGGTGTGAGTTGGAAGGCACCCCGTCCCCGTGAACGTGCCCGAACTCGCTGATTGGGTTACTGTTCCCATCCACCAGTTGCGAAGTGCCGCTCGATGACGCCGTTGCATAAGGCATGACTTGACCTCAGTGTTTCAAACTGAGACAGTAGGGTGAACGACGTTTCAGGCGAAATCAAGCAGAAAGGCAGCCATGAATCGGCTTCTACTCCTACTTTCGGTGCTGTTCTGGACCTGCCTCTCGGCGGTCGCGGGGGTCCCCACGGTCGGGCTCTCGAACTCGACAGCCGACTACAAGCAGCTTACGAACGAGGGATTCCAGGACACCATCCGGCGCTGCCTGATCCAAAACGGTACGGCCCACATCCTTCCGGGGACCTACCAGTTCACGGCCCCGCTGCGCGGGGAATTCAACAACGTCAAGATCACCGGGACCAGCGGTACGGTCCTGCGGGCGGTCGCTTCCGGCGCGGTCGGACTGTTCGACATGTCCGGTGACAACGTAATCATGGAGGGGTTCCGCGCTCAAGCGACCACCTTCGTCAACAGCCAGTCGTTGATTCGGTTCCGAGGGACGCACTACTCGGCAGCGACCATCACGATCCTCGCCTCCGACGACTCCTACAACGACTCATCCGGTGGCCTCCCCATCTTCCCGGTCGGGGCTGAGGTCTACGTCACCGGAGCCACGACTGCCGGGAACAACGGCGAGAAGATCGTCGTGTCCTCAACCGCCACGAAGCTCGTCACCTACGCGGTCGCCGGGCTGGGCTACGGGCTCACCGACGACGCTTCCGCTGGCGAGACGACTACGTTCACTCGTGTCATCCACAACCCATGTGTGGACGATGTGACCTTCGAGATGAACACCTCTCCGGCAGCGGACATCGCGACGCCGCCCACGGTGATCGGCTCCGAATCAACCCCGATGGTGTGTGTGGAGTTCTCTGGCGTCGCGGGCAAGCGCGTACGAGGATGCCACTTCCTCCCCAACTATGCCGTCACCTGCATCAAAAGCACGGCCGGTAACGGCTACATGTTCACGCAGAATCACTTCGACAACGGCATGGGTGCCGGGCTTGGTTCGGGGTCTGGATCGGGATCGCTGACCCTGCTGACTCCGCGCCTCATGTATCGCGGCATTGAGATTCAGGGCGACGAATGGGGCGACATCTCATTCAACCGATTTTGGGCACTCGGCGAAGACCTGGGATTGATGTTCGCTGGCGGTGCGAAGAATGTCGATTCCGCGATCTATCTGAACTCGCTCGCAGCTGGCTCGGTGGACGAAGGAAATCACAGCCAGGTCTCGAACAACCGAATCGAGATGGTCCAGTCGCCGTACGTCATCCGCCTCAACGGGGTCAACTCGGTTGACATCTTCAACAACCTGCTCGGTCTGAACGGCTCCGTGTCGGGAACCCCGGATGCGCTCGGTGAAGCTGGCATCGTCATTGGTGCTCGCATCGGATCGAACGGTGTTGCGGTCGATGCGGACGTTTCCTACTCCGTCCAGATCACCGGCAACGACCTTCACAATCTTGCCGAGGCGTCTACGGACGGCGCGTTCATCTACCTACAGCGGTGCTCGGACGTTCAGATCAAGGCCAACCGTTTCGGTGTTCAGGCGAGCAATCAGGCCATTGCGATTGCGGCCGGGACCTCGGAGCGGTTCACGATCATCGGAAACAGCTTCTCCGCTGAGTCAGGCGTTCCACGCGCGATCTATCTGTCCGATCACACCAACTTCATCACGAAGGGTTGCTACATCGGCAGCAACAGTTTCCAGGGCTTCCTCTACCCGATCCTCGACGAGTCGATGGCGGGGGCGGCATCGCGTCGAAAGATCCTCACGGGGCTCGACGATGGCTTCCAGAACCAAGGCATCCAGCGGATGTCCTTCGCCACGGGAGTCACCTTCGACACGACCGCCGAAACGATCGCTCACGCTGGCAACGACCTCAACATGTTCGGGGTTGGCGATCTCATCTCGATCAGTGGTGCCGACGACCAAGCGAACAACACCGTCACCAACGCACTGACTGCTGGGGCCGGTTCGTTCACGGTCGCAGCCAACCTCACGACGGACGCGGCATCCTCCGGTTCCGTCACGATTCAGCGCCTGGATCACGACTACGCGATCACCTTGGCGACGCTCGCGTTTGCCACGGCGGGTGACACGATCGCGGACTCGGCGAGCGGTATGGGCCTCCTCCGTGTCGGTGACGTCATCGGCATCACCGGGTCTGGAACGCAGGCGAACGACATTGTTACGACGCTGACGGCGGCAGCGGCGGGGTCACTCACCGTCGCGGCGAATCTCACGGACGACGGTGCTGACGCCGACGTGACCACGATTCGGCGGTACACCCCGGAAACCATCTACACGAACAGCACGTTCGCTTTCAGCACAACCGCCGAGACGATCACCGATTCAGCGAACGGGCTTGGGTATCTCTCGATTGGTGACGTCATCGCGATCACTGGCTCCGGTGCCCAGGCCAACGACCTCGTAACGACGGTTCTCACGGTGGCAGCGGCGGGAGGGTCCATCACGGTGACACACAACCTGACCGATGACGTCGCCGACGCCGATGTGACCACGATCCGAAAGTTGAAGCGCAAGCCGACTACGAACGTCCAGATGGACCGCTAAGATCACGACTGCGCCATTCGGAACTTCTGCCTCCGTCAAGGCTCACGAGTCAAACCCGGCTCGTGAGCCTTCTTCGTTCAGTCCACGAACACAACGTCCTCAGCCCCTTGCTTCGCTTCCTGCCGCTTGAAGATGTCGGCGGCACGCATCGCTGCCTGCGAGGTGAAGTATTCCTGGTTCTTCTTGATCTCCGGCTTCGGTGCCTGGGACGCAGCCTGGAGTGCGATCGCCAGCGACATCACGAGGTCGTCGTGACCAGAAAGTGCGCCGAGGCCGTGCGCCTTGTGTCGTCGCTCGCGAAGATATCCGAAGTCACTGATCTGCTCGTAGGTCGCGGAGTCGTAGAGGATGACCCCACCTTCCTTCTCCTCATGCGCCGACTTGAGCGACTTTCGCAGGTCCTCCAGAGCCCAATTCTTCGAGCGACTGTCGGTATACCACCCGTGGGACTCCTGTTGATTGTCGATCCTTCCTCCGAACGTCATGCGCTTGTAGATGCGCGGATACCCGTGCTGCTTGAGCCAGTGGTGGGTGGCCGCGCGCTCGACGTTCACTTCGATCGCGATGGTCGCGGCGTTCCAGAATCGACCGGCGAGCAGTAGTTCCAAGCCGAACTCGTCCGCTTCGATCGTGTTGTCCTCGAACACGGCGACGACCTCGGAGGTATCCAGGCAGTAGACGTGCGCGGTGGACGAGTCGTGATCGCCGCCGAGCCCCTCAGCCACGTCCGCACCGATCGCATAGGTGTACCCAGCCTGTGGGACATCCCACAACCGCCATCCCTTCCGGCCCGCGTATTCACCGACCGAGGGCTTCCCGTCGTAGGTGAACTTGAGTGAGTGCACCGGCGACCGACTGTGCTTCTTCCAAAGCTCGCTGATCGTCTCGGTTGGTTTGAAGTAGGAGGAGCCGGTGAGAAGTTTCGGATCTCCGAAGGTACGCGCCGCACGCTCGTCTTCGCCCAGGCCCTCTGCTTCCTCGGCAGCACGAGACTGATTCAACCAAGGGCAGTTCGACTGATACCACGAGTACCAAGCGAACGGGCCGTCCAGCAGGGCGCGGTACTCGGGAGCGAACTTCTTGTTCTTCTCGTAGAGCCAGAGTTCCAGGTCGTAGAGCGCCATCGCAAGGATCATCCACCCGGAGGTGGAGATCAGACGCATGCGGCATTCATCCCAAATGTACTGCGGGCACTTCTCGTCGAGCGAGATGACGTGAACCGCTTCGCGCTGGAACTGGTCCACCGGCATCGAGTAGGACTTGATTCGGATGACACATCCATGTGGACGCATTGGCGTCGGGTCGAACTCGATTCTCTCGTCGCCCTTCGCCGTGAACAGCTTGTACTTGTACCCAGGCGGGATGAGTCGCTGGAGATCCATCAACTCGGTGCGGGTGTTCTTGGCCGGAACACAACTCCAGATGATGATGGGTCCGCGAGAGGCATCGAATGGGAACTCGTAACCAGGACGAAGCGGATCAAAGCCCAGCGAAATGCTGATGAGCTTCTGCATCCGAGATCGCGTCTTGCCACCACGGTTCGGTCCCGGCGTGCTCTGCGTGGTTGCTTCCGAGAACAGAAACCCCTGTAGCTGGCGCATGCCGAACAGCGCCATCTCCATCGCCGGAACCTTGTCCCTTCCTCCGAAGTGGACTCGATCACGTTCAACGACGTGGACCAGGTTCTCCTTGTCCTTGAAGAACTTCACGTTCTCATCGCGGGCCTTCTTCGGAGCGTCGATCGTCCCTGCGATCTTGAGGATCGCTTCCTCCGTCACCGGCACCGAGTAGGCGTAGAATGGGTGGAGGTTCCCCGTCTCATCGAGCTTGAACGTACGCTCGATCTTGGCGACGGACTTCTGGATTTCGGAGCGAGAGAGCATGGTTCAATTCCGGTGCGGTCACAAGAACTGTCGATTCCTCAACGAGCAGCGCATCAAGTTCTGCCGTCGCGCGAAGTCCACCTCCGGTATCGGGCACAAGATGCCTTGCTACCAGCGGTTCGACTTTCGCGATTGGGTCGTAGTCTACCGTACCGAGGATCAGCCGCCTCTTTTCGGTAAGGGCGAGTACGTCCGGGCGTTCCGCAATCGCTCCAGCGGAAGGTACAAACACCACGGCTTTGCGACGATCAATCTCTACGCCGCACTCTGCCACGGAAGGGGGAACGAGATTTGGCTTGGCGACGCCTGCGGTGGTCACGCCTTCGAAGCGGACGAGAAGAACGATTTCATGTGTGGCGTCCTCTGGCGCGCGGTGAAGCCGAAGGGTCTTGCCGCTGTCGCCGTGATGACCTTCGCCAAGTGGTGTTCACTCCGCAGCGGCCCCGAGGAGATGGAGCTGTTGAAGGTGGCGATCCATCACTTCGCGCACTACGGCGAGAACAACGGATCGATTCGGAAGGCGAAGGAGGCGATCGAGCTTGCCGCCGACTTCCTCTACCCGGAATCGGCTCTCGTCTGTCGGACGTTTGCGAGGACACTCGCGTTCAACGCGCAGTCGATGGGGCCGATCACGATTGCCGACTACGCCGAGTTCTTCCGTTCGATGGAGTCGATCGACGAAATGAAGTCGTTCGTGGCTTCTCAGCGAGCGGTGCTGCTCGGGGAAGAGAAGAACACGAACGTCATCCACGAAGCGATCGTTCAGATGGTCCGGGCGCTGGAAGGTCAACCGCTGATGACGGTACCGCCCGCATCCACCACGGCATCCTTGAGGGCCTGAGCCTCGGCATCGGCGTCGGCCTGCGAGACGAAGGACCGGCACGTCGAGGTGAACTCGATGCCTCCATGACTCCACACGACCACATGCGTCCAGGGACCGGCGCTGCCGCTGGCCGGATCGGTGGAGGAGCCGCCGCCGAGAACGATCTCGACGTGCTCCTCACTGAACTCTTGGTAGGAGTCCCCACCACGCTTGGCGGTGAGTTTGGCCTGCGAGGAGCCGTGAATCCAGGCACTCGTTACGTCGAGGGTCGCCATGTCATCGTCCTTGTTCGAGGGTTTGCTTCATCGCGAGCGACCGGATCAGAACGCGAACCGCGAACTGCTCATCCGTTTCGTCCGCTTGCTGGAACATCAAGAAGTGACGTTCCCCACCGAATGTTGGGTCCGTCCACTTCGTAAGAACTGAGTCAGGCTCCCTCTTTGCCTGGAACTCCTGGAGCCACCAGCTTCGAAGCGCACACACGCCGAAGATGAGGAGCAGGATGGTATTGGTTCGTTCGCTTTTCATCCCTACTCCTTTGACGGAAGCCGACTCTCGATACGTTCGAGATTGTCGTAGACGCGAGCTAGGCTTTTCCCGATCTTGAGCACGTTCTCGTCCTGCGCTTCCTGGCGCATCGCGATCCTATCGAGAACTTCCCCGTGCTTGATTTGGTTGGCGTCGAGACGGTCCATGAATGAGAAGTGTCGGCGCATGGCCTCGTCGATCCTGGGCGCGCACCACCTCCCGATTCTCCACGTCGCAACACCGATGACGACGAGGATGCCGAAGGCGATCCCGTAGCGGTCGAACACCTCCAGCGCGCCCGCGAAGTCCATCACTCTCCACCGTCATCGGTACTCATGTGGTCTGGAGCGATCCTGTAGAGCACCCGGATCATGTGATGGATTCGACGCTCGGCCTTGTCGAGCCGACGATCGAGCGACTCCACCCTCGTGACGAGTTGACCGTACTTCACGCCGAGCATCACGATCGCGATGACCAGCGGAAGCACGGTAACGACAGTCGCGAGGAGAGGACCTTCCATCGTACTGCCGAGTGTAGTCGCTCTTGCTACGCCCGATCAATCACTTCCGGTGAAGTTCTCCCGTTCGTTTCATCTCGTTCCTACGAAGCCGAAACAAGATGTCACGAATCCACAAGAGGTCCTCGGCGTCGAGTTCGTGCTTCTGCCTCCAGTCGAAGTAGTCGCCGATGGTCATGTCTTGTCCACGAACCTTGTCAGATGAGGGATGAACTCCATCACCCCGTCCGCGATGGGTCCCGCGCGATGTTTGGCGATTCGGAATGCTGCCTCCCTCGGGTCGGCTCCCGACTGCTGGATCGCTGCTGGACGATGTAAGAACAGGATGAGGTCCGCATCCTGCTCGATCGCCCCCGACTCCCGGAGGTCGGTCATCTTCGGCAGCTTGTCCTCACGGGCGGCAAGCTCTCGATTCAACTGGCAAAGAACCATCACCACGCAGTTGAGTTCCCGCGCGAGGTCCGAGAAGAACTTCGACGCACCCGCCACCTGCTGTTCTCTGGACTCGGCTCGCGGGAGAGTCAGTTTCTGGAGGTAGTCCACCACCACGAGATCGAGTCCTTCGGCCTGCTTGAGCGCGCGGGCGCGAGCCCCGATCGACGCCGGGGTCAGATTCACCGAGTCGTTGAGTTCGATCGGAAGTCCACGAAACCACCCGGCAGCGGGCGCGATCCTGGCCTTCTCCTGATCGGTCAACACTCGCTTGTTGATCCGCGAGAACGACACCCCCGATTCCATCGCGATCAGTCCGTCCGCGATGTCGAAGCGCGTGCCTTCTCCGACCGCCATGTAGACCCTTAGCCCGTCCTTGAGGGCGTTGAGAATGAGCGTCTTGGCGAACGCGGTCTTCCCGACCGAAGGTCGAGCGCCGACCACGACGTACCGGCTCATGTCGATGCCGCCCGTCACTTGGTCGATCGCTCGGATGCCCGTATGGACGCGCCGACCCGATCGTTCGTCTGGCTCGCACGCCCTGACGTACGACTCCTGGAACACGTCCTCGGCCTTTGCCATCACCGAAAGGTCGGCGAGTTCGGCGGCGTACTTCGAAAGGTCTTGACCGACCGCCGAAAGTTCCGGGCCGACCTCCTGGAGCGACATCGTTTGGATCTGTTGTCCACACTCCGCCGCGAGGGTTGCGGCCTCCCTTCGTCGGCGCAACGCCCGAAGCTGTCGAATCCACGCCTCGTAGTCCCGCGTCTCGACCGGGCGCATGAACGATGACGACTCCAAGTCGTCGGTCAACTCAGCCATCTCGTGCGGAAACTGGCGGTAGAGGTCGCGGAACACCGGACCCATGCCGGCCAGCCCACCGTAGAGCCCGGCATCTACCAGCCTCTTCGTAGACGCGAATAGAGCCCTGTGGACGGGCAGCGAGAAGTCAGCCTCCTCAAGCACCATCAGCATCCCCAAGAACGTCCTGGTGGGCTCCCCAAGCGCCTCGTAGATGGCGACGCGCTCGACGTACTGCTCACTGAACTTGTAGGGGATCTGGAGGAAGTCGGCCATCTCGTCAGATTCAAGGCTCACTGAACACCTCCAGAGCGATCGAGGTAGTTATCACCGGTGTAGGGTCGGAAGTCATCGCCGAACGTGGACTCCTTCGGGACGATCGCCACAGCGAGCCGATCGAAGTGAGCCCGGAAGTCTCCGAGGGAGCAAACCGTGAGCTTCCCGTTCCAGACGAACCCTGGGAGATGGTCGATCCAGAACCTGGACGCTCGGGTTTCGATCTCTGAGGTTGGGTACGGGGAGGCTGCGAAGAAGTCGGCATGAGCCCGGTTCTTCCCATCCGACCAGTTGATCTTGAACCCGGTGGCCTTCTCGTGGATTCCGTCCAGTGCCACCATCACCTCGGCTCGTCTCGGGTGGACTGGCTTTGGAGGGCGAGGCTTCCGGGTCTTCGGCTCCCTCGAAGCCGACTCGGGCATCGGAGCCGAAGGCGCAGATGCAGATATGGGATTCATTCCGGTCCCGGTCTCCGTATTGGTATCTGGTACCGGTACCGGTACCGGTGTACGACGAATCGTTGAACCATTCGCTGAACGATTCGTTCGATTGAGGATGGACTTCTCGCGCCTTGCTTTACCGGAAAGCCTTCCTGCCTCACGACCTGCGACTCTTTGGGCCTCCCTTGTTTCGTGTGAGAAGTTGCAACTGAGGAATCCGTCGAGGTGGACGCCGAGGCAGTCGATGGCGACGAATCGTTCGCGCATGAGGCCGTCGAGGGTGTCTTGGCCGTAGAGGGCCGCGAAGTGTTCGGTGGGGACCAGCCCGTCCGTCTCGTGACGGTTCGAGAAGGACCACATGGCGACGAGCGCCTTGAATGCTTTGAAGCCGAGTTTGGTGAGTCGCGGGTCGTCCGCGAAGGTGTCGGGGATGGCCACCCAAGTCATGGTGTGACCGCCCGAAGACCCGTGTGGGGGCCTTTCATGCCAGAATCTCCTACCACCTTCATTCCTTCGGGCCAGGTCCTCCTTGTGGTGAGGAGTGCCGGGTCGCCCCGAAGGACGCCCGGCTCGGATCTGGCGCTGGTCGGGAGCTACCCGACGCGCGGGATTCTCCGAGTTCCGTCGTCCAAGTCAACGGCGTTTTGTAGATCCTGGCTAGGAGAATCTACATTTGCGCTGGTGGAACATGCGATCCTGGGCGATGATCGGGGTTGGAGGTCCCAACCTCCCGTACCTGGGCCTCGTGGTCAGTGTGGGCCACGGGGCTTTTTTCGTTTTCCACGGATCTTGGAAGTCGGCTGCGAGGTATAAAGCAGGTGGACGCCCGCCAGGGTGTCACGACGTCCAATGGCCCCTGGGTCTGCTAGCCCAGGGGCGCTCGTCTAGCAGCGAGGTTTCTTGAAGAAGCTCTCATCGATCGTAGGAACGGCGAAGAACCAGGAGTCCCCCAGGGACCGTGGTCTTCGAGAGTCGTCGAAGCGGCTTGTTGACCAAGCGATCCGACTCGCCCGGATGATCAACCCACCGCACCAGAACCTTCAATTGGTCCGTGAGGCTCGCCGCGATCTAAAGCTAGGCTGGAAGCTGTCTACCGACCAGATCATCGCCTGCAAGAGAGTTCTTCGAGACGCCGCAGACCCCAACTACGGACACGCCCGGAAGCGGGGAAACCCGTCTACCCAGGCAACGGAGGGGAGCGATCCCCAACCGTGCGGAGAAGTACCACTCAAGCCCGTTGGCTTGGATGGAAGGACTCCGCGAACCGATACCCGTCTCCCAGGACGCGATCCCACGATGAGTTGAGCCAGCCTCAAGCAACCTCCCGGCCCTCTCGCCTAGCGATGAGGAGTCTAAGCCCGTGATCGTGACCGGCCTTCCAGTCGATCCGGGTGACCGCCAGTACCCAACCACCCTCCCGGCGACGGCCCTGGAGGTGGGACCAACTGGTACGGGTGACGGCCTTGAGAACTCGACCGTGAACTCGCGTTCGTCGCTCACGGGTGACCAGAGCGACACCCCGGACCATCCAACGGCCCGTGAACCACCCAGGGACAGATAGGATCTCCAGATCCTACTCCACCCCTTTAGGGACAGAGTGCGTACCCACACGACTCGTACCCGTCCAAGAGTCCTACCCAAGAAGCACGCTCCGGCGCACCGATCCCGCGGTACGCCTCGCCACTTATCCACAAAGACCATGCACGATCGTGCACGCTTTACTTGAAGTGGTATTTCAAATACCACAATTCCACGGGTCCACACGTACCACCCACACATCCTCCT
>JACCDR010647760.1_pt1 | contig 21205 bp, 16 predicted proteins | sample 7446431 | NCBI WGS metagenome assembly JACCDR01 (sample SAMN15323443, study PRJNA562643) | freshwater metagenome | isolation source: river surface water | place: USA:Blue River Watershed | collected 2017-08-17 | reverse complement strand
GCAGTGCATATTCCCAGCCGGCCGAACCTCTGTAGGACACGAACTCAGTCTTGACCGAGTCTATCCAGGATGGGTGTGAAGGCAAAGAGGAACGAGCTCCCTGCCGCCGCCGCGAAGTTGATCACCGTCTGCTGACCGGGCATGGGCCAGAAGCCGAGACCGACGCCCACAAGGAGCGCGAGCCCAGTAAAGAAGATCACTTGAGCCAGCCCCATGAAGCTGAGGTAGGCCCGTAGGTCTGCGGTGGTTGTCTTGCGAAACATACAGCCTCCTGGTCGTGACCTCAACCGCCGAACGAAGGGTTGGTGCGGAGCATCTGGTTCTGGCGATGCACCAGAACTGCCAACCCTACGGTGCCGGCAGCCAGGAGCTGCAGACCTGCCGAGAAGAAGATGTGCGCGCCCATCACCATGTCCGACATGGTACCGGAGTTGTTGAAAAGAGCCATCAGAAACACGAGGCTCATACCCTGGAACAGCAAGGCTGCTCCACAATACGGTCTGGTCGATTCCATATCCTTATCTTTCTCCCATCCCCGCCGCACACCACCATGGTGTGCATGTCAGGAATATGCTTTAGACAATACCACATTTTTACAGAAAAATCAAGTACGGGACTTGATTTTTCTTACCTCCTCTCTATACAAGGCCTTGCCTTGTACTACTTGCCCTGGCGCCAAGCTTCTATCTCAGCATGATTACCACCAACAAGTACCGGTGGCACTTTGTACTTCTTCTTTTTGTATTCGAGGACTTCTGGCCTTGTATACATCTCACCGGCTGAAACTCGCTCGTCTTCGAGTGATTCAAACGTACCAAGCACGCCAGGGATATTGCGCGCCACGGCGTCAATGATGGTGAGGGCCGGGAGTTCACCACCCGTGAGAACATAGTCGCCCACTGACACCTCCTCGGCTTTGAGTATCTTCTTAACGCGCGAGTCGATGCCTTCATACCGTCCTGAGATGATGACGACATCACTGTACTTCTCCGCCAACTTCTTGGCGTACGCCTGATCAAACTTCGCCCCGCGCGGTGACATCATGAGGACCTTCACCTTCTTCCGGTCTTTGCGACCAATGGCCTTCTCAGCGGCCTTGAGGATCGGCAGCGCCTGCATCACCATACCTGGACCGCCGCCATAGGGTCGTTCGTCCACTTTGTGGTGCTTATCAACGGTATAGTCGCGCGGGTTGTAATACGCAACAGTCATCTTCTTGCCCCGCACTTTGGCTCCCTTCCCTTTCTCAGTCTTCTGGGCTCGACCTAAAATACTCGCATCGGTGTATGCCTGGCAGACTTCAGGGAATAATGTAATGACGTGAAAGTTCATAAGAATAATTATAATTTAAGAATGAAAAGTTAAAATTGAAATTAGAGTTTAGTTTTATATCTCTCTAGAAAAACTGGGAACTGTGAATGGCGTGGCTCAGGGATCTCATCAATCTTGCACCATCGTATTTCGACACACTTATCTGGCTCCATAATAGTCACTTCCTCTCGGTTAACCTCTGCTCGGTAATCAAAGGCTAGCCAATGAGTCTTCTGACCATCATGCTCACGATGTACTTCTCGCAGTCCAAGATATTGAAAGTTAAATGGTATTGCCCCAGTCTCCTCCATTACTTCGCGAACAAGCGCCGCCTGAATCAACTCACCAAATTCAAGACTGCCGCTCCCAAGAGGCTCCCAAACTCCTTGCTCATCTCGACACTTGTCTGAACGAAGACCAAGGAGATAATTACCCTTTCCATCATGAAGAAACGGTACGACTGAGACAGCAGTATAGTCTACTCCCTTAATCATATTGAAAATCCTAGCATAGAAAAAGCCGGGCGCGTAGCGCCCGGCTTTTTCGACTTTCGTATAACCATTCCTCCTAAAGATTTAGACTAAGGAAATTTCGAGGCGGACAAAAAATTTTGAGAGAAATGTACGAGTAGTACTTTGACCGAAAAATTTTGTAGTCGAACAAAGAAATTTTCCAGTATTAAATCTTTAGGTCCTCAATGGCTTGGTCGAGTGATTTAGGTTCTGTGGTTGGATTATCCTCCCGCATCGCCTCGCTCATCTCTGGACTCATTCCGCGACCTCCTTCTGGTTCATTAATCTTGAGGTTAACGCGTGCGTCATGCTTCATACCGACAACGCGGAGGAGGGTACGAATGGCCTTGGCAGTATTGCCCGAACGACCAATAATCTTACCCATATCCTCAGCGTGTACATCGAGCGTGAGGAGCACGCCCATTTCATCGACAGTGCGATTGATTCGGACGCTCTCTGGATGGTCGACGAGAGCCTTGACTAGAGTCTCGAGGAACTGCTTATCTTCATGCGTATCCATACATCAATTTTCTTAGCTATTCTGGTAAGCAGACTCCGCCTAGAGCGGGTTGCTATTCATATGATACGAGAGCCCTATATACACGTCAACCGGCCGTGTGTAGACACGGCCGGTTGATTAGAGAATATATCGTTAGGCAGCTACAGTTTCGGCAGCAACCTCTGGTGTAGCTTCGGCAGGAGTTTCCTTCGCTGCTACTACCTTCTTCGGGAGAACATTGATCTTCTTAGCATCAATGATCTTCTTCGTGACGAGCATGTTGTGGACAGTGCCTGAAGCCTGTACACCCTGCGCGAGCCAATGCTTGGCCTTCTCACCGTCGATTTCAATCACACCGAGCTTTGGGTTATAGAAGCCGAGGAGATCAATATTCTTATTAGTCTTCGTACTGGCACGCTTATCAACCACGACCACACGGTACGATGGCTCGTTCTTGCGACCAACACGCTGTAAACGCATCATTAACATAGTGGCAGAAGATTACCAGAACAGGCCTATTTGGTCAAGACATGGCTAAAAGCGCCTTATGAGACATATGGCTAGGTTACGTCGTCCATGCTACACTCGGGGGCACATGTCAAATACTACATTTGAAGGACCTATCATGATCCGCGGCAAAGGCACGGGCTTTGTGGCTGTGGAAGGTCAGAGCGAAGACGTTATTATTGAACGCGAAAACCTCGGCTTTGCACTCGATGGCGACATCGTCCGTATCTCGCTGAAGAAGAAGATACAAGGCCGACGCCAGGAAGGAGTCGTAGACGAAGTCGTGAAGGCAGCCTACCGTGAGTTTATCGGTACGATAAAAGAAAAGACAGTGGACGGTAAGGCGATGAAGTTCCTTGCTCCCGACAATACCCGTATCCATATTCGTCCTCTCCTTCCTGACGCTACACAGAATGACCTGGGTATGAAGGTAGTCATCGAGATTACCAAATGGAGCCAACCGCTTCTTGATCCGATCGCCAAGATTACCGAAACAATCGGTCGCGCCGGCGACCACGAGACCGAGATGCAAGCCATCATCCGCTCCGGCGGCTTCTCGAAGTCATTCCCTGAGTCTGTTCAACAAGCAGCTCACACTATCCACGAGAACAAGGACCAGATCTTCGCTGATGCCCTTAAAGATCCCAAGCGACGCGATATGCGCAACGCCCCGACCTGTACCATCGACCCAGTTGATGCCAAAGACTTCGATGACGCCCTCTCCTGTCGCACGCTTGATAACGGCAACATCGAAGTCGGTATTCATATTGCCGACGTCTCACATTATGTCCGTGATGGAGAGCCGCTAGATGATGAGGCCAAGGAACGTGGTACTTCAGTCTACCTCGTCGACCGCGTCATCCCGATGCTCCCAGAAGTCCTCTCGAACGATCTCTGTTCACTCCGTCCGAACGAAGATCGCCTCGCCTTCTCGGCCGTCTTCGAGCTCACACCTGATGCTCACATCGTAAACGCCTGGTACGGCCAGACCATCATTCACTCTGACAAGCGCTTCAGCTATGAGGAAGCGCAGGGGGTCTTTGATACACAAGAAGGACCCTTCCTCTCTGAGCTTAATACGCTCATGACACTTGGTCGCAAGCTCCGTCAGAAGCGCTATGCGCAAGGTGCTATTGCCTTTGACCAACCCGAAGTAAAGTTTGAGCTCGATGAACGCGGCGCACCGCTGCGAGCCTTTATCAAGACGAGAGTCGAAACCATGCTCATGATTGAGGATTTCATGCTCCTCGCGAACCGCGAAGTCGCCACCTACATCTATGACCTCGCCAAGAGTAAAGGTAAGGAACTCGCCTTCGTCTATCGCATCCACGATGCCCCAAATCCCGACAAGCTCGAGGAGCTTGGTATTTTCCTTCGTGCTATTGGCTATGAGTTTGAGGTAAACAAAGGTATCGTCAAAGCGACCGCTATCAACAAACTGCTAAAGGATATTGAAGGAAAGCCAGAGGCCAACCTTATCAAGACCGCAACCATCCGCTCGATGGCCAAGGCGGTGTATTCAACGAAGAACATTGGGCACTTCGGTCTCGCCTTTAAGTTCTATACCCACTTCACCTCACCAATTCGTCGCTACCCCGACCTCATGGCTCACCGCATGCTCCGCAAGCACCTCGATGGTTCACCAATAGGACCCAAAGAACTCCAGCAATACGAGCGTATGTCTATTCAGTCCTCACAACGTGAGATGGAGGCTGTCTCAGCCGAACGTGACTCTATTAAGTTTAAGCAAGTCGAGTACCTCATGAACCGCATTGGTGAGACCTTCGAAGGTGTCGTGACTGGTGTCACCGACTGGGGCATCTACGTCCAGGAGAGTACCTGTATGGCGGATGGTATGGTTCGCCTCGCCACCATCAAGAGTGACTACTTCGAACACGAAGCAAGCAAGTACCGTATCAAAGGCCAGAAGACTGGCCGCACCTACTCACTCGGCGACAAGGTAACAGTAAAGCTCACCCGCGCTGACAAAGACGAACGTCAGCTGGATTTTGAACTCATTGAGAAATAGAAAAAGCCCGCGCGTACGCGGGCTTTTTGCACAGGTCTTGCCTGTGCGAATGCAGGTGATATAGTCAAGGAACCCACGCAGTGTCTTAACGTCGCCTTGGCGAAGATCAAGCCGATTCGTTGGCCGGCTCGGCACATCGGTAAGTCCTACGCGTCGTGGGCGGCCACATATATGGCGCGAGTGCCACACCCCCTTGCAAGATGAGACTGATCACCTCATCTTGCTTTTTATATAAATCAGTAGTGTCCTAGGAGTTTGGTCCCGACTCTCAGATTTATAACCAAGGTGGAATGCATAAGCACCTTGGCGGACCACATACCTTATCTTCTCCCTTTGGGGTCGAAGCTAAGGTTGTGTCTGCCTAAGTAAAATATAGTCGCAGTAAGCACTCCTTGTTTCTGCTTAACTGACAAAGTCATCATGAATTGAATGGTGAGGCAACCATGCAGCTCGCTACAGCCGACCGCTCCCTCTGAGGTCGCGGCTCGGCTAAGCGACTGACCCACCACAAGGGCATTTCCGTTTTCATAGTCGCTCTGCTCCTTGAAAACTAGGTCAAGTTCGCAATAACTACTGCGATGCATGCTGATTTCAGTAAGCTTCTCAACATGCAGCTCGCTACAGTTGGATTCTCCCTGTGGGGTCGAATCCAACTAAGCGACTGACAAAGTTCGCAATAGTCGACGCTATGCGTCTCGTTTGCTCACTTTATTTAGCTACCGCGACCGCTTCATCGAGCTTCACTGAGAGGAGTTTCGAGATACCATCTGCACCCATGGTGACGCCATAGAGGACACCAGCGCGACTCATGGTCTCACGGTTATGGGTGATGAGAATAAGCTGGGACTTCGCAGCCAGTGCTACTATCATATCGCCATAACGGCGACTGTTGGCCTCATCGAGTGCCGCATCGGTCTCATCAAGAATAATAAATGGTGGAGGATTGACCTGACTCATCGCGAAGATAAGCGCAATTGACGTGAGGGCACGCTCGCCACCAGAGAGCATCTCAAGTCCACGCACGCGCTTGTTCGGAAGCTTCACCGCCAGTTCAATGCCGTCCTTGCTACTCTTCGGTACGAACTCATTATCTTCACTTCCCTCCTCACCCTCTTCCACCTTGGTTGCCACTCGTTCGAGCGCTGCCTCACCACCACCAAACATAAGAGTAAAGAACCGATTGAACTCGGTGGAAATCTTAGTCACTCCTTCAGCAAATTGTTCATCGAGTTTCTGTTCGAGCTCCGTAATAAGTTCACGAAGTTTAGCAATAGACTCGGTGAGGTCATGTAGTTCGTGCGCCAAAAATTCATCACGTTCCTTAGCGTCTTTGTATTCCTTCACCACATCTTCGGTCGCCCCGATACCAAGCTCTTCTAGACGAATCTTAAGCTTTTCAAGTTGGTGACGACGTTGTCGCTGAATATCACGAGATTCACCAACAACAGCCTCCGCCTCTACAGGAGCTCCATCTTCCGCTGTAAGGGTAAACCCGAAGTAGTCAGCCGCACCACGACCAAGGAGTGCAACAGCTTCCTGCAACTCTTGCTTGAATTCAGAACGATCACGGTCTAGAACTGCGAGTTCACGATCAATTCGCTCAAGCTTCTGTTCAAGGTCACGCTCTTCACCGACGAGCCGAAATACTGTTCGTTCCGCCTCACGTCCATCAGTCGCCTGTTTGTTTCTCTCTTGTTCTACTGCTTCATAAGCAATACGAGCCGACTTCTCTTTAGCGCTCGTTGTTGTAACGAGTTCAGCAAGCTTCTCAAGCTCATGAGTCAGTCGATCATGTTCATCTCTGTCAAATTGTGCTCCGTCATCGGTCTGGCCCTCACTCCGCTCCAAAAAGAGCTTGAGTCGGTGAACAATATCAGTGAGTGTCCGCTCTAAATATGAAACTTCTTTCTTAGCGATAGCTTTCTCTACCTGCTGTTCGAGTGTACCAATAAGTGACTTCATTTCACTGTACGGGATGGCCTTACCTTCCACTTGCTTGGCGCGACGTTCATGTTCATCAATACGCCGCTTAAGAAGCGCGATTTGACCTTCACACTTACTATATTCTCGCTCTGCATTCTGCCGTTCCCGCATTGCTGTCTGCAGATTTTCTCCAGCCGCAATTATCTCGCTTGAATCTTGCTTTGTCTCTGAAGCACGCAACAGGTCCTTGGCCGCCTTGAGCTCAGTCTGAACACGCTCGAGATCTGCCTCTGGCCCACGCCGCTCGGCGATAAGACGATCGTGATGATGGGCGATATACGTATCTTCACGCTTGAGATACTCGGCGTATGCGCCCCGGAGCTCTGCTTGCACCTGGAGTGACTTCTCAATCTTCTGAATCTGCTTCTCGAGATATTTAAGATGTGGTGCTGCCTCACGACGAAGCGACTCAACCTGAGCGACATTCTCGAGAGTCTTTGTGAGCTTTCGCTCCGCCTCTTGCTTCTTGTATTGATAAATCTTGAGCCCAAGTGCATCCTCAATCATTTCACGGCGTTCTTTGGCATTTGCCGACAAAATACGATCAGCTTCACCTTGCGAGATAATATGGTGCCCCGTAGAGCCGATATTCGCCGATGCGAGTAGTTCCTGAATATCTTTAAGACGCACTTGTGATCCATTGAGAAGATATTCATTTTGTCCGTCACGATGAACAACACGCTCGATGGTTATTTCACTAAAATCAATCGGAAAAACTTTGTTTGTATTATCGAGAGTGACTACAACACTTGCACGATTACCTCGCGCCACCTGTGGCGAGCCGCCCCAAATGAGGTCTTCGCCGCGCTTACCACGCATCGACTTTACCGACTGTTCACCGAGTACAAAGCGGAACGACTCGGCCACATTACTCTTACCTGAGCCGTTTGGACCGACAATGGCTGTGATGGGTGCAGTGAAGCCAAGCTCGCTCTTCTTAGCGAATGACTTGAAACCGTTAATTGAAAGCTCCTTGAGGTACATTGTACAAAATTACTCTCTACCACCCCTCAGCCCCGATACTATACACTGCGTAGGTTGTGCTCGGCACTCCACTACTACAAGCCCCGGTCGCAGCTGGACACCGCGCATACTCATCAGCAAAGCTCGTGACATGAAGCGACTCCGCTACATCATACAGCATGAGCTTGTACGAAATGCCATCAGAGCGGTAATAAAATCCTTTGTCCGCGACGAACTCAAATTTTGGATCAAACGGTAGTCGCACGATGTAGGCAGGAACCAGCCCCGTTATAAAGTTATTCGTATTAACCGCTGTACATCCCACGAGACCCGACACCGTGGCTGTTCCTGGCCCAGCAAAGGTTGCAGTCGTAGCTCCGCATCCCGCGAGCGGATAACTCCCAACCTGAGCTCGATACTGTTCAATCGCAAGTTGTACTTCCTTGAGTGCCGCGAGTCGAGACTTATCACGTGATTGTGAGCGAGCTTGTTCGAAGTTCGCATAGAGAATAGCCGTTAGTAGGCCGATGATAGCCAGTGACACCAGGAGTTCAATGAGCGTAAAGCCAGACTTCTTATATAAGAAATTTATTGACATATAACATCCACAGTATCCTTAAGCGCGTACCGCTCTTGCGAAGTTAGGTTCGGGTTTGAATCAGGAATTGTGGTACCAAGAAGTGGTGCAAAGCCTCCCCAGAGAGCATATGAATTTCTAAAGCGGTCATACGTGGATTCACACTGAGCAATCACCGGGCCTGGCTGTGTTGGACCAATAGATGACTGATAGCACAGTGAGTATGTCGATTGTCGTGTGTCAGCTACCCCAGTTGGTTGAATACGAGCAACCACATCACAACTCTTAAACGGGTGTGTGTACGCTGGAAAATTCTGTCCCGAGCCATTAAGAAGCGGGTCGCTCTCAACGGTGTTCATGGCCATAATCTTATAGACAGTGCCATCAGTATTCGTACGGTAGACATACCCGACATCAGTTCGGCCGCTCGGCAGCTTCGGATCAACAGGGAGACGGTCAATATAATCGGGAGCTAGCGCCACAATGTAGTCACGAGAACCGTCAGTACACTCATAATCTGTACCGATTTCACCAGACCACGCGTCGGGGCCATTACACGCTTCTGGATACCGACCGAGCTCATTCTTGTAGGTTTCAATGGCTGTCTGCAGATTACGAAGATCTGATTGTCTATCCGTATTACGAGATACGCCCGAAGACCGACCAAGATTCAACGCTACTGCCACCGTCAAAATACCAATGACGGCAACAACGATCATAATTTCAAGAAGCGTAAAGCCAGCGCGTGTCGGGGAGCCTAACATGTACGCTCAGTATATCATGTGCAGTACGCTGGATTTTTACTCTAATCCCAACCCTTTGCAGTGAGTGCGGCTTGAGCGGCCTGTTGTTCGGCCTCTTGCTTAGATCGTCCCTTACCTTCAGCAACCTTCTCGTGCCGTAAGAAAATACCAACCGTAAAAACTCGATCATGATCAGGTCCTTCCTGAGAGATTGTCTCATACGTAGGTGTAATGGAAGCATGCTCCTGAGCCAATTCCTGGAATCGACTCTTGGCGTCCTGCCATAACCGTTTTTCGACAATCGCATCGGTATTACGGAAAAGTCGATCCGCAATAAACATCTTGGCTTTATCATAACCCTGATCAAGGTAGATAGCCCCGATACATGCCTCAAACACGTTCGCAAGAATATACTGTCGAGCTCTCCCTTCATCTTTCGCCTCACCTTTGGACATAAGAAGAAACTGGTTTACTCCGAGCTGTTCTGATGCAGCTGCGAGCGAATTCGTATTGACGAGGGCAGCACGAATAGCGGTAAGTTCGCCTTCGGGTTTCTCTGGATATTTAGCAAAGAGAAAATCAGTAACAACAAGCTCGAGAACCGCATCACCTAAGAATTCAAGACGTTCGTTATGTTCCCATGTCGCCTCACGATGTTCATTAAGATACGACCGATGAGTCACCGCAGACAACAGGAGTGTTGTATCAACAAAAACCACGCCCAGGATATTTTGGAGCGCTGTTACACTAGCTTCTGGATCTCGTTCAGTGATAGACATAGCATCAGGACCTTACGTACTAAGATAGGTCGAGCCTACCATTATTTACTACGTCTGCCAACCAGCATAGTGACGGCCTTTGTCACGATTGGTAAGATATCCTCATAGAAATTGAGCTCCAAAATATCTGCCACACGGAACCAGCGAGCATCATCAAGACCTCCCTTCTGTTCAAGTTCTATCTCAGTGTACGGTGAAGAAGCTAAGAAATAGTGCACCTGCTTGCGAACTTTACCAAGCTCTGGATGTGAAGCAACGTACTCGTTCTTACCAAGTTCTGCTTCAATAGTGACATCGAGCCCCATCTCCTCTTTAAGTTCACGTACTGCACCAGCTTCCACTGTTTCATTCTCTTCTATCTTACCCTTTGAAAGAGTCCAGTGCCCAAAAATGTCATGAACGAGTGCGAGATACATGTCACCGTCTTGTTCTGCATATACGACCGCTCCCGCAAGACGCTGAATTGGCATCTCAGCAAATGGTACATCGCGCTTCTTACGCTTACTTACCTCTTCTTTACCTGGTTCACCAATCTCTTTATAGACGGCTCCGAGTACTCCGTTGACGAAGCGACTGCTGTTGTCACCACCAAACTGCTTCGCAAGTTCAATTGCTTCATTGATAGCCACTTTAGCTGGCACTTCTGACCGTTCAGCAAAGAGGAGCTCGTAGAGCCCGAGACGAAGAATATTTCTATCGACCGGTGAGATACGCTCCAGCGGCCACTCTGGGGCAGCCTTAGTGATCACCAAGTCAAGTTCTGATTGCTTACTCAAAATACCGTCAAGGAGCTTCTCCATGAACGGTCGGTCGGTCTTATTCGGCGCAAACTCCTCAATATTTCTATCTAAAACATCAACAACGTCTTTTCGTTCAATCGCATTTAAATCCCACTCAAAGAGTGACTGGAGAACTATACTTCGTGAAAGGTGCCGATTTGCCATATAAATGTACTAACTTTTACTGCTCACAGTGTAGCATGTACCGGTACGCATAAAGCCAAAAATCCACAAAGCCCCAGGATGGGGCTTTGTGGAATGGTGTTACTTGGTCGTAACGGGAGTTTCCTCAGCGGCGCCCTGTATGAGTTCGCGCTTAGCCTGGAGTCGTGCCTCACGACTTTTCTTCTTGGCAAGGAGGTCAATAACGACTCGACCCTTATAAAAGCCACAGTTAAGGCACATGTGGTGTGGACGGTGCTGTGAACCACAGTTCTTACACACGGCAAGATTAGGAGCCGTGAGCGCGTGGTGGGATCGTCGATTCGCGGTGTGTGACCGCGTATGTCGCATTCGAATAACCATAGTGGCGAAACTATACCAAATCCCAGTAAAAAAGCAACTATTCTCTGACTTGGCAGAGCGGTGGCCAAAAACTTAGGTTTTGGGGTGAATATTTCGACAGAACGAGGCGCGATGTTGAACCGAAAGTCCTACTTCAGCAATAGCAGCCCGGTGCTGCTTTGTACCATACCCTTTATGAGTAGCAAAGTCATATCGTGCAAACTGCACTTTCTTCCCTAACTGCTCCATGTACGTATCTCGGGTCACCTTAGCTATGATAGACGCGAGACCAATCACCTTCTCAGTAACATCACCTTTAATAATAGTTTCTTGATGAAGATATTCCTTTGGAGCATACAGACCACCGTCTAACTTGATACAGAAAGCTTGCGGTTGTACGAGGCCTGTTCGGTTAGTAACTCCCGCCAATGCTTTTGCTAAGGCCTCTCTAATAGCGGGAACAATACCAATACGATCGATTCGCTTGGCTGATACAGCCACGACTTCGTAGTCAATTCTTCCTTCTCGTTTAAGCTGGCGAGCGAGTTCAAAAATTACGTCCCGCCGCCGCTTCGACACCTGTTTGCTATCACCAACCCCCGGAAGCAGGGTCCATTCAAAATTTGTTGGAACAAGGGCAGCGCCCACCATAACCGGTCCAGCGAGCGGACCGCGACCCACCTCATCAATACCAACGATATAAGTTTGTGTTTGGTTACGGACGCTCATTATGAGGCAGTATACCCCAGCCTCGTCCGCATCTGCTATACTGGGAGACCAGTTATGACGAACCCTGCCTCACAGAATTTTGTCCATCTCCATGTTCACTCGCACTACTCCTTATTGAACGCGCTTCCAACTCCGAAAGAGCTCGCAGCTGCGGCCAAAGCCGATGGTCAGACTGCCCTTGCCATCACTGACAACGGTGCTCTCTACGGGGCGATTGACTTCTATAAGGCGTGTACCAAAGAAGGTATCAAGCCTATCATCGGAGTCGACGTCTTCCTTGCACCGCGTACTCGACACGACAAAGAAGCTATCGATAAGCCTCGAGCACGCCTTGTACTTCTCGCTAAAACTTTCACCGGCTACCAAAATCTCATCAAACTCATAACTCGTTCCAACCTCGAGGGCTTCTACTACCGACCACGTGTCGACGAAGAACTCCTCACCGAGTATGCCAAAGACCTCATCTGCATCATTCCATCGTTTGCCGGTGAAATAGCTCGAGCCCTTAAAGACGGCGACAATGAACGGGCACAGGAACGACTTGATTGGTACAAGCGACTCTATGGTGATGACTGCTATCTCGAAATAACCCACCACCCTGAAGTGCTTGACCATATGAAAGTGCAACAGAACATCATCACTCTCGCTCGAGCAACGAGTACGCCACTCGTTGCTGCTCATGATGTCTACTACCTCAAACCTGAAGACCGAGTCGCTCGCGAAGTACTCATCAAAATCCAAAATGGCGGCACGGTAGACACCGCAACCGCGGCTGATACGGAAGAAGACTTCTCTTTCATCACGCAGGCACAGGCGGCGGAATATTTTGCTGATACCCCAGACGCGCTCGCGAACACCGTTAAGATAGCCGAGGCGTGTAACGTCACAATGGAAATTGGTACGCACTGGTACTTCCCTGACTACCCCATAGCAAGCGGCAAAACACCGGACCAAGAACTCCATGATGCAGCCTACGCCGGACTCTCGTGGCGCAAGCTTGATGAAGCTGACACCTCAATCAAGAACCGTCTTGATTACGAACTCGAAGTTATCCGCAATAAAGGCTACGCCAAATACTTCCTCGTCGTAGGTGACCTTCTCCGCGAAGCTCGTGAACGTGGCATCCTTACCACCATTCGTGGTTCAGTGGCCGGCTCACTTACCACCTACGTACTTGGTATTACAAATGTAGACCCACTTGAATACAACCTCCCTTTTGAGCGTTTCCTCAACCCAGAACGACCGTCAGCACCTGATATCGATATGGACTACGCTGATAATCGGCGCGATGAAATCATTGAGTACGCTAAGGAGAAGTACGGGGCCGATAAGGTAGCTCAGATTGGCACCTTCGGTACCATGATGGCCCGAGCTGCCGTACGCGACGTCGCCCGCGCACTCGGTCACCCGTACTCCGTCGGTGACCAGATAGCGAAACTTATTCCGATGGGTAGCCAGGGCTTCCCGATGACCATCAAGAAGGCTTTGGAAATAGAGCCTGATCTCGCCGATCTCTACAAGAAGGACGCGGATTGTCGTGAAGTCATCGACCTCGCGAAGCAGATAGAAGGACGGGTTCGACACCTGGGTGTTCATGCTGCCGGTGTAGTGATAGCGCCTGCACCCCTTGACCAGTTCGTACCTATCCAACCCGACCCGAAGACTGGTAAGTTCATCACGCAGTATGAGATGAAATCAGTTGGTGAAGATGGTGTTGGCCTCCTCAAGTTCGACTTCCTTGGTATCAAAAACCTCGCCATTTTGGCAGATGCCGTAAAGCGCGTCCGCAAGATTCGTGATGTCACCGTCGACATCGAGAATATCCCTCTTGATGATAAGACTACTTTTGGCATCCTTGCCCGCGGCGAAACGATGGGACTTTTCCAATTGAACGGTTCAGGCATGACTGCGTTCCTCAAACAGCTGAAGCCAACCACCATCCACGATATTAACGCGATGGTCGCCCTCTATCGTCCTGGTCCGATGGAGTCCATTCCTCAGTATATTGAACGCAAACACAACCCCGGTCTCGTCACCTACCTTGACCCACGCCTCATGCCTATCCTCGAACGTTCCTATGGCGTTATTACCTATCAAGATGACGTTATGGCGATTGCCCGCGAACTCGCTGGCTACAGTTGGCTTGAAGCTGACATGCTCCGTAAAGCGATGGGTAAGAAGATTCCTGAGGTAATGGCAGCTGAGAAAGATAAGCTCCTCACTGGATTTGTTGAACACGGCAAGCTCTCAAGTAGCTTGGCTCAGAAATTATGGAGCCTCATTGAACCGTTCGCCGCCTATGGATTTAATAAAGCCCACGCAGCGAGCTATGGTCGTGTCGCCTACCAGACTGCGTACATGAAGGCGAACTATCCGGTCGAATATATGTCGGCAGTACTCACCGCTGACTCTGGCGACAATGACAAGATTGCCGAAATCATCCGTGAGTGTGAACGTATGGGTATCGAAGTACTCCCGCCTGATATCAACGAATCATTCTCTGACTTCTCGGTAGTTCCCGGCAAAGAAACCATTCGGTTTGGGCTAACTACTATTAAGAATTTCGGTGCAGGTATCGCCGACGCCATCATCGCTGAGCGTAAGCAGAACGGCCCCTTCACTTCCCTCTCAAATTTTCTCACCCGTATTCACGATCGCAACCTCAACAAAAAGTCACTTGAAGCCCTCATTATGACCGGCGCCTTCGATACTATGGGTGACCGCGGTCAAATGTTCGCCAACTTAGATTTACTCCTTACGTTCAACAAAGAGCATGTAGCAGGTAAAGAAGCCGCTCAAGAATCACTCTTTGGTGGATTAACTACTGAGGAAACGGTCACGCTCGCACCAGCCGAACCTATTCCAAAGATGACTATGCTCACCTGGGAAAAGGATCTCCTTGGTGTGTATGTATCTGGACATCCGCTCGATGCACACCGCGAAGAACTAGCCAAACGACCAACCATCGGCAGTATTCTCACTGCCGTCCATGAAAAACAAGAATTGCCTATCCTCAAGCTCAAGGGAGAACTAGTGACGGCGGGTATGATTATCGGTGTTCGAGAGCTCCTTACGAAAAAGGGTGACAAGATGGCCTTCATCGCCCTGGCTGACGAACGAGACCAAATTGAAATGGTCGCGTTCCCGAAGACGTACGCTGAACTAAAATCTGTTCTCGAAGTCGGTTCTTGTATTGCCGTCAAAGGCAAACTCACCATTCGTAATGACGAACCCTCAATCGCTCTTGATCGTGCTAAGAAGTTAGGTCCAATACAAAATAGCGACAATCAGATATCGTAGTATGAAAAAAGGCACGTACGCGGTTGATTGTTAGCGTACGTGCCCCATGCCCCTCTTTACACCCTGGTACATAGGCGAGAGGAGACGTGTCGCTTAGGTCTATATCAATTCAGTAGACAGAGAGGTTTGTTGCTCTCAAGTCCAACTGGGATGACATTGAGCACCAGACGGTCGCGGCGGCAAGTTGAGTTCCCTGTGATGGGCCACAAGAGACAGAGGTTCTAAGCAAGCATCCACTTGCATTAAACATTTCTCGAGCAGACGCAAACTATAGCAGATTAGTTAGGATTGTCAAGTGATGAACTTTCATACTATTTATTGACTTTCCCCAACTCTCCGCTAGGATAGAAGGACTACAGAGATTGCCGTGGCTACCAACCATTGGCTACTATTTCAGTTAACTGGCATAGTAGCGGAAATCACTTCCCTAATCTGTCAGCCTAAAGCGGTCATGCGTGACCGAAAAGCTCGGTGGAACCGCGACTTTCTTTCGAAAGAACGCCCGAGCGAAAATATAACTCCTGTTATATTTTCGCTCGGGCGATTTTTTAAGTAAGCAAACGAGACACGAAGTGTCGACTATTGCGAACTTATGCAGACACAGCCTCAGTTTCGACCACTCAGGGAGGAAAAGAGGCATGTGGCCTGCCATTTATCATGTATCACCTTTAATTCTTCATTCTCATATGTGCAGTCAACACACATCATCACTCGAACACAAGCGTCACACGCTAGCCCACATGCTCGCCAAAGCAGTAGTCGATGCCTACCCACACGCTAAGCTTACCCTTGGTCCAGCTATCGACACCGGTTTCTACTACGATATTGATTTCTCGGGTGGTCCAACTCTTGGTGACGATGGCCTCAAGGAAATTGAGAAAGCGATGAAGAAGCTCCTCAATACCTGGACGAGCTGGTCACACAAAGAGGTTACTGTAGAGGAAGCGCGAGCCCAGTTTGCCGGCAATCCCTACAAACTCGAACTCATCGAAGAAATTGCAGCCCGGGGCGAAGTCATCACTCTCTACACCTGTGGTACTGGCAAGAGCGAGTTCACCGACCTCTGTCGCGGCGGTCACACCGAGAACCCACACGAAGAAATCCCAGCTGACTGCTTCAAGCTCGACAAAGTGGCCGGTGCCTATTGGCGCGGCGACGAGACGAAGCCGATGCTCAGTCGTGTCTACGGACTCGCATTTCCGACCAAGACCGATCTCGACGCCTACCTCACTCAGATTGAAGAAGCGAAGAAACGTGACCATCGTAAACTAGGTAAAGAACATGATCTCTTCACCTTCTCTGAACTCGTCGGTGCTGGTCTACCTCTCTGGACCCCAAAGGGTACCATCATCCGTCATCAACTCGACACGTATATCTGGAGACTTCGTGAACATCATGGTTACCAACGTGTCACCATTCCACACATTACAAAGAAAGACCTCTACGTGACATCTGGTCATTGGGAGAAGTTCGCCGACGAACTATTTCGTATTACCACCCGTGAAGGTAAAGAGTACGCTCTCAAGCCAATGAACTGTCCACACCATACGCAAATCTTCGCTCGCCAACCACACAGTTACCGAGACATGCCACAGCGCTACGCTGAGACAACTATGGTATATCGCGACGAACAATCAGGAGAATTAGGTGGTCTCACTCGTGTACTCTCAATCACCCAAGATGACTCTCACGTTTTCTGTCGCCACGTACAAGTAAAGAGTGAGTTCTTTAAGATTTGGGACATCATAGATACCTTCTATGGAGTCTTCGGTTTCAACCTTCGTGTCCGTCTCTCCTTCCATGAACCAAGTACCTTCGAGAAGTATCTTGGTACTAAGGAAGTTTGGGAGAATGCTGAAAATGCACTTCTCGAGATAGCCAAAGAGCGTAACGCTGACTACTTCGTCGCTCCCGGTGAAGCTGCTATGTATGGCCCCAAGCTCGATTTTATGGCCAAAGACTCTCTTGGTCGCGAACATCAAGTCGCCACCATTCAACTAGACATGAACCTGCCCGAACGATTCGACCTCTCATGTATCAATGAGAAAGGTGAAAAGGAACGTATCGTCATGATTCACTGTGCCATCATGGGTTCTATCGAACGCTTCAGCGCGGTCCTTATCGAGCACCTTGGGGGAAACTTCCCACTCTGGCTCGCACCTGAACAGGTCCGTATTATCCCAGTTGCTGACGTCCATGTCGCGTACGCTGAAGAAGTCTACCAAGCACTCAAGGCGGTCGGTATTCGAGCTACGTTCGATGACGCTAACGACTCTATGGGTAAGAAAATTCGATCTGCTAAACAGGACAAACTTCCCTACTTCATCGTTGTTGGCGACAAAGAAGTCGCCGATAAGAAAGTGACCTTGGAGTCGCGATCCGGTTCTTCTTTGGAACTTGAGCTCCATAGTATCGGCAATCATCTCCTCGCTGAGATAGAGACCAAGAAGATGTAGTAGACGACATACGAAAAAGCCCCGAGAGGGGCTTTTTCTGTGTGAGCTTAATTTATGCCACCACCTTAACAGCCTTCATGATGGCCATCTTAACGGCCGAAGCTTCGTCCGTATAGGTTCCATCAAGAGCTCCCGTGAGTGCAGTGATGATATTCATTATCTGCTCTTCACTAAGAGACTTAGTTGATGCAAGAAGCATATCTGAGATAACCTCTGTTCCTCCTCGACGGGCGCGCAAAACTGAATCCATATCAGCTGCCGCATCCGCAAGAGCAAACATCGGACGATGTCCAATCATTTCGTATGCAGCAACGATGTTGCCGGTTACGATCGCTTCTGCGAGCGAACCCGAACCTTCAGGAATAATGGCCGGTACAAACGGAGCAGCACTCGATGGCTCTGGCTTCGCCTGACAGACGAGACAGAGTTCTCGCATACGCTTCTCGTTGATAACAACCCAGCCATCCTCAGACGGATACGTAGCCTTCGCCTCAGTAATCACCTCGTTGAGACTTGCAATACGCTCCTCGTCAGAACTGGTTGTTCCAATAAGGTGACGAATCGCATCACTTGAAAGAAGTGCCTTCTTTGCATGTGCGTAGTTCTCAAGTGTGGTTACGGTCTCATCGGTAACTGGCGACACTTGACCAGGTACGGTAGTCGCTACACCAGAGGCTGCTGCATAGCCAATAACTGGAGTGCCTGTTGGTAAGTTAGGTGGTGTAGACACTGATGGTGGCACCTCTGGTGCTCGAACCGAAGCCACAAAGACATCAGGACGAATTGCCTCAGGAGTTACCGCTTTTGATGAGCCATCTGGACGTGACCCAGCCAATCGATACCCACCAATGATGTCACGCTTAATGACAATGATGTACGCAATATAAAGCGCCCAAGCCATAAGGAGAAGGTAGAACGACATAGTGAGAAGTGGTCCCGCCTCAAATCCTGTATATGGAACATCAGTGAGTGAAATCACGAGTGGAAGTTGGTCACGAACTTGTGTAACAACAACTGTATCCTTAACGTCTACCTTCACTTTACAGACACGATCCTTTGAGCCACGCTCAACCGTGAGAGTATATGTAGTATCAGACTTTGGTGACACCTTAAGTGAACCCTCCATAAGATCATCTTTTTCTGATGAAAGCTTACCGCGAGTAGTAACAAGTGTCTTACCGTTACTATCAACAAGCTTGAGGTCAGAGGCTCGACTACTATCGTAGCGGAGAGTCACTGTATCACCAGCAGTAATAGAATTCTTAGATACAGAAATTTCACAGATTGGAGATGATGGACCTCCGCCACCGCCACCACTCGTAACTGTTACTGTCACTGGGCACGATACCGTATCGGTACCATTTGTAGCTGTGAGTACGTAGGTTGTAGTATCACGTGGCTCTACCATACGTGTACCACTAAAACCTGAGTCCGTAATACCCTGGTTGAAACTTACTGCTGTAGCTCCGGTAGTGTTCCAGGTAAGAGTACTCTCATTACCACGAGTGATTCGAGTTGGGCTGGCAGTGAATGAGACGTTGTTCTCGCACGTAAACGGAACCGGTACTGGCGGCTGAACTGGCACCGCTACTGTACAGGTATTTGTCTGATTATTCGCACCAAGAACAGTGAGTGTAAAGGTTGTTGAGGTAGCTAGAGTAAGGGTTGTTGAACCAGTAACCGCAACAGAACCTACCGTTGGACTGATTGTTGCACTGGTCGCATTAACACTGGTCCAAGCCAGTACTACTGAACCACCACCAACCGGCAGTGATGCTGGCGTTGCGGTAAACGATGTACATGCCGGAACAAGTGGTTCAGTCACAGTGACTGTTGCTCGACAACTTGTCTCAGTCGCAGAAGCACCAAACACAGTCATGAGATATTCGGTCGTCGTAAGTGGAGCCACACTCAGTGTTCCACTAGCAGCAACTTCACCGATACCTGAATTGATTACAACCCGACTAGCATTCGTGGTTGACCAAGCTAAGGTCGCAGAATTTCCCCGAGTAATTGTTTGTGGAGTAGCCGTAAAAGTATCACACGTAGGAACCGGCAACTGAGTCACCGTAACAACTGATGGACAAGTTACGGTAGTTCCGTTTGTTCCAACAACAGTGAGGGTGTAGGTTCTATTGGCAGTGAGGGCACCAGTAGTCTGTGATCCTGAGAGAGCGACTGTACCGAAATCAGTGAGCGAAGCACTAGCAGCATTAGTAGTTGACCACGCAAGAGTAACTGATCCACCTGCTGTAATTGTCTGTGCAGTTGGGGTAAGCGTACATGTAGGTGGTGGAACTGGAATACACAAAACGGTAACAGAGGCAGTACAGTCATTTTTACCATCAGCGGTTCGAGCCGTAAGAAGATATGTCGTGTTGGCCTGGATATTTTCAAAGGTCTCTGAACCATTTGGACCCGACACAGTCACTCCGTTAAGTGTGAAGTTTGTGAATCCCTGTGTCGTCCATGAGATAGTGACATTAGTACCTGCAGTAACCTGGTACGCGCTCGCCGTCACGTCACAAGTACGCAATGTGTACGTTGTAGATGTAACAGGAATCACTGCGAGTTCTGGAATCGCAAGATCGAGACCGGCAGCTTGAGCAGTACTTGATGTAACAGTAAGTGGCGCTGCGCCAAAAATACCGCCCACCACAGCAATAGCCACCAAAAGTGGTAGCATGTTCTTTATAATTGAGAAATTTTTCATAGGTAATATAACCTCTATAAACTCGTAAACTTCGTACTCCTACCTACACCCTATGTACGCAAGAGTAATAAAAACTACGAATGGAAGACGTGAGACTTCTACAGAGAACCCCACAGAGCTAGTCGAATAAGAACTGACTAGGAACAAGCCCAAAAACAATATAGTGAGATATCGTTTATGTCAATACACCGCTTTTTAGCTCGTTATAGTTCGACTCTCAAGGAACTCGGCCTCAACAATGTACCGGTCATCGACAGAACCAAAACTATTGCACGTTGCCAAAACAAGGCGCCGCTTCTCTCCTGCTATTGGGACAGCAATATCCTGTGCTTTAGCACGGTACACACGATCTACTCGATATACATACTCAATATCTCCCGATTGGAGGCGAATAGTGTCTCCGAATTCGAGATGCTGAATACCATTAAATGCCTGGAAATTTGAATTTAGTACGGTAGGCAGATAACTCGAGTGTCCGAGCATAAGAACGGTACCCGGTTGTTCCAACGTGGCTGAATCGGGGTGACGAACAACGCCATACAATAGTGCTGCATCCAAATCAGCTACCTTACGAGAGTTTGGGTTAAGTACTGAAACAGTCCGATCAAGACCATCAATAACTAGCGTGTCAGGAAATACTGGAACGAGAGGTGCCGGTGCAACTTCCTCAATAATACCAACCGCTAGCGCAGCCTCTGCGACAGCTTCTTCAACCGGAATTGACTCTGGTGTCGGGGCCTCAGGTAAAAAATCAAACCACGCCAATACTGCATATGAAAGCAGGAAGACAATGAAAAAAGTTACAAGAAATGCCACCTTGC